>JGI24159J19872_10006612_pt1 | contig 15126 bp, 11 predicted proteins | sample Ectturendosymbi4_FD_19872 | JGI IMG/M metagenome (IMG submission 19872) | reverse complement strand
GCACTGTGCCATGCCCCCCACCTCAGACCCTAAAAATAAAAAATGTATAAACAGTATGCGTATTTTTATGTGTAAAAACGTAATTTTAGGTGCAAATTGCGTATTTTTAGGTGTAATTTTGCAAAATTTTCCCGGGGCATGCCCCCGGGCCCCCTAGAATGGTCATCCTAAAGTTGATTTGTGACGTCACACGATTGAGACGAAACTTCGCCCCCCCCTCGGAAATTTTCTGCGTACGCCACTGAGTACAGCCATCCACACCCGGATTCACCATTATTTCTCAAGTATTTTTTTTCCAAGTGGTGACTTGTAGGTCACCTAGAGAGGTCAGTTGGCCTCTTTCAGCTAGCTCAAACCTCTAGTTACGCCACTGGTTTGTTGACCGCAAGAACATCTCATTAAACAATTGTTGTAATTTTTTTCCGGTGCTTGATCCTTACAGATTAGTGATTTCGTCGTACGTTGTCTGAAAATATGCTTATATCAAACCATGCAAATGGGGTTTGTTTTCGTTCTGAAGATATTTCAAGACGACTGTAATCGTGATGACTTTAACTACTATGTGATTACCATTGTACTTTCAAATCAATCAAGACAGAGCAACTCTTCTTTAACTGCTGCAAAGAAGTTTGCTCAACTCACAATTTAAACCACAATGCTACACAGAAAATGTTGTATGCCTTCATGATGCTTACATTTGTGGAGCGAACACAGTAATCACACTTGCTGATGCTTATGAGATAACAATCTATTGCACTTGAATGTATATAGATGGTGGCAGCAGGGTAGTACTGTGCTACTGGTTACAACTAGCATGTCTTACCACTATGGTCTAAATAAAAGTGACCTGTTCATGCTTATTAGTTCACTGACATAGGATTTGGAAACATTTTAGTGTGAAAAATTTGAAGCAGTTTCTCATTTTCATTTGTAGAACGTATTTGCCTAATGCTAACGTTTCTAAACCAGTTTAGGAAATAGAACAGACACACAATGAGTGGCTTTTTCAATTTTGGACACAAAGCAAAATTCAATAGACAATATTTATTCACACAAGAAGGGTACCTTCTCAAAATTTTTTATGTTAATAAACAAAGTTGCTTTCAAGCAAAATTTAAAACAACTGAGCTCATACTTGGACTCAAACAATTTATGTTTAAAAAATAAGTCCAGATATCATAAAAGCTGTAGGTTTTACAGCAAAAATAACTGCATTTTTGAAATCCTTGCCATCAAAAACATAAGAATCAAGTGTTTGCATGGTTCTTTGTTATGTCCGGAACAGAAAAACTTCATTTTTGTTTTCAGCACACTGATCGTCACCTAGTGATAAGCAAAATTTAAAATGCCTATGTTTTGCGAACCGCTTGACCAATTTCAAAATTTTTTTGTTGAGCATAGAACGAAAATCTTCACAGCATATCTGTGAATTGAAAAAAATCCAAGAACATGAGTTACAAAATCCCTGAATTTAGGTTGAAATATAATGGAATGACCCTAAAAGCTTCTAAGATACAGTTAATCCGGATTCGATTTGACCGACGATTTTATCCGGATGGTTGTTTCTAGCCTGACGTCATCTAAATACTGCGATATCGGTGAAAAATCACTGGAATTGAACACATTTACGACCCAACAGCAAACTTTTGCTGAGGCAAAACGAATTTGATATACATAGGTGCTGTATTTACATAGGACATCAGACTAGTAACAGCTATACTCAGGCAGTTATGAACAAATTTTAAGTTCAAAATTCAAGATTACTTGGCTGCGAAGAAATCTGGGATTTTTGACGGACGCAGTGATTTATACGACTGGTCCACGAACATTTGGAATGTAATGCCAATGTCCTCCTGACATTATACCGTGTACAATACACTCATTGATAATGCTCTACACACGCACACTCAACACTGGTCAATAGACTAAAACCGTGGTGCGGCAGCGAGATATTCAATGTGATAAGCTATGCCCGTGTGTGACGTAATAATCGTTTCTACGATAAGCTAATGTTGCGTGCATTCTAAACGTTCGTTGGTGATCGTGAGCACGCTTGTGTTGCGTCTGAAAGCTGCCGAATCTTTCCTAGAGACCGGTCAGTATGCTTAAGAACACAACAGCATGGAAGTGCAGAAAAACCGGATTACGAGATGAAAAGAGCAGATTTTATCCGGTATTGGCGAAGATCCGGACAAACCAGATTTTTATGAAGAATAACGTTAGAAATCATTCGTACCACCATTTTTATCCGGTTTTGGCGAAGATCCGGATTAACCGAGGCTTACTGTATCTATCACATAAAAATTGCATCATGGCTCTTGATTTCGTGAGAGCTTTGCAGACCAACAACTTTCCTTAGATATTCTTATTTAGCATTATGCAGCGACGGTGCAAACGGTTTACTGACATTTCGAACGATGCACACCACACTGCAATCAACACAATTTCTTTCCATGGCCAATGGGAATAAGAAGCAAAATTAACCTTTGCCGGGTCATGTCATAGTGCCAGATTTCACCCATCAGAAACGACGTGAAAGACGCATGAAACATGTCGCATTACCCAGCGTGTATCCAGGATATGCACCCTTAAAGTCGGTCATTAAAACTTGTGTTGGTGGCAAATTAAGTACTGATTACCAGCCACTTTTCGTAAATGCTTGTCGCCGTGTTGTATAAGTGAGTACCATTCTATCAGCATTCGGATTCAAATAAAAGTTTGAATCTCTAGAATTTGGCTCGTCATTGGACAGGCAAAATAAAAACTACAGCCATTCTATCCATGGGCGTACCGAGGGGGGCAAAGGAGGCGCCAACAAGCACTTTTTTCAATACTGTACGTAAAAGATTTTAGGTTCAAACCTGGGAGCGCCAAACTTGTTTCTTGCATCGGGCGCCATCTAACCTAGGTACGCCCCGGATTCCATCACGTTTCTCGTTCGGTATTGTTATCTGCGCTATGACCCTTAAGCGTGTCCTGACCAATCACCTTGTTCAAGGGCATGGGCGTCGGAAGCATATTTTCCAGGGGGTGCAGTAGTGGTGAAATTCCATTTTACCAATTTTGAAACTAAGAGAAAAACATTTTTCTACTAAAAAGTCAATAGCCAATTTCAAAAGCCATTGGGAGCTAAGGCTCCCCCATTCCGACGCCCATATTCAAGGGCACTCAGCCACATTAGCATGTCACAAGTCTTTATGCAAAATCATAAGTCACACTCAAATCATTTAACTTTACAAAATAAACACACAGGTTATGAACTCGTTATCAGCAACTCACCATAGGACGAATAAATCTTTCATACTTTGGAGGTTTTCTTGTAAAATTTTCTGGCACGTAACAAACTTTCGTGCACAGCCGCTTCCAAGCTTTTTCTGCAAGATACCAACCGTTATGGTAGGTACCAGCAAACAACAAACTTAGTGATGGTCGCAAATCGCTTACTTTTTCTTTTGCCTGTGGTTATCACTCGAAAAACTTCAGCGTCACTTTGGGCTTTGACCTTCGGCAAAGGAACTTCCCATTTTCCCTGTTTCGAACAAAAGTAGAAATATTTGGGATTTTCACCCTCAGGAGTAAAACTGCACTTAGGTTTAGTTGAAAAAAACGGTGATTTTACATGAGAAAGCACATTTTGGAACCAAACTTAGTTTCCAGTAGAGCCTTTCAAATAACGGCTGTATATACCGTTACTCTGTAATTACATCAGGACGAGATGACACATGGGTCAGGTTAGTGAAATTCANGCAGCACTGCATCATTAGTATTCGTTTTAGGGCGTAATTAGCTAAAGGCCAGCAAATTATAGTGAGGCACATGCTGGCAAAACTTCTGCCTGTGTGTTAGTTACTGTATGATCTAAAACAAGGGTCTCAAATTCAAATTGCAGCGAGGACCAAATGAAGATTATAAAGTAACCCGACGGCCGCGTTATGACGCTGATGCAACAATGGCGGTACCTGAACCTTACTAGAAACAGCTTTTACATATTACTACAGGCAAATCATTTTTAGCCCACTCTACGTTCGCTTAAAAGGAAGTTGTTTACTCGCTGGCCGAGCACTTTTAAACACGGCGAATAAACTAATTACCAAAAAGCGTTGCGGGCCGCACAAAATACCCTCGCGGGTCGCATGTGGAGACCCCTGATCTAAAAAACAAAATTCTGTTTGTGGTTCGAAATTTGATTTTATACGCTTTCCCAGCTGCCGAGTTCTACCATCAGTCACTATCGCAGGTATTACATGAAAATTTTTCTAAATGTAACTACAGTATAAAGCATTTGCATTAGTTTTGGTATAAATGTTTTCTAAACAATCTAGGCAAATATTGTATTGTGTCTACTTATACTGTAGCTGCCCACACTGCAACCCACGCCGTCCTTGTCTCAAAAAAGTAAGAATATCATGATTCTAGTATTCCGGTTGCACAAAGGCATTTTGCATGACCACTGTACACACTGTCATTTTCACTCACAGCTTTTTCTTTTCGCTTCTGTTTAATCATGTTCGATAAAACTTTCGCACGACTTTGGCCTTCTCGATCTAGAAGATATGCAGGTACAGCTCCCTCCGGTGTTTTCTCGTCATCTTTCTGCTTAGTGTTGCGTTTCTCGTGCATCTGCAACAAACGTGTTAAACACAAAAGTCCAATGAAAAGGGAACTCAATACGAAAACAGAATCTAACAGTGGTTCTCAACCATTTTTGCCCATGCCCTACCTAATGACTTCTAAAATCCTGATTGGCCTCCATGTGGTGATGTATAAATTCTAAGATTTTAAAACTGAATTCCGTTTCAGCTAAGAAGCATAAAACGCAAATACCTTGGTTTAAACAAGCTTCCAAATAACATAGTATCCATGAAAACGAATATTATAAAAAATTGAATTCGAAAATTTGGACCCAGACCTCATATTTTGGCCTTAGTGCCCCCTGTGGGGCATACGTCCCATGCCGGGAACCACTGGTCTCACACCTTTAGAGTTTTCTTCATTTGAATCTTTTCATGATGTCGCTGTTTGTTGTACAACTTGGCCCTAAGTCCAATAAGCTTCTTCGCTCGCTTCGCTCTGATATGAGCAGCGCGTCCTTCTTTTTTCCTCCTGAAAATTTTCAAAGCACACATCTGACGGTTTGACACTGGGGAAACCAAAACGTTTCGGTGAATTTCAAGAAAAAGCAATGACTTTCAACGTTAAAATAAATTGTCGCAAATCACACTGACTATTCCACGGGAAAAACAAACTGCGCCCAAGTAAACACGAGCATACAAAAAAACAACCATTGTGAGAAATCTTTGTAATTACCCTACGGGTTTCTGTGCAATAATCATTGGATCTTGGTTTTGGGAATAGGACAAATGTATTAAAATTTTTTCAAATAAAAATTTCACATGTCTTATCTGTTTGCAGTATGTTTTCTTTAAAATTACTTTTGGGGTTCTGCCAGTAACTCTGCATGAGTTGAGTTCCTTGCTTAAAATCCCTGTTTTGGAAATCTGTATAAGAAATCAAACAAATTTGTCCAGTAAGAAGCAGAAAACGCCATTTGTACGTTTCGCATGAAAAATTGTATACAAAAAGGCGTTGATCGCCAACCACGTAAACAACGACACCACAAGACTGGTTAGGTAGCTTAGATCGCTTACTTAGACTGTTCCAAACATTTGGTTGGGTACTTTAGATTCTTGTGCAAAGCTGTACCAGTCTGCGATGATAAGCTTGGGTATTTTAAAAGACACACTGATATTACCATTGTTTTATTACTTTCATCTGTTGGGTATAGCAGTAGCTGTTTTGATATGCATTTAATATTATGTGAGGTGAAAAATACCACCAGACAAAACTTACTCAGCGATGGAGTATCCTTAGGTCATTCACTGACGCCTCAGTAGAGTATAAAGAATGAAAATTTTGGCTTTTCCCAAATTATATCTTTATTCAAAATCCAAGAAAATCCTGCCTTGGTTTAAAAGGTTCATTCATGGCGAATAGCTCCTACAGTACATTACGCGCCTGACCAGTTCCAACCAGGGCTGTGGAGCCGGAGCCAAAAATTTTTTGGATGATGGAGCCGGAGCCTGAAATTTGGGTTCCCGTTCAAGCGATTTATGCAAATAATACCATGTTTTTTCTTTTTTTGGACCAAATTGTTCTGGAGCCGGAGCCAAAAAAGTTAGATTGCTGTAGCCGGAGCCTGAAATTTGAGTACCGACTCCACAGCTCTGGTTCCAACCAATTCGAATGATCGCAACGCGTGCGACTCATCTCGGTGAACGCTTTGACGAAATTCAACAAACAAAGAACAGAGGAAAAGGAGGTAGCACAGTAACAAGTGGTTTTACAAATTAAAATGACAAGACGTTCACCAGCCTATGATGAACGCCAATCTGACATAATAACCAGCTTGCTCATACAAACGAAGTTACTCAGTAGTCAGTACCACGACCACTTCCAAAGCTAGAGAGCAGAGGAATGGCTACTGGAGTTGTTGTAAGTGATGTACAGTATTAAGAGTTTGAGGTAAGTGTAACTCCACAACAAATATTGAACATGTTATGTTATCACACTCTCTGCCAAAAGGTTGGTTTGGAAATATGAATGAAATGTCATAGCATGTCACGAACAGTCAGGCCCGTAACCAGCTTGGGACACCAGAAGGGTCAAAGAGTTTTCCAGGAGAGACCCAAATTTTTTAAACTATGTCCAACACATTTTTTCAGGGGAGGAAAAAAGTTTTTAGGGGGGGTGAGCTCCCCCAGTTACGGGCCTGCGAACAGTCCACACCAAGTAAAAATAACCACCATAAGCCACCTATTGAACAAACAGTGAACACCCAACCAGAAAGGTCACTGTACACCACTGGTTACACCATTATATAAAACCATGATACACAACTTACTTTCGTTCATGATAATCTAGCCTGTACCCGTGACGCTTTCTATGAAGCTCAATGTGTTCATTCTGGGGCTGAAAAAATTAAACAGCAGAAAATTTTCACTTTTGTCATAGATTCGTAAATAATTTTTCAGTGAAGACAGTGCAGTTCATGCCACAGGGAAAAGGATATTTGTTTATATCGTTGAAGATCAACAACCATGTATTTTGTTACCTACAAAAATCTTCTTTTTCTTAATGATGTTTAAACTTAAAGCATCAGCTCTGCAGCTTACTACAACAGGTTAACTTTCTCCCTACCCAAAAAACAAGAAACGTCACATGTACTTGATCGATTTTAAAATAATTTGAGTCATACAGTTTTTGCAATCAGTGCAAAAATGTTTAGCATAAAATGTTGTATGGCACTGTCCATCCATATCCTACACATTTAGAAGTTCCTAGTTAGAACAGCACAAGGCACACAAGCCTTCTCCTGAATAAAAATGGACCACATAACTTTAAAGTTAACTGCTATTTAATCTAACATATCACACAAAATATTGTGATTACTACATGATACTGAGTTTGAAATCAGTGTGACTGCTTTTGCCACAGCTACTGCAGTGGAAGCAGTAGGATGCTTTTGCTAAACATTTGATCTTGATCAATAAGTTCATAGCAAAAGTCACTAATTCATTGCTATCTTTAAGTTGGTTGGCTGTGTGTAGCCAATGGTCACCAATGTACAAAAGCATATATCCTAGGTTACTGCTCTAAAAATAGACAACTAGGTTGTTGATGACATAAATATGTTGGAGAATTAAGCTTTCTGCATGAAAGATGTTTTCTTCTTGCATGTAGTAATTTTGCATTCACAAGAACATTTTCCTGCACGTAGCAATATTGCATTTGCCTTGATAGTAAAGACAAGTCTTGTCTTCCACAAAACTTTCAAAAGTGGCACACAAATGGATATGATTTGTTATTGTTATGCACCAAATATTTGCCTGTCACACATGGGTATTTGCTAAAAAATGCCTTAATTCCAGTAAGGCATGTATCCAGGCCAAGAAGGATCAATTTTGACATTCCATTAAAATTACAAGTGCTTTTCAACTGAGTGCTATGTCATTGTACTGTGTTATAAACAACTAAATATTTGATAATTGTATTTGCATATAAAAAACAACATGCATACGCACACTTACCATTTCAGAGTTTTTTTGCTTCTAGTACATCAACAACAGCAATAGCACATTTCAAAATACAATATTGAGCTTTTGAATTTATATTGTGGCCAACAATTAATAGATTATGTAACAATTTCAAATCAGTTAAACAACCTATAAAAAATTGTTAAGTTTAACATTAAAACAATGTAACTTTCAAATGACTACTCCCTACATGTGAGACAAGCAGGGAATCTATCTGCAAATTTCTAGTAGGGAATCAAATTCACATAACACTATGCATCATCAGTACTGGAATCAAATTCGAATACAGTCAGACCTTGTTTATTCGGACTGCTTTGTTTCATCAAATAATGTTGGTTTAGCAAGGTATCTGGATAATCAGAATGGAAAATATAAAGAGTAGAATTCTTTCCAGAGAAAATGCCAACAATGTAAACAAAGGTGATGATGTGCAGTAGAACTGGCCTAAGCGGATGCTCAAAGGGGAACAGAAGAAAACTGTCAACTTAATCAAATAGGTAGACTGCATGTGGAACATGACTAAATGTAACACTAATATATTTTTGGTTATTAGCTGATCTATCAATATATGGAAGCTAGTGTGCATTCAGAATGAAATTAAACATGAAAAAGAACTGTACAAGAGACCTAACTGCGTCCCGCAAATTTTGTCACTGGTACATTCATTGTGCATAGAAAATTGACTTCCACACTTCCATTGTGAGTTAATAAACAAATAAGTAACAGTTGGCACAATCCGATTTAGTGGATTTTTCTCTGCTGATTTGGCATGTGCATTCCTAAATTTCCAGGTCGTCAGAGTCAGACAGCGAGGTTTCTGGATTAATGGGTGAAATGCATTGGAAGAAATCCGTTCCAACCAGTTTTGTGTCGGATAGCGGGAATTCTGTTTTTTTTGGAGCTCAGATAAACAAGACCTGACTGTAGAACAATCCAACATTGTTTCTAACATTTCCAAATGTGAGCTGCTCATCATTAATCCCCAAATAGTAACAAACATGCAAACAAGCTGTTCCAGCAAACTTTTCCCTCAATCCCAGAGCCCAAACATTGGCAGTTATTGGGATGGCATAAACAGTCAACCCCCTTGCAAATGAAAGCCAAAATGAAAATCCTTTGCAACATCACAGAAAACCATGAGCTATTTGAGCCATACCAAGTGTTCATCTTGAAAAACTGCCGGTCAATCCCAAACCCCACGTATTTCTTGCAAAGTGCACCATAATGAGTTCACTGACTACCGGGAAGCTTTTGGTAATACTGCAAAAATCAACAAGGAAAAAAACCTGTAATGTGACTTCTAAAAAATGCTGGTAATCACAAGCCTCTTTAGTTATCTGACATGGAGGCTTTGGCATATATTCTGCTACAGCAATGATGCCCAACATTTTTTGACCCAAGATCTACTTTTCAAATAGCCACCTTCCCAAGATCTACCATTCTCATGGCAACATCGCAAACCTGCACATATTGTTTCCAGCCTGCAGTGATGAACTTCACAACACTTTTTCATGATGTCACACAACCACTAAACCTGATATCACAAACCCTTCCCCTCTCAAACACGTACATACACACTCACCAATCTGTTTGATAAGAAATGACCTTCAACATGAACCAAACAGAAAAATAAACCAGATACAAAACACGTGGATCTGTAAGTTTGAAAAAGGGAATACACTTCCAACCTTAGTGGGAGACCTGGCACTGGGCTGAGGCTAGCTTCTCGTAATCAGGAGTGTAGCTGGTTGCAAAGCGTAGGCAGGCTGCAAGGCATTTATCAGACACTGTTGATCTGTACTTGTACTTGATGAATGATGACTTTCATGTGTGAGGAAGCATACTTGCACAAAGAAGTTGGTCCAAAGAATTGTCAGTTTCATGGCACATCTGAGATTTGGAATGCATCTTGTGAGATTGGGTAGAATAATTTTCCTCCAATTCGTGGTGGATATGGTAGTAGAGCTTGGCTTGTTTCACCTCAGCCATGCTAATGTTCAAGAACAGGTAACCTCCCTGATCACTAGATTTTTCAGGAAGCACACAATTTAAAACCGAGAAGCACTCAGTTGTTTTGAAGGTAATAGCCTACTGTGGTGCCTAGACCACAAATAGCCAATTCTTATGAAAATACAGCTTGTCATTAGTTAAGAACACACCCAAAACACATGCAAAAACAGACAAAAATCATTGTTGGTTTCCTGAGCACACATAGGCTGCTACACACCTCCTCGGGCTTAGCACCTGTAACCATGTGTGTCAACTTCCTATGAAGCAGTCATACAGAAATATTTTAAACTGATTGTGTTGACAACCTCCTAACTGAAGCAAGTGCCACCATCCAATCAACACACTAAATTGAGAACACATGCTCGCAGACACACTGTTCTAAAATGTGATGGTCTTAGTGCTCACTGGCTTAACACATTTAAACTAACAGCTTTTCTTAGTCTTAGTAGCCTGCACATCACTTTATCCTGCCATCACCACACGTGACCAGCAACTGCAAGATACCTCTCTCCATTTTTAGGGGTTATGGAAACGTCACAATACCAGTTACTGGGTCACACTGCCTCAAAGAGAAAATCTTTACAATCATTATAAGGAAGCTACTTCAATTAAACCACATCCATCTTCACATTGAAAAAATGCACCTGCACACAAGAAGTCTCCTATTATGGGCTTTCAATAAAAATTATTATTCAGGCATGCTTCACATACAATAGTTCATCGCATCTAGGATTGACACAGAGCTCAAATTCTTGTTCTTCTTTTGAGCCANTTGTTCAAACCACTGCTTGGNCGCACTAAATTCGGGGCACATGTTGAGCAGCCATTCAGCTGTCTCATTGTCCAGTACTGTCAGGCCATGCAGTCCATGGGGAGGTCGATGGATTGGACATTGGAGGACAACATGGTTGACGGTTTGTTCTTCTACGCCACACTCACAGGCCGCAGAGGAGGCCACACCCCATTTGTACAAGCAGAAGCGGAAACGTCTGACACCGATGGGAGCTGGTATCGGGGATGAAAATGCAGAGTCATGTGGGGTTGTCGAACCACTTTGCATTCCATTGGTGATTCGCCCACTGCGCCGCATGTATGTTGTTGTTGTCAGATGAACTGATGAGATGTTGTGTGGCAGGTACAAATGGGTGTCTCGACTTGAGGCACCGTGTGTTTGCACTCGATGGACAGGTAAGCCCTGAGTGGAGCAGATGTCCAGGCTCCACGGCACGGCGTGCTAGAAACAGTGTGGTTCCATTGCGACAAAGCTCAGCAGGATGAATGCCTGCCAAGGATAGGAAGGTTGTCCACTGATGTAGGATGCAGGCATCCAGTCACAATTCGCAAGACGTAATTGATGGCGGGGTCAATGAGGCAGGTATGAGCACTGGAATGCACCATGTGGCTATTCGCAGAGTTGTTGCTCCAGCACCCCAACTGGAGCTAACAAGCCACCTCAGGAGTGCAGCACGTCATGTCAGCTTTTTGCGAAGTGACTCAAGGTGTCGGTGATACATGAGCAACCTGTCCAACATTACTGCGAGATATTTGGGCTTGGAGCAAAAGGGCAGGTTTCATTGTTATATTTGACTTTAAGCTCACCTTTAGCTTCCTTGTTATGATGGAAGGCTGCTGACACCATTTTTGTAGTGCTGAGCTTCAGCTTCCAAGTCTGGAGGTATTCACCTGCAGTTGCCAAGTCCTTGGTCAGCACCCTTTCCGCTGCGTGCCAGTTTCCATCAGCATGCATGATTGCTAGATTGTGAACATATTATCATATGCATACTTTCTGGAGACAGTGGTTGGTAGGTTAGAGATGTACATGTTGTAGAGAAGGAGCACCAGGACAGATCCCTGTGGGACGTTTTTCTTAGGGCATCATGACCTGCTTCTTTTGCCGTTTCCTGTGGTGAGGGTGAAGCTGCGATTGTAAACCATCTCCATGATCATGTGGACGATGTGTCTGTCAGGCAGCAAGTGCAGCAGCTTGCAGGTAAGGCCATGGTGCCAGACAGTGTCGTAGGCTGCTGTGAGGTTGACAAACACAGCTCCGGCCTTCTTTTTAGTCGAAAAGCTATCCTCGATGTCTCATGTCAGCAGGGTGGCCTGGTCTACAGTTGACCTCCCATGTTCAAATTCCGCCTGCCCCCGAGGGAGCAATGGGTTGACCACTGGATCGACATGAGCGTAGATGAGTCTCTCGAGGATTTTAAAGGGGACACACAGCAGAGATGTGGGATGGTAGCTCTTTGGGTCCCCCAATGTATTTTCTGGCTTAGGGATTGCAACTGTCAGNGCTCTTCTCCAGATCTTTGGAATTTTGAGTTGGCATATGCAGGAAGTGGGGAAGTCGCAAAACAAANATTTGAGAGCTAACCCAGCATGGAGTATGAACTCCGGGAAGATGGAATCAAGTCCTGGAGACTTTCCTGGCTTCAGGCGTCTGAGGGCAGCAGCAAGCTCCTCTGGTTTAAGGGTTCAGAGATACTGTGACCCTCAGGTGTTAGAATCTTCCATAGGCGGAAAGCTCCTTGTTGACGAGCCTGGTGGACTCAAGAGCTCAAGTGATCGTGAGCTATAGAACTCAACGTCTGAAGAAAATTAAGATTTTGACATTTTAAATCATCACATTTTGTGATAATACTGACAGACTACTGAGTACCACACAAAGGGTGCTTAGGAGCAAACCACCTTATGTGATTGTGAAAGCTATGGAACAGCTGAAAACTTCTTTTTTTTCGCTGAGACATTTTAGTCCTTTGTCCATAATAGTAAAACTTGCCATAGCAGTATTCACTAGCCTACCTTTTCAGACATTCTGACTGAATGGCAAATTGACTCAACACATTTGGTCTTTTTTTTTTAATTCGGTCTATGACCAAAAAAATATATCTAGGCTACAAATATAAAGAACTATGGAATATCTGAAATTTTTTTTTGTTTATTTAGAGATGCCATCTGCATGAAATAGGAATGGAAGATAGACAGCATACCTACTTATTGTGCTTGTGGAGAAAAAAAACAGCCTCAAATGGGTGAATACACATCAATGAGACACAATTCACTGAACAGTGAGACTCCTTAAGCACAGTTAATGAGAGAGATTTTTCAAGATGTTCAAATAGATCCTGCACTTCTTCAAATTTCAAAAAATGAGTTAGAGAAATGAGTTAACACTGCTGACAGTCCAAGGAAGATTGGAAATTTTTGCTAGAGAGCTTTGAACAGTTGTAGAATACAGTTTGTGATATTCCGTGATATAAGGAGCACACATCCTACCTCACAGCCCAACGTCAGAATGACCTTTTCGAAGATCTACCAACAACATCAACATGAAAAAGACAAGGATCGATATAACAAAAGAATCAATGACATTGAGGAATCATTAAATGCCCTTGTTTTCAAAGGTGAAAAGGCACCAGAATGCGCCAAACTCAACAGATGACTAGCCAAAAAATGCAGTGCCTTATGCATCTGTCATGGACTACATCAGAGCAAAGCTGAGGTTTGCACTGTTTAAGGGGCACCCTTGTTGCAATACAAGGTTTTAGAGGAAAAGGAACTGACGCTAACCTCAAGATCTCACAGATATTGACTTAAGTCCAGGTTTTTTTTAAGGTTTGTTTTGAACACCAAAAACTTTTTGAGGCCACATTTTTTAGCAAAACATTCAAAATAATTCCTAAACGTATTACAGTATTAAACATATTTCAGTAGCCTATATTGGCAGTCACAGTGCACAAGTAATACTACTGTAGTTACAAAAATTATAACACAAATTTTTCAATTTTAACTTCATTAAACAGCTCTTGTTCATCAGTAAAAGCATCAGTTTCTTACTCGTCATCTGCAGATTCTAGGGTCTTTAGTGCTCGCCATGTCACTCTTCATTTATTATATGCTTTTATCCATTTCAATCACAAATTTCATGAGCAATCTCAAGCGCACCCTCATTGAGCTGCTCTGGATCCAGTTTCGTCACCACGGGAAGNTTTGGTGNAGTTAGCCCCCCAAATGGAAATATGAAATACTATAAATCAGTGGAGTTTTTGTCAATTTTCAGAATGTNAAGCCCTGCTGCACAAATGTAAGCCCCTCTACTGAAGACTTTCTGGACCNTTCATTGAAGCATGAGAGTATTCAAAGTTACATCAAACAACTGGTTTCGTTGCTTGGTTTTAACATGGCACAGAGTTGAAAATCTTCGCTCTGGCTAGGTTGTGGCAAGTGGAATGGACAGCACATTATTGTAGCAATATTGGTTGTCTCGTCGACCATACTAGCCCAGCATGGGCTCTGTTTGACATCAGAAACAATGCGATTACTCAAATGTTCCGAGATAAAAATAAACTCGGTTACTGCCACAGAACTGTTATGGTGAAAGTCGCAAAGCCGATCATTTTGGCCAACATGGTCCATCAAGGTTTGCAAGGAAGCTATTTTTGATTCGTTATCTCTTTTTTCAAAACCCAATAAATCAGATGTACGTGCTCAGCTACCATGTTAACTTTATCTGAAATGCAATCCTCATGAACAGCATGAAAAAGTGAAATGCACTGAGTTTTTTCAGGCTATTGGCTTTTTGGAGTTAATTAGAGCTGAGATGATTATCCAGGCGGTGTGGGCGTGGAGGCCTGGCAGGCTCTTAAGTGTAGATATTACCATTCTTTCCTCGCCCGGTGGTAACTGCTGGATACTTTGAGCATAGCAAACATATCATTCAGCATGCAGAGTGAACACCTTCATTTGAGGGGATTCATCAAGACCTTTCGGCTTAACCCATGATAAAAAGTCTGATGATTGTTAGATGCTTATGATTGACTGTTAGCTGATACTGAAGATGCTTCTGAAGTTCTAACAGTTGAATACTGTACTTTCTGCACAACAAAATCGAAAGAACATTTGCATTCATCACTGCTGCTGGCGTTTGCACTTTCTTTTCTAGCTGGCTAACAGCAAGAAATTTTTGTTTAGGCTTACTATAAAAATACTGCTTTAAACATTCTTGGATGGCTAACTTTACGTT
>JGI24159J19872_10006611_pt1 | contig 15126 bp, 8 predicted proteins | sample Ectturendosymbi4_FD_19872 | JGI IMG/M metagenome (IMG submission 19872) | reverse complement strand
AATGTAATCATCATTGTGGTATCATTTAAAATCCTGGATTTGTGCCCAATCGCTTTGTTTCAACAATTGTGAAACACCCTGTATTCTAATCACAAACAATTTTTCCTTTTCATAGCTTTTGCTTCCATAGTTTCAGCTCCCCCCTTAGAAAAATCCTGGCTGTGCCCATGTATAGAAGTGCTTTTTAAAGTGATTGTCATTGTTTCAAGCACCCCTGACGTCCAATAAGCTGTACAAAGAAATGTATTTATTGGTAAATTTATTGTTCAAACTTCCCATGTTGCAGGATGCCTAAGGGCTCGCGCACCCTGAAAATTTATTGACGCTCCTTGTGGTGGCGTGCGGGCCCGGTTAAGAACCATTGGTACATAGTATCAAAACGCTCCCGTAACGTCTTGTGTCGTCTGGATCCATGGGTTGCCAAAAGTGTTGCCACTGGGGTCAGTCTCGTCAACATCAGATTGTCGCCTTCTTCAACATCAGACCACATCAAATTTTTACATTACCGCTTCATATAAGCAGGGTTTTTTCAAGGAAAAGGTTAGGTACGCGGTATGGACCTGTAGGGACCCGATTTCTCTGCTTTTAGGGACCCGATTTTCTCTGATTCTGGAGACCCGATGATGACTTTCTCTGATTCTAGGTACCCGAGTTCAAACTCTAGGGATCCGAACCGGGTCCCTAAAACACCTTAAAAAAACCTGATATAAGCGAAATCAGTGGTCCTTAAAAGATTCAACGCCCCAATACACCTTAGAAGTCAAATTTTCGTCAATCTAGGTACCCTTTTTCAACAGTTTAATAACAAAAAATGTAAGAAGAAAAACAGAACTGGTAAAGAAATACTCTATCACTCGAGTGGTGTGGAAAAAGGTTAATGCAAAGACTGCACCACATTCATCAACACTAATTTTCTACTTCATATGGGTACAGTGTTGCTAGATTGCTAGAACGAATGCAATCACTGGGTGTTAATACATTGCTGAATACCCCATCGTCTAATGTCAATACCCGCTGGGGGCATTGAGGCAATACTTTGAGAACACCTGAGCTAAATACTACTATTTACCAATAGCTCACAAGCGCGATGAACCTCATTGTCCTAAAGCAGTGGTTCTTAACCAGAGGGAATGCCTCCCCGGGGGGAGACAATAAATTTCCAGCGGAGCGCGAGCTTTTACGGGCTCTACAACATAGAAAGTTTGATCAATAAATATACCAACAAATACACTTGTTTTTACAACTTATTTAATCATGGCGGCTTAAAACAAAGGACGATTACTTTGAGGGAGGCGTGGTGTAGAAACGGTTAAGAACCAATGTCTTAAAGTGTCGTCACTAAATGGAGAGGTCCTTCGTGTGTAACATAAAATATTATTCTCAACGCAGCGTTTGGAGCATCTTCAGTTTGGAACGACAACCAAAAACACAATATGAGTAGGTTGACACTTGAGAAATTGACGAAAGGAACTTAAATATTATATATGAATGTAATTTATTTTCAACCTAGAAAGAGAAGAAATGTGGAAAACAACAACTATCCACTCAACATTAGATTTGTCGCCAAAACATCAGACATTAGAAATTTCTCTCAAAACATCAGAAGTGGCAACACTGGTTGCCAAGCCGAATTGTGCCCTTTGTTTCATCATAAAGATAACGTCTGGTGGAAACGCACTTTTCTTCCGATGACTACCATCGTTGTGTTACATCATAAACACATGAAAGTGGTAATGTCAAGCCATTTGCACCACATGCTATGCGTGTTTCGTCAGATAAGGTTTTCATCAGTCGATTTGTAGAACGAAAGAGCAGAAACGAGATTGCAATGTTTAGCTAGCGCGATGCCGAAATTTGCAATGCCTTCAGGAGTTAAAATAGGCAAAGTTTGTATGGAGGCAAAGCGCAAGAATTGGCAGTGCTAGCTAAAACCCCGCGACTGAATCGTTTTTTTTTCAGCAAAGTTTTCAAGCAGCAACGTTAAAGCAGTGGCGTTAGCTAAAGCACCTGAAAATGTAGGTGGACATCACAACATAACGCTTCGAAGCACCTTTCACACTCAGCCTGGCTGGCCATATTGACACGTAATTTTTCAGGTGTTTTTGCTTGTATCTCTGGTTTCTTCTTATTGTTGGGGTTAATGTTGTTCCTTGCCGAGTCCCTTTCTAACCCAGTGTTTCTGAAAGTGGGCGGAATCGCTCCTTTGGGGTGATTTTGATGGGCAACGGAGCGAAATAACACAAAGGGGACGAAAATGGTCGATCACTAATTGATCATTGCATTAACTTCAGTAGCCTACTACTATGACTTGTCAGTTTCTTGCAGATGTTAATTTACTGTAATAATCATTTAGGGTTATTGCTAAAGCAATTTATCTATCAAATTTTGCTCTGGATCGTCTACGTGCCCGGCTACAGTGTGGATTATTTCAGGGCTGCGGAGCCGTCGTAAAAATGACACAGCTCCGGCTCCGCAGCTCTTCTTTTCATGAACATGACTCCAGCTCCGGAGCTTTTGGTTTTCATGAGTGTGGCTCCGGCTTCTGTTCGTTTTCACACATTAATATTTTAACTGTCTCGGTGTTCCTCAAGTTCCGTGGAAAATGAATTAAATCAAGTACACAAAACTAAGAGAATATGCCAAACCTTTTTGAGTAATTTGATCTGGTAGTTTTTTACAAACAGCGGTCTTACCATGAAGAAATCAGCGAATAAACAACAATCACAAGTTCAGACGATTAAGAGAACATTTACTGGCAGAAAGGAATCTCAAGACAACGGTAATATAAACAATTTCGGGAAGGGCAGTCGCTGGACTTACCGTCAATGCCTGAGGACCTTAGTTATTTCTTAAAACCAGAAAGAAAATGGCTCTTTGAAAAATTACATTTGTGTCCGAGCATTTAAACACAGACTAATCCCAATTGACCAAGTGTTTTGCACTCGTTGCATGCTTTGTCTGCTGTAGTTTTGGCGATTCCAGCTAACAGCGCTGACCGGGTAAACCATGCAAAGAGCGCAAAACACATGGTGGACTGTCATGTGTTCTTTCAAACACGCACACATTTGCATTAACACAAATGCGAAGATGTGTTTAAAAGCCCTTTTTTCGAATAAAAAGCATGACTCCTAGCAAGAAATTCACATTTGACTTTTTTAAACTAGCTGAAAACATCTGATTTCTTATCTTTTGCACTCATAATAAGCAGCGATGAATCGCAAAGTAAAGCACAATTTAGCGTGGGAACTGGTTACCGTGCTGAAAACACAGATTTTTTTCCACAGATGAAAACTTCAAGAAAAGTCCACATTCGTTTACATTGATTTTTTACCCTCCTGATAATGTAGGCCTACTGCTATGCAAAGCAATGCTAGTTCGCTACCAATTATTTATAACTTAGATGTTATGCTACTGCTTGTAAGCGTAACGTTTTCTAATGAACATTCCCACTTTACAATGCGTGCCGTGCATATCACGCTTAAATATGTAATGACATCATGTCTTAATCATACTCCCTGCTAACAGCATGAATACACACAGCTACAAAAGATATTTTATTATATATCTACTCATTACAGCTCAGTTCTTTTTAGATCGCTACACTACTACAGACCCGGTTTGATCATTCTGACTAGAAAGGAAGATATTGCTGTAGTTAAGGTTTTTCTTAATTCTGCATCAGTGGTTCTCAACCATTTTGCTGAAGGGAGCCAAATCCAGACCTACGATTTTGTTGGAGAGCCCCACTACAGTTTTTTAACATAATTCAATTTACACGTTTTGTTTTACAGCAGAACGAAGTCTGTTACAGAATATATCAGATGTTTTTATGAAAGACTTCTGAGGGCCACACAAAGGGTGCCTGGGAGTCGAATGTATGGCCCTCAGAACTGGGGTTGAAAACCACTGGTCTACATGAATTGGATAGACAGTCACAGCCGAGTCGACGAGGGTGTCAAAGTAGGCAGCTGCAGGATCAACATTTGACTTTTAGCAGAGGATTTGGTACTGCTAACAACATCTCAACAAGGTCTTCAGCATGCAGTCGATCGCTTTTCTGCTGCGTGAGACCGAGCCGGAATGAAAATCAGTGCTAAAAATGCCGAGGTGCTACTCTATGTGTCTCTACAAACCCAAGGCAGTATATGCGGCAAGTGAGCGGCACTACACTGCAGCAGGTGGAGACGTTCAAGTACCTAGGCTGGTACTTACGTGTGATGGAAGGCGGAGCCCCAGGAGATTGATGCACGGATTGGTAAGGATAACGCAGTTCTGCGTTAGCTTTATCGCTTTGTAGTGACAAAATGGGAGCTTTCAAAGACCGTAAAGCTGTCAGTTTTCAAATCGATCTATGTTCTGATCCTTGCCTGTGGTCATGAATCTTGGGTAATGACCGAAAGAATATTAACTCAGGTGCAAGCACCAAAGTTGGGATATTTGAGAAGAGTCCAAGGTGTGACAAAGGGGCGTACCGAGGTTGAATTGCGCCCGGTGCAGGAAACTAGTTTGGCGCCTCCATATTTGAACCTAAGGTATTTTGGGATTAAATGTCCTACATTGGGGAAAAAACTTGCGACATTATTGTGACTTTTCGGCGGCGCGCAGTGATTCGACGTCCGGGGTATTGTGCCCTCTCGTTACGCCCTTGGTGTGACACTTCGCGACAAAGTGCGCAGCTCTGAAATTCGCAGTGCCCTGAATGTCGAACCACTTCTAACTGTGAGAATACACCTACGTTAGTTCGGCCAGGTATCCATAATGTCCACCAGAAGACTGGTGAGGCAAGCCCTCCTGGCTAAAGCCACGGGAAGGGCCTTTGCCACGGGCCCCCTACCATTTAATTCGGCTCTGCCCGCACTTTGAAACACCGCAGAGGGAAGAAAACTCTTCATACCTCGGGCTTGGAAGGGAGCGTTGCACCCTCTGAAATGTAATTTAGACCACGTCAAAGAATTACATGTTTTGCGTGCCTGCCAGTTTCCTTTATCGAGGCGCCACAATAGTTTCAGCTTTCAACTAAAAATGAAAGACGAGAAAAAAATGTCGTTTTGCGTTGATAAAAAAAATCACAGGAGAAAAATTCCGTGGCTTTTTAGGAGAGAAATGCAACTTCGTATGAGCAAAACTTCTGACATGTGATCTCTTCAAACGCGACTGTTTTAGCAGATAACGTTAATTCCTGCAAAGAAGTGGAAGATAGATCATAAAAATGTGATTCACAGTAAATCAAAACAGCTTCAGTTTAACATGGCGTAAAATGAATGTGATCTGAAATGCATGTGGCCTCAAATGAATGTGGTCTCAAATGACTGTGGTCTCAAATGACTGTGGTCTCAAATGAATGTGGTCTCAAATGAATGTGGTCTCAAATGAACGTGGTCTCAAATGAACGTGGTCTCAAATGAATATGGTCTCAAATGAACAGGTCTCAAATGAACAGGTCTCAAATGAATATGGTCTCAAATTAATGTGGTCTCAAATGAACAGGTCTCATATGAATGTGTTCTCAAATGAACAGGTCTCAAATGAACAGGTCTCAAATGTCGTGGTCTCAAATGAATGTGATCTCATTTGAAGTGGTCTCAAATGAATAGTCTCAAATGAATTGGTCTCAATTTTCTGCACACCGAAACAGATCTTTTTTTCATTGTTGATTATATCAATCTTGCTTTTTCTGCTTGTTGACACCTTTCTCATCATTGCTCTTCTCATGTTTTTCGGATTGTTTTACATATGCATGCATGGCTCCGGCAGCATTCTTCGTTTTTCTTTAAGCCCCGTATCCGGAGCCTGAATCAAACATTTTTGAAAAAACGGACCGGAGTCACTTGACATTTTCTTCAGTAGCAGGAATCTGCGTGACGTTTATACATGTAAATTCCAACGTAAACCATTACTGATATTTCGGTTATATCGATAGTAGCCGGAGTCTCAAGAGGAGTCGGATTCTCAAATTTGAAAAAATTTTTAGATCCAGATCCAAAGATTTGTGAGCAGGAGCGGGTCGGGGTCTGACGATGTGACTCCGGTCACCCCTGGTTTGTAGACGGGTGCTGCGAGAGAGGAAAGTGATGCAATATGGCAGTCAGCACAACTTCATTCACATGTCAGTTAAAACAAGTTAGAGATACTTTTCTGTGGCAGGTGCGTTGTGGTGACACGCACTTTTACGAAGAACACGTACTGTACATTAGCGACATATGCACAACATCAACATTTTTGTGGTGACGCGCACGTTGGCCTGACTCAGTGCAACATCATCAGCAGAAAAACCAAATTCACGAAATAAAAAAGTACCACTCTGAGGTACACGAACGCGCTACTTGTGTTTGTTTGATGCAATCTCTGAGATCTTCTTTTGAGCGAGTTCTATCCACTGATTGGCCGCGCTAGATCTTGGTCCAGGTTTTGAGCAGCCATTCGGTAGTCTCATCGTCCAGAACCGTCAGGGTGTGCAGGCCACGACGAGACCGGTGGATTGGACATTGGAGGACAACATGGTCGACGGTTTGTTCTTCTGCGCCACACTCATAGATCGCAGAGGAGGCCATACCCCATTTGCCCACTACCCATTCCATTGTTGATCCGCCCAACGCGCCGCACGCATGTCGTTGTTGTCAGAAAAACTGATGAGTTGTTTTGCGGCGCGTACAAATGGGCGTCTCGATTTGAAGCGCCGTGCATTCGCACTTGGTGGGCAGGTGAGCGCTGAGCAGAGCAGGTGTCCAGGCTCTATGGGGCTCGGCTGAAGGAGCGATATAGGGTCTCGCACTCTTTGTCCCAGCATGGCACATAGTTCTTCCGACGGCTTCTTCTTGCGTATGGAGGTTTCCCTCCGAGTTGCATGCTTTGTGTATTGCGGAAAGGCACGCACAATCACGACACATGAATCACAGCAGACGAAGCATAGTGAAGCGTTAGCATACGAACACGATAAACAGCGTCATACAGCACGTAGTTGCACAAAGCGCATTGGCAATTTTTGGGCCACCGCGGGCGGTAGCAGAATTGACCCACGAGTTGAGTGCTAGGTTCCTTGCTCAAAGGAACAACCTGCGAGGATCGAAATCCTGCCTCACAACTGTGAGGTCAGCGCTTTACCGAAAGAGCTTACCGGCCACCCCGACGGCCACGTGGGATACATTGTTTAACCGCAGATAGTAGGCTCTCGCAAAAATCCAGGTATGCCCTCTCAATATTTGATGTGTCCGGAGGTGGCAATCTCTTGGTGGATTCACCTGTGAGAAGCCGAAAGCGCTTCCAATAAGCCTTGCAAAAGTTCCAACGCTTCACCGGGTCGCTGCGGGCAGGAACCTTTGAGTCTTGGTGGCGTTTGGAGGGAGGGCCGATGTTGTGACCACGGGAACTTTCCTAGAACACCGAAGTCGATTTTCCTGACCGAAACTCGCGAAGGCCAGGTCTGGATTGGTGCCGACGTTCGAACGGCGTGAGAAGAAACTGGCAGTTTCCTCTGATTTGTACAACAGTCCTAGGTTGTTGGATGTTTTTTGCGACCTTTGAACAACCCTCCATAGAAAATAGTTGCCATACCCGACCTCAGCTTTTTTCACTCACGGCACACTTGACAACTTTCCAAAATTTTGCGGCACACTTGACCATTAATGTAAACAATACACTTCATGATTTATTTTAAGTTATTTTAGCTTGTTTTACTGAGCACAATTGCTGTAAGTTAGGCTCAATATTTGAAAGAGCAACTCGACGTTCTTCATCAACGTCTTTTAAACATGGATCATTTATGCAGTGGCGTGCAGATGGGGTGGGGCGAACTAAGCGACGGCCCCGGGAATCCAAGAGAGGGGGGCATCCAAAGAGTGAAATTACAAAGGTTTACATGTCGTGACTAGATGATTTTTCCTATTGTAAGGCTATTTAGGCATGCTGCATGGATTTAAGTTCTTGAAACTTGTTTTGTTGTCAACAATATTTTTTATGTGTTCAAATGCCAGTAATTCGCAGCTTCTTCAATACCAGGGACATATACTGTAGGTGTGCGGCGCACGCCCAATCAAACTGATAGTTACGTGGCTTGCTACATATCGTGCGATCAAAGGAAAATCACAAAAAGATTGAAAGATAGTGGGGGTTGAGAAAACCCGTTTTTTTTTAAAAGAAAACGAACTCACCGGGGTTTTTTGCTTTTTAATCCGCTTTTCTTTGTCATTTTTTTAAAAGAAACAGGTTTTTGTTATTAAAAAACACAAAAACCCCATTCTGTATTGTTTACATTGCATCATGCAATATTACCCTTTTCAGAATTGTACAATAACCACTTGTTATACCTATTATGGTATTCAAAATTGAGGGTAAAGCAATGTACCCCATCTCTATTTTCGCAAAGTGTTCTTGGTCAATTCACTCCAAAGTTATAAGCCTGAGCAAGCATAGCCTACGCACAGCAACCAGAGAAAAGCCACTCGCACAAAAACTCTGCTGCTTCACGTCACGTTTATGCACATGCCCTTCTAGTTCAGCATCTATATAGTGCATTTTTTCAACATATCTTGTGGTATGGTCCAACATCTGAAACAGCTTATATGCAGGGAAGGCATAAAAATTGATTAAAATATGCCGATTTTACAAAACTGAAGAAGATAACCAGTAGAATTTACTCAAACTGTTCGAATTATTCTTTTCTCTTTTACAAGTCCTTAAAATTTCGTTGCTGTTCGTTTGTTTCATTATAAAACTTTACAGTTAACTGCACAACTGTGCTACTTATTTCACTTTTTATTTCAAAGGTACATTTTTTAAAGGAAAAGAAAAGTGTGGATTTTGGTAGGTTTTATTGTTCTTTTCAGTTTGGCTTTCAAAAAAGCCGTTTATTTGTTAGGTCCAATTACATAAACCCTGCATTAATTATGGACGTTTAATTGATTTTTTGAGCCAAATTTCAAAACTGTCCTATTTCAACGTGATTGATTAGACTGATTTTATGATGAATGACTAGTTTCCCGTTTCGTTTCTTGTGCTAATAGAGTCGCACACCTGTGCTTGCAATATGTGCTTCGTTTCGAGCTTCGTCATGAATTGGCAGTTCAGGCGGATTGATCATAACGGCTCACACAAGTCCGTATCTGTTCTTCCCTCTTAGTAATAGTACATATAACGGCCACATAATGAAAAACAAAAATTATCCTGCGTACTTTATGCGGATTCTCAATTCTTGTAAAGTTTAGCAAGTTTCAAACTGTCAGCCCTGGGTGTCCGCCAACCCAGCTGCATACCTTCTGATTGACTGCTATTCGACGAGACATTCGCGCAGCCTTGTATTTTTGCAATTGTGAACAACGCTGACGTAGCAGTGAGTGCGTTCTGCTCCCCTGTTTTAACCAAGCCCGTAGCCAGGATTTACGTTGTGGGTGACAAAATGCGTTTTCAGTGAGGCAAGATTTTAGTTTTTTTATATGTTTTAATAAAAGATTTTCTGGGAACAACAAAATTTGGAGGGGCACAAAAAATTTGGGGAGCATTGGTCTCCCTTTCTCCCTCGTGGCTACGGGCCTGGTTGTAAGCGTTGCCGGGTATTTTTGTAGTTATGAAATGCTCTGTCGTAGGAGACCGCTGACAATAATTTATATTCACTACAGTGACACTTTGTAGTCTAAACAACGAGTAAAGAGAGTGCGTGTAGATATGCACAGGGACGCTGGAGGATAGAGGCATGGCGGGGGCATTGCCGCTCTGCCCTTTCAAAGGAGAGCAACGTGGCCGGATGTGTCTTTTCATAAAAGGATCATTGGTAATTTCATGGTTTATCAAGATTGACTTGAAGCAAATTTGTTGCAGCTGTTCTGCCACCCAGAAAATTCAGAATGATTTTCTATAATTTCTGTTATTATGTTTGAGGTCAACATTGTTGATGAACAGAAACAAACATAAGTGGTAACGACTGTTTGTTTTTTATAAGTTTCCATTGCCCTCCACTGTTTTACTGCTCCTCTTCCCTACCACTGCTTCGGCGTCTTTAAATATGCATCTTGTGTCAAAAAACTTCGTCGAAACATTGGTTTGCAAAGGTGAATATGACCTAAAATTGTGAAGTCACAAACAGCGTATATCCAACAACAAGACCACCATACGCCACTGCTCAATACCAGAATGTAGATGGGGGCATCCAATCAAGCAGTCGCCCCGGGCATTACCAGAACTCTGCACGCAAAATGATTTATGATCAATAACAAAGATGAGAAACCGTGTTCACACAAGTATGTAGTGAAACACTGAAGAAGAATTTCAATAGCCACTTTCGAAATTCGCTAATAAACCTCTTCAATACAAATCCAAAAGACAATAAGTGGAACATCGCTGAATTTTAATCTCAGAGTTCTGTAGCCTATTTCGGAAACCTTGAATGTTTTTCTAATAGGCAAGGATAATTCTTACGTTGACATTTCACGATCAGCTGAAAAAGGATTTCGGATCCAACAATATTGTTCCGTATTTTTTGTAAAAAAGTAACGGTCGTATTTCTGATGTAATAAAGTAACGTGTTTTTGGAACAACCACAACACGTTAACTTTGTCAATAGTTCCATTTTGATTGCTTCTTGGAATCGCTTCCAGTGATCCCCGTTGAGCGTGTTAGTTCAGTTTTCCAGAGTATTTTTTTCTGTTTGAAACCTTTTAACTTGTCAGAACGTCACAGTATGATTTTCATTTTTGCCTTGCATTTTAATGTTGAATTCATTCAAGTGTTCAAACATGTCGGTCATATGTGCAAGTTTAGCAATCCGACGCTCATCTTCAAGGTGTTTATACAGATGATGGTTGTTCTGAGTACGAACTGACTTATGTCATGCCGGAGCTCGAAAAGTCTTGCGAGAACTTACCCCGTGAAACCCAAGACACAGACGTACAAATCAGCAATTATTGAGGTTGTGATCCCATTTCGTCACATAGCAACCAAAAAACTCGTAAAATTCAAGGCTCTTGCTTGAACGTCGACAATGTGGATACAGTCTCATCGTTTCAGACAATCCCTTTGGTAATACTTTGATCATCAGGGTTTACATGAGGCCCGTAGCCACGGGGGGTATAGCCCCAACAAAGTTTGTTGTGACCTGAAAAATTGTTTTAAACACACAATATCGTGTTTCCCCGATAATAAGATCCACCCGATAATTAGACATAGCGTGATTTTTGAGGATGATTTTAATATAAGCCCTACCCTAAAAATAAGCCGTAGTTGACTGGTGACGACAAAACGTCCCTAATCTCAGCCATTCCAGAGGATGATGATATGATTGTTTTTGAATAAATTTTTGTTAACGAGTTTCTGAAAAAAAACATGTTAATGATAAGTATATGTAGACAGTTCTTCGTAATTTCTGTTTATTTAGAAGTCTCTTAATTTTTACATTGTAAGTTTATTTTTTGATATATCAAAATAAGACATCCCCAAAAATAAGCCCTAGTGTAAATTTCGGAGTAAAAATTAATATAAGCCCTGTCTTATTATCGGGGAATCACGGGAAACAAAAATTTTTCCCTAAAAATGCAATATGCTCCCCAAACCTTAAAACCTGACTACAGGTCTGCCCTTCCCTATGCACACAGATTTGCATAATTTGAAATGCTGGACTTTGGCGTTTCACTAATGCAGCAAAGTCTCTACCTACGCCCACCATTAGTGCTTTACGCTAGACCTACCATGTGGTTGTGAAAACTTCAATGCTGACATCACAAAAACAAGGTAAACAACGTCACGAAATCAACACAATGCACAGTGGAAGTCTAGCGGGGGTTTGAGTTAGCGAACTGTAATGCTCATATTTTCTGATAAAATTATTCCGCGGCACGCCGGTTGCGGAGCATTGCCCTACGCCACTGCCCTGCACTGTAATTAAATGAATGAATGTGATTGAAATGTGCATNTAAAACGCCTTACGTATTCCGATGGTAAAATTCNTTCCATTCATAAAAATCGTTCCATTGCTTGGTGCATTTAAATCTCCCGTGCTTGTTTTGATCACATTCGATAAACTGTCGGTTCGAAAACTATCGTTCGATAAACTATCGTTTGATGAACTGTTTTTCGATAAACTGTGGTTTGATAAACTGACGGTTCGAGAAACTGTTGCCCTAAAAACTGTCGTTCTATAAACTGTCGTTCTATGAACTATCGTTCCATAAACTGTCGTTCGATAAACTGTCGTTCGATAAACTGTCGTTCGATAAACTGTCGTTCGATAAATTGCCGCGTCACAGTTGACCATGTTGTCCTTCATTGTCCAATCCATCGACATCCCCATGGAACACATGGCCTGACGGTTTTGAATGATGAAACAATNGAGTGGCTGCTCAGCACCTGAGCCGAGATCTACAGTAGTGCAGCCTATCAGTGGATTGANAAAACTCGTTTCAAACGATGAAGAAGAAGACATCGGAGCTATGGCTGATTGCTCGTCAAGATTCAACACATTCGTCAGATCTCATTCAGCTACTAAAGAGCGTAAAACGAAGTTTTGCAATTGTCAATGGTGATTAAAAGGTTTTCCAATTGGGCGGCTCAAAAAATTGCCAGCAAAAGAAATTTACTGGTTGATCATGAACGAGATCGTTGCTTATATGAAACATCGGTTTGACCGCAGTCGTTTCGTCGTTCGAGAAAGGGTCATGTTCTTGAATGATATGCAGCGGAAGTCTCGTGAGATTGTTCCGAAGTGGGTGGCACGCGATCGTCCAGATGGAATTCGCATCCATTTGCAACCCCTTGGACGATCCACTTCGTACTCGTTTCATTTGTTCTGTTGATGACGAAGCTCTTTCCAATGCTTTTCTTAGGAATAACCCTGTGGTGAATTGCCCGCTAATCAAAGGCGAATTTTCATTTTCGGGACCGTAGGTTATTTAAAATTGGGGGTTCTTTTGGAAGGTTTGCGATGGCTGATGTCATACAAATTAGCACTATGCGTGCTCGATACAATCACTGAACAAGTTGTTCCAATTCATAAACACAATACTTTATTGTGAATTCCCTCTATATCAGGAACAAAAACAATCACAATGAAACGAACGAAAAAGGCAACGGTGAAATTATCTGACCATACTCCTATTACAGATTTATTGAGTGCCCTGTGCATTGATTTATTGGTTTATTTTTTCATACGACTCAACTAATAAACAAAAGCAATCAATACAAGGAGCCTTCAGGCTATACGAAGACCAATTGTCAGTGTACGTCAGATCAAATGAAGATATATTGGCATAATCTCTGATCATTCTCAATGTAAACGAAGAGTATCACCGTGTCGCATTGGATGGGTGAAGGACCATGGCGATCATCTAGTCAACCAAGGCTGTTTATTTCATTTGACAACTGTTGAACAGCAACAGTTGTGGATCAAATAAGCTATGTCAGATAAACCAACACAGAACATGGTGAAGTAAATTTACAGACGAAAGAGCATGTCTATGTACACAAAGATATGAATCAAATTTAATTGTGGAAATTTGGCGTGGTTAAAAAATTGCACTATTTGCGCATGTCAAGAGTTGGCTCTGAGTAAAGCACTTGTACTTCGTACGACACCTAACAGCCTGTTACATAAGTCTAAGATCGACGGGACATTTTGTCTGCAAATCGCTAATAATTTTGTCGTACTTTATCTTTCTTGCTGAAGCATGTGCAACATACAGAATAACAAGACTTTGCAATCTTTTCAGGCCCATGGTAAATCGAGTGCATGATTTCAGCCGTCGAAGCTGATAAAAACCGCGCTCGCCAGAGCAGTTGGTATTGATCAGTGATAAATACGTGCGGTAGGCGATGAGAACATTTGGATAACCTCCGCTAATTCATTACGTATAAAGTACTGAAACGGTTCAAGCTTCATCGACGTTGTATCTCGCTTAGATGGAGATAACTTCACAGCGTTACAATTCCTAAGTAAAACAGCAAAGTTTACCAGCTCTTCAAAAAATGATGGTTCAGGATCTTCATTATAGAGTTCAATAAGCTTCTTCCCTCCTGCTATAAGCTCTTTGCCATTTCCAATCATGCAACTTGCCCAACACGCCAAATGTATCGCAAGTGTTCTTGTATGCATTACAAAGAAATTCTAAAATCGACTCAAGCTGATCGATACGAATAGTGAAGACACCAATGCGAAAGTTCTCGCGGCCATTGCAAACAGTTTGAGAAAAAATGTGCGCTGAACCAAAACAAAAATACAAATATACTTGCTTACGAAATTTCTGGAAATTGTTCTTACAAAATTTCTGGGAGCCTCGTGGGCCCTAGGTTTAAGCCTTTTTAGCTTAAAATGGTTAATCCGTGACTGCCGCCACTCAATTGGAAGGTTGGTGTTTGCTCCACAGCCAGTGAGTGAATCGCCGTAGAGCTCCATGGGCAGGAGCGTTCACCTCAGCCGTCTCAGCAAGAAGCTCATTTAAGACAAAGCCTACCACAAATTGTCATTAGCAAAATTGAAAAACGTTCCATTTCATGGTTGTTATGATGATTACATCATTTTTTAAAAGTATCCAAATCAGGTTTAAAAATTTACTCATTCAACTTGCTTCGTCCTGGTTTGTTAAATAACAAACATCGAAAGTGTTTTGCTTTGATTCTGTAAACTTACGATAGTATCACAAGGTTCCTACGCTATATTTTAAACTGATGTTACAAAAGTGAAGCATAAACCAGTCCATAATACTAAAAATTTTCCATAAAACAATTTTTGAAGATTTTTTGAAAAATTATTTTAATCATATCAAAAAGTCCTCATCCCGTGATTTCGGAAACTTGAGATTTATTTAGGGATGATCTGTTGTATGAAAGAAATCGGTATGTCAACTTGTGTTAATTTTGCTATTCTATTCCTTTTTCGTAATCACGTTTCGCTACAATTTAGTCGCAGTTATTGTTATTTTTGCATGTGATTGCTTGTTTTGGGTTTATGTGATGGACCAAGTCGATCAGAGCTTTGAATGGCGCAAGTTCTTTTGCTCTATTAAGATGTGGCACTGAGTGTGGGAAAAGAATTGGAGAGATTTAATAATATTTTACGTTGGGACTGACACTGTGTTACGGGTTCTGCATGAGATCCGTAGACTACTGAACCGAATCCAACCCTATTATAAAAATGATCGCCAAAGAAAG
>JGI24159J19872_10006604_pt1 | contig 15134 bp, 9 predicted proteins | sample Ectturendosymbi4_FD_19872 | JGI IMG/M metagenome (IMG submission 19872) | reverse complement strand
CCAAGTGTGATGCAGCCAGAAGAAAACATTTCGTCGAAATGTGTTTTGCTATTTTCATTATTTCTACGGGACAAGTAGGTTTCTGCATTTTTGACCAAAATAAATTTGATCTCGCTAAATTTGTACAGTATTTTCTTACCAAGCTGCCGATTTACAGCTTGAATATCACAAAAAAGTTTAAGTTAAGAATGAAAACATTTTTGCAGAATTATCAACTGTGTACAACAACAGCAAATTGCGAAGAGAACTAAAGCGAAAATTATTAACAAGGCAACGGAGTACTTGCAAAATAGAAAGGTTGCAAAACAAATAATAATGTCTCCGCAACGTATTTGACCAAAATCATTGTTTTTGAAATAGCATTAACTTATCATCAGCTGCAACCTTTCTGAAGCGCAGGCAATTATGTCATGTATGAACGTGGTTTGGACCAAAAATTGGTCAAACGCTTTGTTATGATTTTCCAACATTTGTTGCTTTACCATCTCTAATGCTCAACAAAACTACGATGTGCGAATATAAAAAACACTTGTTAAAATTTACGAGCTTACAAGCACTTCTGCAATCGCGGCGCAACCTAACTTTGGAAACCAAGTCAAACTGCCAGAAAGTTTGGAGGTAAAGGTACTTTGCATTGATGACAAACCCATATTTACACTCGGCGAAGATAGGAGTGCTGCAATTGCCCGCCGTATCGCACATTTACATGCAACTCAGTTAATTTAAATTAATTTTGACTACTTGAACGTCGTAATTTCTATTCTGTTACTTTTTTGCTATGGCCACAGTTATTTGAAGTTTTTCAGTATTGCTGGACTAAAATCGCAAACCTTTATTTTTTTAGTGAGGTCACAATACTCTGAAGGCGCGTGCTAGTGTTGCTGCTAAATTTTTCTCATCAGTTTATTTGGAGGCATCGTTGTACAACAAGCTTGCTATGTCCGTATGCGCGAGAAATGCGAGCATGTAACGGAAGTACAATGCCACAGGTATGTGTTAAAAACGAAATCAAAAAAAGTGTGCAAAACTGTCGCAGGTAAACAGCAAGTACTTACGACTGACTGGAGAAAAACTTGGCCCAGGAACGAAACGTCTTTTGGCTGCCGACCCAAAACAACGGTGGTAGAGCCGCTATTAGCATCATTGTGTACTTTATCCAGAAAATAACCACTCCTGGTCGCGAGTCGCCTGAAACAAAGCGAATCGAACCTTCAGTCATGCACAAGCCAATTACCTCAAGCTGTAATTGTCGCGTAGTTCCTGGGCAAGCTATTTCAGAAGCAATATCATAATACTGCGCTAATTCTCCAGTGCGGCTTGTTTGCAGTGTGGAGAAGAATGTTATTCAAATAGTTAAAAATGAAAAACGTCAATACGCTTCGCACTGATCGCATCAACTCTGCCGCGTTCTAATGACAGCATTTATTCAATACCAGTAGAATATTGAAAATTATCTGCTGTGGATTGAAGGTCCGCTTGAACGTTCAAAGTTACCTAAACAATCTATTTTATAACTTAGGTATTTTTGGAGCAGCCTTTCATGTTCCGCAGAAATAGGCGCTAGACCGCAGTGTTTCAACTTTGCCCTCGACCTAGTGTTAGATGTCGCACTAGATAACAAACAGCAACATCACGAACATGCGGTTTCATGTCGAAGGCAAACGCGGAAAGAGCAAGAAACGTCCATTAAATTTGTCGTCTACGATTACAGTAAAGCTTCGATAACAGATTACATCAATGAGTGATTCGGCGAAAACGGAAAAGGCGTTTCACGAAGAAAAATCTGTTCGTGGTAAACTAAAGCGTGCTGACAGGGCTGTCAGCTGCTAGTCAGAATGTGCCTCGCTGTTGAAATATAACAGCGCCTAAGTCGTTTGCTGGGAAAATGTACCTTTCGCCAGCTTACTCCATGGATGGTCCGGCCCAGGACAGGGCACTGCGTACCGGCTACAAGAACGGACGTACCACGACGCCTGCCAATATTTTCTGTTGATATCTTCAATAACGTAGACAACTATCAAAGCAATCTGGAACAAAAAAAAACAAAACAATGCAAGGCAGTCTGAGGAACCGTCTGTAGGCCATCACCGCATGAACCAAGCAACTTGTCGTGACTCCTCTACCATCAACGGACCGCAGTGTTTCTACCTTCTGAACTGACGTCACCTGATCGTTAAGGTGAGCTCACAGGATTAGACTTTAAGAAAAATAACAAGGGACGATACAAAAATTAGAGTTGCCGCTGATTACAACCGATTTTCGAATGGAAACCTCGCACTCATCAAAACCACTAATAACAACGTACCTGCGGCAGAATGAAAAGAATGCTAAAGACGCCAATGCGAAGCATGAACTTGGCCAGTTTTCGTCTATTTTCTTCGTCATTCTCCAAACCTTTCATTACGCGATTCAAGCAGAAGAAACCTGCAAAAGCAATTTTCTTTTAAGTCTTGTGATTTTAAATTGCGAGCTGATTCTCTGGAGTTCAACAAAACAGCGTTGAAACTTCCAACCCAAGCGAAAACGTTTGTCGATATTGTCACTGCACCAAGCCAGGCATGGGTTATCGCATCTGCTCGTTGTTTGACTAGCTTCGTACAAGATCTCGAGGACAGATGTTACGAAAATACATGGTTCCTACCGGGCCTCGTCATTCCAGAAATGGATTTAAATGGAAAGGTCATTTGGCATCAACTAGATTAGCACCAGAATCCTTTGGCATAAAGTCACAAAACCTGGTTAGAACGAAACATTCTACAGAAATCTTCGTTTAACTTATTCTACAACCTGATATTAGCCGCTAAATATGGCACTTTTCAGTATAGTTCGTCTTATAGTAATAGCACTGTTTAAAAGGTTTCGACAAAGCAATTCGCACGTTTTTAAGGCTCAAATTTATCACAAAACTTTCTCTCAATTAAAAAAGCACCGTTAAAGAGAAGTCGGAATTTGAAAAGTAACAGTAACAGCCACGAAATGCGCATTTCGGTAAAATAACTTTAAAACTTTGCTGCGAAAAGCCAACGGACCGTATGTAATTGGAACTGGGACTATGTAATTGGAACTGTTCTTTGAAAAAGATCACTGGCTTGGCATTTCACAAGTGCAGTTACCAAAAAGAATGCGCAGTGCGAAATAAAAGGACAGCAATCAACCGAGAACACATAGGCCACATTCAAATAAAATGCAAATGAGCATACACACGCGTATGCACCAATGTATACCTACCCGGTTTGTCAGTTTATGAAGAAGTTAAGAGTGAAACTCAACCTGTTTGCTAAACCAGAAAACAGTCACAAACACAAATCGTGAACATTTTCAGCGACCGTGTCAATCCAACTGCCTAAAAAGGGTTGATACCGGTTCCAACAGAATTGGACGAGCAAAATACCCCCATTCTAAGAACTTCCGCTAGGCGTGTTCAGAGTTTTCGGTTTTATTTATTACTTTATCTGTTGATGTGACAACGATTGTGCACGATCTCCTACCCGCGTGCCCGTTTATCGACGATTAACCGAAAGTAGATTCAAACTCGCGTGCATCGATCGATGATTGCAGCCGCGCGCATAGTTATTCGTCAAACGCTGGCAACGTCATCAGGCACGCGGATGCTCGAACAGCCAGCACGTGCTGAAGAAAGCAACTTGTTCGCGTGAAATTGGGAAAAATTCGAAAATTGAGTAGTTCCGAATTCAAAAAAGCTGTCGATAATATTGAAAGTGCCGCACTGGACAGTTTGCTTTGAAATTAAGTGATTTTCTTGATCTCCTCCAAGAACCCACATACCTTTATATCCGACAACTGCCTAGTTTGCCCCTAGTGTCGCCAGGCCTCCTTTGACGTTTTCTATTTTCGCTTATACAGCTTTGGAGACGTTTTTTACAATAGTCACCACTCTTACATTATGAATCTAGGTCGAACTTCACATCCAGACGCAGTAGAGCTTCCAGCAGTTTCTTGTTGCTTACCGATGAGCTCATGACCAAGAAAGGGTGTGGTTTGCGTTTTTCAGTATCACGATCGTCTGACGTATAAAACAAAGTACTTACCGGCCAAAAGGGCTACAATCCCGACGATCAGGTAAACACTGATAGGCGCAAGAAGTAAAAATCGAAGACCATCGCTGTCGTACAATCCAACAAAGCAAACACCTGGAACACAGCAGAGCACAATCAATAATCTTGGTACCAGGTAATGCTAAAACAGCACTGGCGATTTAATCGAAAAAGACGTAATCAAGGCATTTCTACTACTACAACTGGTGAAACGACGAGACTGCGTTATCAATTTTCGATAATTTGAGAATCCCAGAAAGGTTCACAACATGCTGGAAACGCAGGGTTGCTACGTTAGCTGGATGAAATATTTCCATAGGACTTTTTTAATCGAAAACTTGATGAGCTCCTTGCAACTTTTCACTGAAGTTCGCATCGAGTGCAAAATTCGCACACGCAAGCTTGATTCAATCACAGCGAGTTCTTCCGCCGCTGATGTTTCGAATCGTATGGTCGCGAACAAGGAGCAGAATTAGAATTTGAACGATTTGTTGTCAAGTTTCCGCTGACAGGCAACACCACCAATAAATTATTCAGCGATTCCGCGAACGAAACGCAGCTGGGTCTGCATAACAGAATTGACAAGTGGACAGCGAGGCGACGGCGTTTACCGTTTCGTCACCATTTCGTGGGTGGTGGTCACTTCAGGCTATGCTTCGCGAAAAGCACAAGAATGCTCAGAACGGTGGTCAGTGGCTCACAGGGAGTTCGCACTGACGATATCGATATGCTCAATGCTTGCATAACTACCCAGTCTCTCTGCATANACTCACAGCGTCACCTTTGCGCAGTATGGGTTGCGAAAAAGAAATATTTAACGCTTGCTTGACTACACATAATCAAGTTTTGTCTATGAAACGAGGATTATGTGCATTGACGCGGCAACGACCCACCACTCACACTGGAAAACACGGCCTTGTTTGTGACCTCATCAGCAATACGCATGCTTATCACCGTTGCGGTAAACATGTTGTTCTAGTCGGGCACGCACCTGACCCAAAACACCGGAAGTGGTAAAATGCAACTGGGTGCGTCATCTGAATCTTACGATAAGCACCGCAAAAAAACAAAAAGTTTTTTCGAAAATCTGTAAATCAGCGAGCCCTTGCTAAACAAAGCGAAGATGGGCTACGCGTTGCTCATTGACATACAGTAACTCTGTCAAACATTTCTTAAAGATTGCAGTCAACAAAAACGTTAAAGGTCTTTGCAAACGAAACAAAACGACTGGGAATTCACTGGCCTGGTATGCACCCCACGTAGTTGATGCAACATGAAGAAAATGTCTGTGAGAAAGTATTATGGCCATTTTCAGAAACCAACAAGGGAAGTAGAGTACACAAAGATTCAGGAACTTATTAACAGAACCCGACAGGTCAAAATTATAGCTGTGAAAATACATGTTGTGAAGAAAGACTGAAAGTTGTTCATTCGTGTACCAACTTGAAGGCCTTTGCGTACCACTACTGGTAAGCGTAACAATTTGGGAACCACTGTGTTAGAACAACGAAAATAACTGAATGCCTGTTACGTAAAACATGCACCGGAGAGGATCCGAACGTGGCTCTGACTTCTATTTTTTCAATATATCGAATTAAGGTCACTTCTAAATGAGGTCATTCAGTCGAAATTGGTTGGAATTACCAAACTTGAGAAGTTTTTTCAAATCCAACTTTTAAGCATACCTTTTGCAGTAGCTTCTTTTATAAAGCGGCAAATGATTTTGAAGTATTTTCATATAAGATCTTAGACGTATTTGCGTTCCAGCGCACGTAAACGTCAATTGGCAAATGTCTAAATATCAACAAAATATCGATCAAATTCCAGAGGCGCTCTTCCAGTAACACCAGGGGAAAAACAATTAAGCTCTCTTCCCCCTTCAAGCTCCAACACATGCAGTCAAGGTCAGATTTCACTGTTTAGCTGCTGCTTTCGTAATTAAGTTGCTTTCCAGTGGTTGATTCCGTTCAACCAAAGCTTTCGGAAGCAAAATTTCAACTGGGGCTGTCACATACAAGTAAACTAACCAGTCAATTCTTTCACCCTCAATGGAATAGGAAATCTGTATCAGCTGCGCTACGGAATCCAGCCGCAGTTAAATATTAAACGCAGGATATAAGAGCATGTTACTTGCGAGCAATTGTGAAAAGCCACATGATTATCAGTGTTCATTGTTGATAAACAGTGATTTACNAGCTTACATCCAAATTTTAAGCGTCATGCTCGAAAGGAAAACTACCTAGGTGTGTTGAATGTAGNAAATACATTCATTTCGTTGCTACTNCACTTTTTAGTACTTTATCAAATGAAGAAATACAACCACTTCTTATGGAAAAAATGTATAAGTGACCCAGATAAACACCTCCAGAGTNTTACTATATTTGTGNTTGCTTTTCTTGAAAAAGGCTAACAACTTGTCCATTGATGTCATAATTTAAGGAAAACTTTTCGCATGTTNNCATNNNCAACNTTTTTTTGTCAGCGAAGCTCAATAAAGGCTTGTGCGGATGTGACTTTTTAGCTGTGTTGCCACTTCGCGTTTGATGCAATTTTAGTGACTTCATTTAATTTGTACTGCATTCAAACTCAGGTTTGGGTAATGCATGCATCTTTTTACCATCACAAACCGCAATCAAGACTTGGACGGGTCAAAAATTTTGAACAACTGCTGAAACTTTCACGTTCAAGCTGTTTACGGCGCACAAAAACGAGACTTTTCAATGTATTATTTTTTCCAAATTTACCTGTTGATTGAACTTGAGACACCTGAGCAAAAACTTGACTCTGCGCAAGCATTAGAAAACACTGACCTCTTTCAATTAAAACCGAGTCTCGTAAAGAAAAAACTGACGCAATGCAATATTTGCAATCACTGCGTGAAAAGCTTAACTTGAATCAAATCAAGTTTCAAGTCAAGCTAGTCATTGGTTGTAATGGAAACGTACCGGCTATTACCGTGGTTTTAATCTAAAGTAACTGCTTGGTGCAATTATACAACGACGTTACTCGAAATTTGGCATGTTGCCCACAATAGTCCATTCGTACATGAAATTAAAAAGTAAGGAGAAAGTTGCCACTCAAGCAACTGCCTGTCTCATTTGAAAGATAGTGAAGAAGCACAACCCAAAATGTAGTATCTCTCACAAGGTGCATTTTTATACAAGTGATAGTTTTAGCTACAAACTACTTCAGCTGAAATTGTTTGTTACTTTCTCAATCATTAGCAGTTCAACCGACGTTGTGCACCCTGGTTTTTCAACACCACTACATAGGGTTGCAATCACAGAACTAGGAAGAGCGGGGAATGTGGTTAAAATCTCACGAGTCTATGTTACACTAAGTCAAACCTATTATTGAACTCATCTAAAATAATACGCAGATAAAAAACGCGTTTCATTTACTAGCAACAAACGAGAAGTCAGCGTGCATTTGCAACAATTTATTCTGTAAAGTTTGCATTACAGTCCGTTGTTTTCATGGTGAGTGACTACTTTAATCTCGGCAACCACTGGAATACGGAATGCGCACAGGGTGTAGCTCGAGTTAACAAGCGCGTGATCGAACATCCACTCACGTTGATGTAACCTTCTCAAGCCGAAAAAAAACCGCAGAAAACAAGAACACGCGACCGAGCATTTGAGCGTTTCGGAATGTGGAGAACTATCTGCGTCGGCATTTCTTTTTATGTTGTAATTAATAAACGGAGACCGGTTGCCGAGAAGCACTACAGGCTGCTCGTATCACACGGTTAAAGCATTATTTTCAAGTTAGTCAACGTTACGTGCTTGCGTTTGTGGAACATCAGGCCTCTTTGCATCCCGGCGTAATAAAAATACGGTGGTTGCATCAGTGAAACATTGCTCTTCGTCGAGCAATCGATCGGTTAATGGAAGCACTTGCTCAGCAAAGCAAAATTTCAAAGTAGTTCATTAACGGCGCTATCTCAAACGTTACCGGAACGTATTTGCAGACAGCAAACACGTTCGCTGAGGAAGTCCTTTGTAGAAGTTTCTTGCGCAGGGTCAGCGGGTTGCGAAAGTAGAGCGCCGAACGGTGTCGCTGGTCACAAATTAAACATTGTTTACAGCCTCAGCGCAAGTCGCGTCGTAAATAACATAAAGCACGTCGCTTGAATCATCGTCAGTTTACCCTGCAGCGATATTGTTACATGTTTTTGGTAAAAATACTGGAAAATCGTGTTTTTACTTTAAGAGAACGTTTGCCTTACGCGCTGAGTTAGTTCAAGCAGAGAGAGTGATTTTAAAATGTGTTTTAAATAATACTTCCGACATAGGCTGAAGCGATATATAAACAAGGGTGTAGTGGGACGGAACTCGTGGGAACGGCATTCCTACACCTTTTTTGGGTGTGGGAACGCCAGGCTTGTCCATAAGAATGTCATTCCCATTGGAATCCCATGGGAAACATCCCGTGGGGTGGGATGGGATAGGACAGTACACATTTGTATTTCCCATAAGAATTTGATGATGTGCTGAATGAGCAGAGTGACTCAGAAATAGAATGAGGGTGTCAAAATGATACTGAATTGTCATACTTAGACTATACTTCTGAATTTTAAAGTCAATAAATTTTGTCGTTTTGCATGTCTCTTTGTACATGTAGTCCCATTTAGTAGATACTAAGCCTAAACTGTCATAAATTTAATAATTTTAATTGAATTGTATTCCATATTAATATTATAATGGGAATCCCGTGGGATGGGACAAGCATAAATTGCTATGTGATGGGACAGACAAATATGTCCCATGGACAATCCTGGGGAACGCGTTCCCATACCTTTTTCATAGTACCCTGACTTGAAGATATGTAGTTTTACTCACATTTTCTGTGTGTAGCTCCACACATTGCACAAATGAAGAAATGTCAAGCTATCTCTTGCGTAGAACCTCATAGTTGTGAATATACTGAAAATGATTATGTTTTTGGTTGCGTTCCCACACTTCTTTTTTCGCGTTACCACACCGCTTTTACTTGAAAATGGCTAGTTTTTTGGGTGCGTTTCCACACTTCTTTTTTTAGCATAACACCCCTGTATAAAAAGGGTACACGTTGGCAAAGCATGTTCTCCGGCTCACTGTCCCTGCGTCGAAAAGTTTGATTTGAGCTCCTAAATGTTGGTGATGCATTTGATGCAAGCTCCTATGCACAAAGTAAGAGGACAACAGTGAACAATTAAAATGTGCAGGGAAGGCCTCGAAGGAGTTTTTTATTCCATGCAAATCAGTGAGACGCAGCAATCTGCAAGTGAAAATATATGTGATCTCTATGCCGGCGATGCAGGCGTTGTTCGGCATTCCACGTAGCAATTAATAACTTTTTTCCGAATTCTTTCTCGGAAAGTTAGAGACCGCTAAAACATAGTCAACGCAGCCGTAAAATCGGCAGCTTCACTGATAGCCAATGGTGTGGAAGAAGCTCTGTACCGATTGTTCTTGTTTTGACAAAAATATACCTAAGCCATACCTGAAATTGTACATTTCGGCTGCTGTGCTAAGTGTCCTAGAAGCAGGGGTGTAGTAGGGCGGGAACGCGTGGGAACGGCTTTCCCACACCTTTTTCATGTTTTGGTTTAAAATAAATCTGAAGCTGTTTTAAAAAGACTAGTTTTTGGGTGCGTTCCCAGTCCCACACCTTTTTTTGTTAGCGCTACATCCCTGTCCAGAAGTGTTGTAATCATCTGCCAGTGGGGCAAAAAATGTANTTCGCTTGACATCAGTGAACAGGTCACTGATCTGTGCATTTGGCAGCATAACGCTTCACCTGCAACATTGTCGCCTTCGACCTTGTTCCATAACGCAACTGTCACGGTTTGAAACGAGGATACGGTCCACGCGACTGCGTGAAAATACATCCACCTCTTCTCGATCGCTTCGCTTCCCCACTTAAAGCCAGCAGCGAGAAGCCACGTTATGGTCAAAATCAGCCACCAAATGGTTCCGCTCACTGCAAGCAAAACATCCAGTCTTAACTATCTTATTCTCCACACGTTCTACAAATTTACATCGCTCGGCCTTGTTCAGTTAGGCGTGTTGCTAATCCATCAGGCTTAGACGAAAATAAGTAAAGTACTTTGCGACTTGCATTAAAGATGAATTTGAACAACTCGTTCTAAGTTAAAAAAGAAGTTATAGCAGTGCGTCTCCCCGTCAAGAAATGAGGCGTCTTGCAGATAAATATTATTAAGTTCAAATTTACTGAATATTCTAATTTTGCTTTTCAGGTTCCTAAGGAAAACCGGCGGTGTTTACGAGGCGAAATTTTTAAGTACAAACACTCTGGGCGCCAAACATGGTTTTTGATTTTAGTATCCCAGCACTAGTACACATTACAGAAAAGCCCATAATTACGGAGGCAGATATTTGGCAATTGTTCCAAGAAATTTGTCAAGTGCAAATAATAAAACACNGCATGAGGGCTTATTGANAGGATGCAAAAATATATACGGCACGGGTAACGTTGACTGTGTTTGTCACCCCTAACGAAAACAAGTGACCATTTGAGCACCATAGATATCAAAGCCCACTCAAGATGACTGACAAGAGCAAAGGCACATTTTATGGCGAAATTTCAAACACACGCCTTGCATTTTACATTGCGCGACAAGGTAATTGCGTTGTAAACACGCTGGTGAATCAAACGAATGCTATGTTAACGCTTTGCAGCGGAAACATCATAAATCCAGCAGATTATCAACAAAAACTTGAGAACAATACCGCACAGCACTCCGATTCACGATGCATTCGTCACAGATTACATCATAAGAGTTCGGCAGCACGCTTTCTGTGTCAGAGGTTTTTTCAAATCTTGGTGAGTCGGATTTACAATAGTTAATTGGCTTGCAGCATTGTCTACGTAAGCTCTTTGAAAAAGAGGCAGTCAAAAATCAAAAACAACAATGCCACATCGCTGAAACCTGCCGATCCAACCACTTTTACGGATAACGACATTGAAGGATTTTTGGTGGCATTGCGCTTTCTTTCCAATCATAAGCGAAACACAAGCGAATGGTGCAGCCAAACGACAATCTTCAAAATTTTCTTTCTGCTCTGTGCAAAGTGCTGCTGAAANATGGATTACATTCTAGTTTTATTTCTTATGACTGCGAAGTTGAGGATAGCTATGCGAAATGCATATACGGAGGTGCAGCACCATGAAAATGACACAAAATCAAGAGCTGCTCTGTGTACAACATTAAAAATGAAGTAAATTTCTTACCAGTGAAGAAGTACAGGACCATAAACAAAACGGTGCAGCTGCGTTTGGTGCAGCCCTCGACCACTGCAAATCCTTGAAGAATTTCGTTGTCTTCGTTGATTATCTGCGAGTATCAACAACTTGTGGTGCGACGGAGTCCACAGAAAGCCGATTAGGCGACTGTGCGTCTGCCTTTTTTAGCAAATGCATGGACGGAATTTAGGTCAATTTCGACTATAAATTGTGGCGTACTTCTGTCATAGCAATCCCAAACCATCGCTTTAGTACGTTTTGTAGAATAGCCTGCAACTTGTTTGACACCTTGACACCAAGCGAATCCAAGAGAGTGTTACACGCCAGTCAGTAAGACAAACTCTCTTGACTCACAAAATCCTTTGTAACCACTGATCAAGAGTACGACGCGCTTTTTAAAGGCTTAGCAAATTCATTATTCAGACTGAAACATATGATAAAAAGAGCAACTGTCTTCGTTTCTGACTGACAAATTAATGGGTTCACAAGAATGGCTGCAGCAAAAACATCATGTGTCTTTCAACAATGTCGTGACTAGCAATTCAAGGCGTTTGGTTAAACAAGCAAAAGTCGACGCAGAACTCGCTGCGATTATCGCAAACTCACGGCGGTATAAACTGCATAGCTAGAGTTCATGAGACGATTTCAAACTTTGCCTAATGCCGGTTCCGATTAATTTACAGAGGATAAGCTTGATAAGGAAGAAGGGCAAATGTTTGACAACAAACACCGGTTAAGCTGACATCCAAATACCTTGGTGTGTGGAGCGGACAATTGTCGTGAGCTTGATGCCTTTTTTGCCGCTTGCACTAACAGCAATTACAAATCGGAGAAAAATAAATTTGGAAACCTGGTATCATAATGTGAAAGGAGCAAACTCCGATTACATCAGCCAGTTATGGGATGTGTTTATTTTTTGCTAAAAATATAAAGACTACTCACGCTCTGAAACAAAGCGGATGACAAACCTAATTCCTTGCTAGCTTTGAATGTACTTCCCCTAGCAAGGTGACTCCCGCAAGTTTTAGCGACGTCGCACATGCAAACAGGAATGGAGTTTTCCAACGGGCATATTTACGACCACACGTAAACTTCAATGAACTCAATTGATGCGTCATTACAAAATACAAATCCTCCGATGCTCTGGCACAGCATGTTNCTGTGAGCCTACCTTACGTTTGTGTACTTCAAGGCAACACAATTTACATTGNATCAAACACACTACGGGGTAAACGATGGTCTTTAGCTCCTAATTACGAACGTGCGCGACCGTCCAGTAGAACAAATCAAAAATGCGTGCCGGGGCTCGAAGTTCAGTTTACCATGCATTTGTTTCTCACCTTATCTTGGCAGGCCACTTGTTCGCCCACGCCGAAACCAACCAAGAAAACTACAGACACCACGAAGTACGACAAAGCGTAGAACACAATCGGTCGCTCCGGGTAACGAAACCTGCCAAGTACATCGCTTCACATGTTTACACAAGGCAACCGTTCGCTGATGTCACATACCGTGAAAAGTTACAAGAATTTGCACCAACAGTAGCGAGCAGCGCACAACTGGTGCGGGTGGAGGCGTTACGGAAGTGAACAAGATGAAACAAGCTCATAAGGCGAAAGACGGACGTGCAAAGAATAAGGCAGCTGCGATGTGTAATCCTGACACAGGAGCCCTGCGCTCGCTTGCTTGCAAAGCGATCCGCCTGGGGCACTTGAGTCGGAAGAGCTTGAAGAGGACCCTTGAAACCTGAGAGCAGTCCGTTATAGGACCAAACAAGCGAAGCGCGCAGCGTAAAAGCAAGTTTTTCCGCCGTGTAAGTGCGAAAGCTCGGCTGCCATTTTTCAGCCGAAAGTCGCTTTAGGCTGCGTCACAAAAACGGTAAAAATACTTCGAAAGCAGTCTCTAAGCAAGACGCAACGACAAAAGCCGTGTTTACACAACGACGCCAGACTCGCAGGCACATGTGATACCTATCGCACAATTTTATTAACGGGCTAAGCGTAGCTGTTGTGAGATTAAGCAAAGAGAGGCGCCATTGCGATTCAGGAGAAGCCATGTTTGAACGCGCACCATTATCGCTCTCCCTGATCGACTTCAGAACTTAGCTAAAATTCAATCGATTATTGCGTGGAAGTTGGCGGCCACTCTGCAGCCAATTCGCATTGATCGACATCTGACGGACTTGTTTCCATTTCACTGTCAGGAGTTTCTTTACGCCCAATTGCGGTACGTGCTCTTAAAAAAACTAAGGTTGCTGGTCGTCGTCCAATAATGTTGACCATTTTGAGCGCCAAAAAACCTTCTTGTGCATTACCATGGTTAGTCTTAGTTCTGCAGCGAGCCAGTCAACAACGCACGGTTTTTTTCGCTGCGGGTGATTACACATGNGTCGCTTGTAATCTGACGAGCACGTGAAGTCTTTACCCACCCTGATGNTCTCAATGGGCGTCCGATTTGAAGGGCTAATAAGTGGTTCGCTGCTGCTCTTGGTACCCGCGCAGTTTTAACAACGCAATCTGGCGTCGTCACAATCTCAGAAAACCCTTTAGAACCTCTTCGTTTTCAACACAGACACTTCAGTTAAGATGTGAAGAAACCTCAACAGTTCACCTACCTTTTTGTGTCGATGGCGAACGTCAGAAGCGCGAAGGACGTCACAATAACACAGACTGCTGCTTCCACGCAGACCAGATATCGCACAGTTCTCAACTCGTCTTGATTAAGGTACATATTGGGACAAGGCGCGGAGCAGTTGGGCAGGCCCATGAAGTTGAACCTGAAAAAGAGATCTCCAGTTTCATGATTCTTCCTACGTGTTAGTAGAAACCGCAATGTGCCCTGCTTGCGACTAAAAACTTGTGCTACCCCTTGTAAATCAGCCCAGCCATTTCATAGCACTCTCAGCGAACTTACAGATCCACCATAATCTGTTAGGTAACAAGAGTAGCGTGTTGGTCGTAAATCTTTCAACCTTCAGCGTGAAATTAGTCCCACGTTCGTTAAACGACTCAAACGCAAGAATCGGGACCTTGATTGACCTACCATCGTAAATTCGTAGCTTTTTGGCCTATGCTTGTTTTTCGCCTGATATTACACCTGTCGTGAGCTGTAGGTTTGATTGGTGATGATATTTGCAATTCGCTCTGCATTCAGGACCGCGTCACGCCCTCTCGAACCCATCCAATAAAAGTAAATTCCTGACGATATAACTATTTAACAAATATGATAAACGCAAGAAACTAGGCATCAGCTCGTGTTTACTCATCATTAGAAGGTCTTAGTGTTGTTCGACGTCAGTCTAAAAAGTGTTTTTCACTTATCCTGTGTCAACAATCGGCCACGTCGGACGTGGATTAAGCACAAGATGCAGCTTGTATCGATAACGTATAACCTGCGTTTTATTATTAGAGTGCAAGGACCAACGTGGTGGTCACAGTTGGGGGCGAGCATGACAGTTAAGAAGGGCCACATTTATTTCAAAATGAAATAGCAGGGGATTTGAGTGCTTCAACTAAACCCTACGCTATAACAAAAGAATACATCACTCCCGTAGATTAACAAGGACGATGAACGAGTAACCCGCAACTAATTCTGAGAGCCGCATATTTCACGTGCAGCAGTAATGTACACGATTCCCGGAACTCGCCTTGATTTGCGGATTTCATGCGTCGACCGTAATGTTCTGAGTTGTTTTTTATGAAGTGCTCGTTAGAATGGTCATCTTACGTGCAATACATAAAATCAAAACTAGTTAGGGCATCATATTTATTTTATAAAATTCGAAATGTGGTATCGGTTGATGTTTTAAAAATGTTATATTTCAGTCTTGTT
>JGI24159J19872_10006602_pt1 | contig 15134 bp, 6 predicted proteins | sample Ectturendosymbi4_FD_19872 | JGI IMG/M metagenome (IMG submission 19872) | reverse complement strand
GGGGATTTTTGTTTGTGCGCAGAAAACGTCATGCGCACGTTAGATCCGTTTTTTTTTCATAAAAAGTCATGGCGTAGGAAGACTTCACATATAAGGTACCGGTGGTCATACCTGGCCAAACAGGTTTTGCACCTAAAATCATATTGAAATGTTAAGGTAGCGAAGTGCCCAAAATTTGATACACACCAGGTAACCATGGGTAATTAGTACCCATATTTCTTATATATAGGCTTTCAGGGACATTTTTGTGAAGTAACTCTGGCACCATTCCATTTGCCTTTGAAAATATCATGAAAAGTCATGGAAGCCCAGGTTTCTAACATTTTTCTATGTATATGAAATCAACAAAAAAACAAGCACCTGGGTAGTGGACCACCCAGGATTCCTGAGCAGGGTACAGACAGCAACTACACAAGCGATCAAACATGCAAGACAGCGCACGCTGTAATAAAGCATCATGCCCTGGCTTTCGAAAAAGCCTTCCTAAATGCAACAACAACATCTGGAAGTTTAATAATATTCGCTGATTCCACAAAACACCTGTTCCTCGCCAAGGATTAATAGAGCATCACAATATTATATAACGTACCATAACAGGGCGTAAGTAATCCGTCTTGGCCTTTTCCCCATGACTGCGTGTGCCCGGGCGTGTCAAACTCCGGCACAACTCTTATTCCTCTCAATCTTGCGAACTCAATCACAGTCGCTACATCCTCGGGAGTGTACACGTGGGAAACGTCGTAAGCACCCTACAGAGCACAACGATAATTGTTGTTGATTACATCGAATCAATATTTCTGATGATTTTTCCCAAAGTAAAACTGATAAAGCACTTTAAGCGCCGTACCTCCTCGGAAGCTAAAACCATGAGTTTATTGTGTTGTCAAACTTCAGTGGTAACGCCGATTAGCGAAAGTATTTTTCGTTGCAGTTGCTTTCTAAGGCTGCTGCATAAATACGCGATTGCGATTGCAGGGTTTTTGTGCCTTCGGCGCCAGTTTCATGCGACGGTCAGTGCACACTCTTGCGATCCTGGGTTTGTGCAACGTCGCAAGTGAATTTTCCTGATTTTGCAATGCTTGCGACAGAGTAGGATTGAATTCTACTTTGTCGCGTCATCGCAGCGTACAGGCAGAGCCGGATTAAAGGGTAGGGGGCCGGGGCAATTTTTACTGGAGGGCCCCCATGATGAAATTCATGACGTCATCGTTTGTAAAATTTATATTTTCGCTGATCCGCAACGTTATCGTTTGCTTTTTCTGGTAGCCGACAATGTGTTTATCGTATTTACTCGATTATTAATCGCCCTTGATTGCAAGCCGCACGAAATGGTGTTAAAAAATTAATGTAAGTTAATTTTGATCGTAACCCTCACTTCAACATACGTTACCTATGTCTCTGAGATGCATTCGCGCCGTTCGCATACTAATGCGTTTCCCGTTTATTGGCAACCCTGGTGCACAGGTGTGTTACGAGTGTGGGCAAAGGGTGCAAAATTCCCCTGGCGCCGAATCACTGCGGAGGGCGCAGAAAAGTCGCAACAATGTCACGAAAACTTTCTTGAATAGAGTACATTTGCTTCCGACAAGTCTCAGGTTAGAACATGGGCATGCGAAACTTGCTTCTTGCCCCAGGCCCCATCTAACCTCGTTACACCCTTGCTGATACAGTATCAATGAAACTTGCCTTACACCACTACAACTGCCTTCTGTTGATCATAATCCCTCCTGTGACGAATGTGCGCATGATGCTGAAAAGAATCAAGTGCGGAACAGGAGTTTGCTCGACAAAACGTAGCCAAGAAAGACTGAGCGTCGCCTATGTAAGCGCCTGTCGAGCAGCGCTTACATTGAGTGCGTAAGAAGAAGCGCACTGCGAGCTCAAAGGCATAACATCCCTGATAGTTGAAACACTATCGGAAGCTTCCTTTAGCCTAACAGGTTGAGACGAAGTAAAACAAAACCTATACCTTTCAAAAAAGTAAAGAAATAAAAATGTAAGCCGGCATAAGTCGCAGGAAATGATGAAAAAAAATTCATACGCTGCGGTATAAAATCGAATAAATACGGTACTCAACTGCAGGCCCGTAGCCAGGTTTTGAGGGGCAAAATAAATTTTTAGGGGGGCACGATATTTGTTTTTATTATATTTTTAAAACAAATTTTTCTGGGAACAAGAAAATTGGTGGGGAAAAAAATAAATTTGGGGGGCACTGCCCCCGAATGCCCCCCCCGTGGCTACGGGCCTGCTCAACTGCACATACAGTTCGCTGCGAGAAGAGTTTATAATATTAATACTAGAGTGTATTCTTACTAAAAAAATATTTCCACAGGCTAGAGCAGGTTTTCTCAACCGGGGCCCTCGGTCCCCCTCGGGGGCCACGAGCAGAGTTTTTTTAAAAATTAGCTCTGCCGTGATATTGCAAAACCCAAGTGTAACAATAATAATTATACGCCAGTTGAAGGGGGAATGGGGCCACAAACCATGAAAGGTTGAGAAACACTAGGCTAGAGAGTGACTCGGGAAGGAACAACATTCACCCGAACAAGCACAAACCGGAGATTGTAAATAAAAACGCCAGAAAAATGACATGTAAATATGGCCAGCCAGGCTGTGTGAAAGGTGCTTCGAAACATAAGTCGTTATTTTCACCTACATTTTCAGGTCCTCTGGTTAACGCCGCTGTTTTAACGTTGCTGCTTGAAAGATATGCTGGAAAAAAACGTTACAGGTGGTGTTTTAGCTAACACTGCCAGAATCTTGCACGTTTTCTCCTTTGCGCTTTTTAGTTGCTGATGGCATTACAGATTTCGGCATCGCGCTAGCTAAACACTGCAATCTCGCTTTCGCGCAAATCTCGCGCTAGCTAAACACTGCAATCGTTCTACAACTCGACTGATTAAAATCTTTTCTGACGGACCACGCAACAGTGTTGCCAACTCTTCTTACAACGAATATACCAAATCTAGTTTCAAAGTATACCACATATAAACCAAATTCATCGGTAACAAAAAACAGTTTTTTAATTTAATGCTGCTTTTTTCCATTCTTTTTGCTACTTCACTTAAAATTTAATGCTGATTTAAAAAACTTTTAAAAACCTTTAAAAAAGCTTTAAAACTTAAAATTTTTTAAATTTAATGAAAACGTAAAAAAACTTAAACTATTTCACTTAAAAACTTAAAATTTAATGCTGCTTTTTCCGTGCTTCACTTAGAGGGTCAACAGTTGCTGTTGTGCAGTGGCATCGTAAAGAAGCTGCAACCACATTTTCTACTTTCTTAACTTAGCAGTGACAGATAACCATTGGAATATTCAACCTTTCAACACCTGTAACTGCATTTTCATTTCTTTTGTGATCTACCACATTATTCTGCTTTGCAGCAGTTGCTTTGCGGTTTCTAATTTTCTTTTTGCACAGTTTGCAGAGAGGATATACAGCACCAGCAGAATCCTGCTTTGCAAGCCATGCAAACTCTATCAGTTACTCTTCTCAAAATTTTCTGCCACTCTTACACGCAGCTTTCCAATCCTAGGATGCATTGGCCAACTAAACCTGCATATCAAGAGCTACGTTCTGTTTTTTCAGAAACGTCCAGCTCTCTTCCAGTCTCGTTTTCCGCTTACCCAAAGTGCACGCTTACTCCCACGATAAAGCAAAATCATTTAACGTTTTTGTATAGCTTTGACACCACCACGTTTTCTCTGTTTACGCTTTGCAATATAACAAATAATTTGGTTTAAAGTCCAAACGTTCCAACAAAAATATACCAAAACTTTCATATATACCAAATCAAAAATTTATATACCAAGCACTTTAAAAATATACGAAAATCTTCAAATTTGGTATATATATATATATACCAATTGGCAACACTGTCACGCAATAACATGTGGTGCAAATGGCTTGACTAGCTTCATATGTTTGTGGTGTAACAAAGGATAGTAGCCATCGGAAGAAAAGTGTATTTCCACCGTAATTTACCTTTATGACGAAACAAAGGTCGCAGTTCGGCTGCAGCTACCTCCGGGCAGTACAATAAGTTACGGGATCATTGATACTAAACAGCAACCACAGCAAGACTAGCTTTAGCATGCAAATAGTATCGCTTTCGCGACATTTGTGCAGTAGGCGTGATGCACGAGTAGATAATCATACCTATGTCAAAAAAACGATTATCAGGAAGAAGTTATAAGCAAAATTAAAATATATTTGCATTGAACGAAACCGAAAATATTTATATTTAGTAGTGATTAATAAAAATGGCAGAAAGTTAAACCTGTAGAGAAATCTTTAAGGCAACATCGGAATATAGAGTTGTATTCTTGTATCTCTTGTTTTCAAACGAGTATTTTATTTAAAACAAATAGTGTCATCACGGGGGCACCTTGGAGCGGAGGCCCAGGGGCAATTGCCCCCGTTGCCCCCCTTTAATCCGGCCCTGTGTACAGGTGGTGATGGACTCTAGGCTGGGGACTGAATTTTCAGTTGGCGTGGTGTATTTTCTCTTTGCTGATGTGCTAGGACACTAATGAAAGCCTGGTATGACTGGCTGGTTTCTTTTGAAAGCGTTGAGGAAATTCGCGTTGGTGAGTTGTAAGAACATTGTAACACAATTGACTCTACATTTTTAGCACTTTTATCGCTATGGCACTGTATGATATTAACAAACAACATAATTAGCCTGGCAGTGGTTGAAACATACATAATTTATGATCAAATCCATGACAGGAGGTGCGTTGGTTATAACATGTTGATGATGTTGGTCATTTGTTGTAGCCTACAGTAGGCTCAGGCCCGTAACTCGGGAGGGGGGGCGCAGAGGGTGAAGCCCCTTAGAAAAATTTGGGCCCCCCATTGAAAAATGTGTTGGACATAATTTAAAACTATTGAACATAGTTTGAAAACTGCTGTTCTTTTTGCTACTCATGTTGTTTCGTAGCGTTTGCCACCAGGTTTCAAATCAAACAAACAGATGAATAAGCTCTTCTGGTGACCAGAAGAGCTTATTCATCTGTTTGTTTGATAGTTTGAAAACTTTGGACCCTTCTTAGAAAACTCTTTGCCCCCCACTGGTATCTCAAGCTGGCTACTGGACTGCACCACAGGTGCACAACCTGCGGCCTTCGACAAAAATGCGGGCCGTGCACGTTTCATTCAAAATACAATACTGCAAAATTATGGCGGCCATTTAGCATAAATAAATAATTTTTTGTCTGCTGCTGATAAAAGCTTTGATGCTTTGTAGAAAGACGGTCAAACACATGTGAAAGTAGGCTAGTCTAGGTGTGTGGAAGAAGAACAGAAGCAATGAAAAAATACGTAGGCTAAGTTTCCACTCACTGGCGGCCGTAATTGAGAAAAACAAACGTAATGCGGTCGGCAGTGACGAAAAGATATTGCACCCCTGACCTGCACCCGCCCGAAAGCAGCCCAGAGGTGGACAACAAATGAGGGTGGTGTTAATCCAGAGAAACGTAGTAGTTGCTGAAACCTGCGATGTATTTTGAGTGCTACGGTTGCTGTCCCTGCGACACTCCCGAGAAAATAGTGTGAAAATAAACGATTGAAAAAATCGCAGGCATTATTTTTTACTTAGGACGCCATTAATCTCAATTCAAAGTATTACTATGTAAGTGCGAAGTTTCTTATTTCAGACAAAGGTGCTGGTTTCTCCTATTTACTGTAGGCCTACAAATCCAGAGAATGTTGTGACAGACGCGCAACTCCTAAAGTAGCGCAGACACATTACGGGATGATATTCGCAGGGCACAGATAGATGAATTAGACCAGCTATGTCCAACCCGAATGGCTTACTGAGCCAAAAATTATGTCACTGTCTTGGCCAGGGCCGAATGACATATTACTGAGGGCTGCACATTCAATGTCTTACTTTGATCTTAGCAAACTAAGTTTGGCTTAAGCTAATGTACTGAAAGCATTCGAATCCTAACTGCATTGGTAACAGACGTGATAAAGTGGCACTGAGGACCACCCGCATTAAAACGTCAAATTCAAAATTATCAAAATAAGGACAGGTTGTCCGGGTTCTTTTACTACAGCGAACACCAAAACTGGGCCGCACAAAACCTTCGACTGGGCCGCGGTTGGACATATCTGAATTAGACGAATACAACCACCATAAAGTACCATTTGAAGCAAGTGCGAGCGTCCTCAGTTACAGCTTTACTGCTTTCCAACAACAAGTATCAGGAATTTCATGTGTGCATTACTCCTCGCTGGACTCTACGATGAAGCGATGTTGCAATCTGATTGCGACTGCGGTGCCCTGCGATGGCACGTCGCAATCGCTGTCGCAGCTTAGTGTGCATCCACCTTAAGCCGACCAACCCTGTTGCGGCTCCTTATGGGATATGCGAAGACGCAATGGAAAGAACGCGAAGTTTGAAATTGCAACGGGCAAACAACAACGGAGATCGGCCAACTTCACTTTACTGCTCCTTGTGCGCCACCACATTCTTGAAGAACTTCCCGATTGCGCGCCCTGGACATGTGAGTCGATACGCCGGGTCTTCACCCTCATGTTTACGCTCGTCTTTGTTGTACCTCCTTTGTCAGTTTGCGAATTTTCCGATCTTACTCAAGAACTGTCTTCTTGCCAGCTTGCAGGTGTTGCATTGCTCCCTCAATGCGAGCACGATCATGCCAGGCTCTTGTTTCATGCAAATGAACATCTTTTAAAGCTTGAACCACATCCTCAGCCCCCTTTGAGCCAAATTAACGCCCTTCGCCATAGCTGTGCATTCCCACACTTAATGCGAATTGGTTGGAAATTACTACGAGGGGAAGCTATGTTTGATGATCAAGGCAGACATAGGCAAGAATTACATACACTACCAAACCTTACTAGACGGACGTACTTTTTCAGCTCTCAAAAGTAGTTGCTTGAAATTGGAAGTGGAAAAATCTCCGTGAAGTCTTAGAATTGCTTTAGAAAGAAATTGCAAAGCACAGAATCACTATGCATTGCCATAGGTAAGGCTTGAATGATATTTTAGAACCACTTGAATGGTTTTTATAATAATCTGGGCTGAATGACTCGAGAAAAACTGCAATGTAACCAGTAGGATTTGGTTTCAATAAAATACGAGGAAGTCTGTCAAAAGAGAGCCTACAGAAAAGGTCAAACTGCTTGAAGAAATGTCTGAAGCTTTGTTTAACTGTTGCAGTTTTTGAAATAGGCAGCAAAGCTGTTATTTATTCTTTTGAAGTTGACTGTGGAAAGTTAGATGACTGGCAGCAGGCGAGGCGTGCGAAATGATGGCAGAAATTAGCGATTTTTTTTGGCAATTCTGAATACTTCGCAATGGAGCTCGTGGCGTGGATCATCGAACATGCCCTACATTGTCAGTTGTTTTCGCACTGGTTTGGGGTATTTGTGTTAGAACACAAATCCTTACCAACACTAGTGGTTAACTGAGCAATTACCTGAAGAACATTTCTTACAAACAATCATTTGAGGTGCGACGCTTTTGGTGCTTGGACGAGACCTGTGGCTGTGTGGCGTCACTGTTCAGGTTAAATTTGTATAGAGCATTGTGTAACAAGAATTATATGCTGGTGGTTAATTGAGCAGTAACATGAAGGACGTTTACACCATTCAGGCTATCTTCTGTGAAGCTCGGCGCTCTCAGTGATCGGACGTGGCTTGCAGCTATGTGACTTGACTTTTGGAGTTGGGCTTGTGTCGGAGTGTTTCTTAGGGCCGAGTCTTTTCCCTGGATATTGTTGGCACCAGCATCGTGGTTCTATTCTAACACTGTGGAGCTGGATGACGAGATGATACTCTTTTACTCAGGCCAACACGTTCTGCCCAGGCTGGGGTGGGTACACTCGTTAGACCTCAGCTTGCAGGGTGTGTTGATGAGGATAGGTGTGCGTGTTTAGATTTAAAACTGATCTCTGTGTTTGATACGACAGGTATACGACCCAAACTTATCTGCACTGTACCCGGATTTCGTGGAGGGAACTAGTGATGTAGTGCGAAGAGTTAGAGTTAACCAACCCACGATCCTTTTGGGAAATTTCAACGCACACGCTGGAAACGACGCTGGAGTATGGAAGGGTGTGGTTGGTCAACATCTTGATGCTAATAAAATGAGAACGGGAGGCACCTGCATCATGAACACCAGAGAAGAGCATTGGACTAGATCCGGACTATAGCATATTTTGTTGAATTTGGATTGGATTCAGATTATACATCTCTTCAAAATTTAGGATCAGGACCGGATTTGGACTGAGTTAATGGAAAAGAAATGGGGCATTTTGTTATGAAAAGGCTGAATTTTTCCAATTTTTTGGACTTCATTTGGACTTGGCCTTTACACATTTGAAAAATCTTGTAGACTGTGGTTGGAGTTGGACTGAGTTTTAAAAGATCAGGACTGGATCTGGATCGCAAAAATGAGATAGTCCGCTCATCTCTGATGAATACTTCCTTCCAACACAGAAATACACAAGTACACCAGGTACAGAGATTCGTTGGGTCAACAGTCACTCATTGATTTCTGTATCGTTTTCGCTTACTTGTTTCAATCATTGTTGGACGTTAGTGTCAAAAGGGGTGCACAATTGTCGACGGATCACCACTTGGTTGTCGGCAAGTTGCGTCTGGAACAATAATCAGGGCTTGTACGAAAGAGCAAGTTCAGGAGGTTTTATCAAATGAAGGTGGAGGCCATGGTGAACACGGATGTAAGAAAAACTCTGGCAGACAGCGTGTCGTCCTTTTTCCGAGAGCTTCCGGATGCATCGCGGACGCGGAGCTGCAGCTGTTCAAGGCTGTCGCAGCTTTAAAATCTGTGACGACAGATTCCCCCCTCCGGGGCCCCCTGTTTGGAACCAGGCGGTGAAAGATGCTAGGAAAATACAAGAACTGGCTTCTGAGCAAAGATCCTTCTTTGCAATCGCGGTGTGCTCATGCACGAAAGGACGTATTCCTAAATGCAGTCTTGTGAGAATTTCGGACATGAACTAATATCCAATTACTGGCAAGTCAACAAACATGGCAAACCATCCGATATCTTCCCTACAAAAGATCTCATAGTAATTGATCCATCAAAGATCGAAATGGTGTTTTACTCAGCAGGACATCCTGCAAAGATGGAGAGAATATTTTAAAGGTCTTCCTAACTGTCAAAACACTGAAAGCCGGGAAGGCTGCAGAAGATGATGAAATCCGACCTGAAATACTTAAAGCCTTGAATAAAGGAGTTCTTTGGCTGACTCGTATGTGTCAATTGCACTGCGAGATTGGCAAACTGGGGTGATCATCACCATACACACCACACAAAAGGTCTTTATTCTAATCCTCTCACACCTATGTTTATAACCCTTCCCAGAGGAAAAGTGGGTGTGAAAAGGAATTAAGAATGAACCAAACCAATTTGACGACGACACTTAAAAACTTGCTATAATTTACGTATCGGAAACGCGCTTAAAAGTCTATGCAACTACCAATGGCTACAAATACATGCAGAGCACATAAATCTGCATCATGAAATGTGCCATCAACATTACAACTACCAGTGGTGGAATTCAAACAGTTTAGCAACATGTTCTCGCTATAGCAGCATGTCATTTGGTATGATAATGGCTAACTTGCTACAATATTATGAATACGGCTATTTCTTAATGTTTTACCTGATTTGTGCATTATGTGACATACATTGTGTTATGCAGTAGCTGTTAGAAAGCAACTTCGCACACAGAAAAGTGATGAACGAATCTTGATTTACGTGCAAGGAAAATAGCAACCAGTTTGCAGTGCTCACAAAGTTGTAAGAACATGTTCGTGAAAACCGTTGCGAATGGTTTGAATTCCACCACTGGCTGCGGCACAGAAGTGTAGCAACATTTCCAACTGCTTCCTTTTGCAAACCATTACCTTGCTGCTCAAGTCAGGGTACGTTTGGCTCACAAACGGAAATGATTGATCGTCGACAATGTGCCAATGAAAAACGTTGAACTTATTATACGACATGGCATCCTTGAAACAAAATATTCATTTCCACATGGTTATGCAAAGACTTCAATATACAAAGCACAGGAAACACATCTAACGTAAATTTAAAACACCAAATGCATGATAATAATGTTTCGTCAGGAGTAAGTAATAATTTCTGACAGTGGCGGATCCAGGGGGCAGTTTGGGGAAACTGCCCTCCCTCAGACGTCTGGGGCGCCCCGATGAAGGGCGCCTTTAATGTAAATACGCCCTTATTCGGTGCCTGTCGAAATAGAAACAAAGATAAAAATTACTCTAAACTAAAGAATGCTTTACAATTCGTTGGACTGCAGGATTTACGTGCCGGACATTTACCCAGTTTCTATTATCGAACAGTATCAACAATGCTATTCTTTCGTAAAAATGCTTCTGTTCCGTTATTTCTATCCCACATGAGAACTGCCAACCTTAGATTAGGAAATCACAAACGCAGTTGTTTTCGCCGGCACAGTTCGACTTGCCGCTGGGCTCCACAAAATTGGTCTGTTCTTGTTACAAGTTAATTTTTTTAATGCCTGGTACCAGCCTTGAAAAGGGAATATTGAAAATAGGAATGCAATATGGAAAACTCAAAACTGTCGCAAGATTTTAAAAGCCTCAACAGCGAAAAAACAGTTTCACGACTGTTGCCAGTGCAGTCCATGAGTATGCAGTAGGTCTGGACTAAAGTTTCGCAACATAAAGGTGAGTAATGAGCTTCTTGTCGGAACTGTTCCCTGATTGTATCATAATGCAGCGTGTAAAAATCTATAGATGTACATTAGCAAACACATTCCCGCTACTTGGCAAAAATGCATTGACCGTGCTCTATTACCTCAAGGAAATGTGACGTAACAATCCAATCGTGCAACCCCTCACTCTGGCAACGGAGACAACGCAGTGTAGCATTGGATTACTCCCGGGTAGCAAGGCGTGTTTCAACAAACCGTGGGACTCACCTCTGACGCTGAAACTTCGGCAAAATACCAGCTACCTACAGCTTGGTGAAATGAACAATCGGATCTATGCGGTCATGAAAATTTTTGCTCAACGGTTCAATATTTGCAGTCCAAAATTTGGGTGTACAACGCCGCCTTTCGCCTCCAACTGGTTACACGCCTGGCAACAGTGATTGCTGGTGGCTGGGTGGTTTTCACTCTTTTGTTGCAATTGGAAACTCATAGACAGCTCACGCTGGTCACGAAAAGACAAGTTTGGCATGGTTAACGAAATCGGCAACCGACAGCAAAATGCGTGGCTTATTGGTTGGATCATTCTGCTTAAATCACATAAATCTGAGCAGAAAANCAATCTTCAGGTACAAATTTTTTACTTTTCTGCTGGTGACTGTGGTGCTGGCGGAAATTCGTGGTTTGAATCGGTTATAGGCTGGTTCTCACCTGTGTTTGCTGGCCTGGATAGAAGCAGATCCATCGTCAGGTCAACAGCATTGGGGGTGGTTTTAAACTTGGTTGGGGGGCTTCGTAGTAGTATACAATGAATTGGAAAATGAATTTACAGGGGAGACTACAGCGCTTGAGTTTGGAGGTATTGATTGTGAATTTGGGGGAATCAGCCCGTCTGCTCTCGTTTCTATTGAACAGTGTAACAACTTTTTTTCGTAACCTGGACCAGTGGGATTAATGTTTTTTTCTTCACATCAGCAGTCCAATGACGAATATGTGAAACGGTATTGAACACTTCATTCAAATTCTACTTTTATTAGCGGTGTTAAATGTATTTTATGATAATATGTTTTTAGGCCCAGTGTGAGTCTATCGTGCGATTATGAGATGGTTTTTCACGGTAACCAGAAGAGCTACGTAAAATGAGAGTAATGTCACAGGAAATTCCTTTTATTCATGTTTTGCTTCTGAATTGAAGCTTTTCTATGTACATGTAACTGCACAAGCTCCGTCTGGAGAAGTGATAGCCATTTAGCTATTTATTAAATTCTCATCGTGGGACTTCAGTTGTCACTTCCAAGTGTATGAAGAGCCATTCTACTTCTAACCACGTACGGAATACGTTTCAGACTTTTTTTCTGATCTGCAGAAAGCCAAAACAATGTCAAACACTGACGCGCAGCAGGTTGTAGGATATATATCTTTTAAATGCTTTTTGTAGATATAAGAGATTGTTTAGGACAACTACAGTGTTCTGAGTTATGTGTAGCTTGTGAAAAACGAGGCCCATCTTTTGGTACCCGCTTCAAACGTTTTCTGCATTAATGATTTAAATCGCTTATAAAATGTGGTAATTCCCTGAAAGATCGCATATTTCGACCAACAAAAATAGCCACTTTCTTGGCCAGCAAAAGGTAACTACTTTTGTGTGATACCCAACGATTGTCGCAGACGACCTTGGGTATGGAAACAAGTGAAAACGTTTTAGGCGACCCCCTAATTGACTCCCTCTCCCAAACGCTTCACCTGGATCCGCCACTGATTTCTGAAATATACCTCTAGCTGGGGAAGTAAAAACGTAACAATAAAAATGTGTTTTTTCCATAGTCCGCAGTAACTGTGCGGAGCTGTACAAAGAAAAAGAGTGTGATTTTGATCTGCACTGCGACCAACATTTTTCCGCATGACAACAAACAGATAGTCCTGACGTTGATATATGACACAAAATAGAATGTTGAGAAGTCATGTGATTTAACAAATCTAGTGGCTAGTTTTATTTTAGAATTTCAAGATCTATCCGATACGATTTTACATACTACAAGTACGCGAAATAGAAAATCAAAACAATCGTCCGCCGAACGAATGCTAAGATAGTAAATAATAAGTAGCAGGTTTTACCGATGAAGTAGCTTACTATCTGTTTGAATTACTAAGCTTTATTAATTACATTCAATTTTTGTTCAACTTGATCAACCTTGGACAATCAAAAAGTAGACAATCACTGCTGAAAACGACGAGCCTTCCACGATGGCTTTGAAAAGGATATTTACGTTTGAAGATTAAGCTACGAGTTCTAGAACAATGTTAAAAATCTATGGACGACTAGTCGGGGTAGTTTAAGGCATGACCTTCAAGCAGCTAGCTTACAAAGTTCTTATGACGGCCATACAGTTATGTATCCGCAATTAAATCCTTGTGGTATTAATACAAATTATTATCAGCGCGGAGTAAACTGCTATGGTGTAATCTTTGCTATTACAGCACTTTATCAGTGAAACATCTCCATCATGAGGTTTACTTTAATTGCTTTGGCTGTTGTTCTCGTAACTGAAGCGTAAATTTGTACGAGGCGGCGGCGCAGCTTCATAGTGTTTTACGTACAATCAGGTGATGTGTCACGATATACCTGGGTTTTTACTTTTTTGTGTCATCGGTATTTGCAGCAGTTCAAGTTCGGCCGATAAGCGTTAAGCAGAGGAAACGATAACAAGGGTCGTTGAACCCAAATTTTTCTTCCCTTGGAATTTTCAGAAAATCAACAGCCGGCTCCATTTTTTCCATCAAAAAACGACTGACTGCATACGGTAAACTGAATTCGACGCCTATTTTACTTGTTGCGTTTAAAACAACAGTTTTTTTGAACTTCTTAACTCACCAAGTTTTCCAAAATCACATTTACTGGTAAGTAATGACGAGATGTGTCCAGCAAAATACCGCGATGCGCATATCTGGGAGAGTCTGAGACGCTTGTTTGGTTGATAACAACCTATACGTTTCAGAGAAAGCACAAAAACTTTCATCATTGCTTGCTTATCATGTACACGTGGATAATACCAAAGTAGTCTGAAACAAATATACGTAAAGTAGCCTTGCTTGAGTATAATTAAACAAATACTTGATTGGTTCCTATAGACCTGCAGCATTACAGTGCTCGACGCTTGTTAGCAAATAGCTTCTTACACATATTTATCAGAACCAGGATATTAATACAGAGGTATGACAAAGCGTTGCGCGTGATCACGCTCATCAGGAACCACTCTACAAAACATTCAACTAATGGTAATTTAACGCGACAGAAAAGGTTGAAATCCTTGGTGAGGGGGAGGCAACCTGGACAAGCTGCCGCAGTGAAGACTACGGCAATGTTATAAACAACGAGGCATGCAGCCATCCTTCTCTGCGTTATGATGCATTCCACCGTTTGGTTTTGGGTGAAGATTAGCTGATGTTTATCTTTTATAGATTGGTGCTCTGATGAGTGCAATTAGACTCGAAACCTCGCGTCGTAATACTAAATTAATAATATCCTGTTTCTAACAAACAAACGCACAATAACACAACTTGTTCGAAAAAATATATTTTTGCATCAGTATTTAAATCACAATAACCGTAGTATATTATAAATGCATCATATCTGAATTTTTAAATGGGTAAAACAATTTTTTGAGGAAAAATTTTTGAGGATACTCTATGGTAAAAATTGAGTTTGCAAAAATTCTGCAAAAAAATTAGTACGAAGCTGTACATACCTGGTTTGTGTCCAACACCCACAACAATTGTGAAAAAGTTTCCAAACCTAAAACGAAATGGACAAATGCACAAAAGATTCCAAAAAATAAAAAAACGCATATATGTCTCTTAGTGCGGTATGATAGAAGTGCGTTTTCAATGCTTCACCTGAACACAAAACTAATCAAAATACCCAGAATGTCACAATAGTGTGATTTTACTTATGAGTACAAATAGTTCTATTGCAAGGATATTCGTCTAGGTACCTGCTTACACGACTTTAAAGCAGGGTTGTGGAACCGGAACTTAAATTTCAGGCTCCGACTCTAGCTCAAGGCATAAAAAATCTGCTAAAAATCTGCATCTAACAAAATCAGCAACAGAGGTTCAAACTACAACTATTGCACTGTTTTTGGCTAAATTATCGAAGAAACTTATCACTAAGGGCAGTTATTACAGTATGATAAGATGTGTGGTGTCCCCTACAGCCTTCAAGATTTGCAAAACCTTGCTTTAATAACAGAATTACATTACAGTAATAATAATCTTTATTTTGAGGCAGGCTCATGGTGCTGTTGCGATCGAAAATGCCGAGGGCATGTGCGCAAAACTTCGCACCGTGGCAGCAAGCAACAATAGAGATCATGCTCGCAATCTCTCTTACTATTGCTTGCTCGCGCTACATATATGATGGTGTTATTCTTCACGCACA
>JGI24159J19872_10006601_pt1 | contig 15138 bp, 6 predicted proteins | sample Ectturendosymbi4_FD_19872 | JGI IMG/M metagenome (IMG submission 19872) | reverse complement strand
CAGCATCGATTTTATAAGTGTATGTACGTTTGGATAAACAGCTCTCATTGCTGTACGATTGGGACAAGTGCTAGACCGAATCTTGCGCCTACACGCTTCACGACGGCTGTGCGAACTTTTGCACTTTGGTGACATTGCAAAGGAAAATGCATTTCACATTTCATGGCCGAAACGTCCATCGCCGATACGGCGGCGCCTAACTGTCCCGTTCCGGTGTCGATTGGGTATCTGCGCACAGTGTGCAATGAAAGAGGACACTTTCTATTGACCACAGAAAAAAAACTGCATTGCAGTTGTCGTCATCCTCTTGGTGAAGTCATTCAACATTAGAACTTGATGTCGATGAATTGTACTGTATATTTACATTAAATTTGTTAATTTTAAACGAATTCTGTTGATCACATTTTGTGCCTCTTTTATTCTTTACTTACATTAAGCTGGAATCAGGAACCATAGATACTTTTCAAACAAAAGTAATAACAGTCAAAATGACGAAAATGCATTTAGCTGAAAAAATTTCGTGAGCTCACCTGAATGTAGACAACAGTTGATCCATCATCATCCTGAAGGCTCTGTTTAAACTTAAAAGCCTTGATGCCAAATCTGTTTTCCATTGGCGAAGGGGATTGATACTGTCGCATTGTGTCGTCTTTGAGACACCTGGAAAATCATCAAAAGGTTGATACAAGCACGACGTACGTTGTTCAAATATGAATGAAATGACAAGATGTTTGCTGAGCCGTAAGAGTTGGGGGTTAGCTGCCTCCCAAGAATGATGAAAATAGCGATTTTTCGGGCAAATATGATATTTACTGAACAGAAATGTTCAATAGTTACTCACATACATTTATTTCACATCCAAAATGAGATTAAGTTGTTTATCATTTGAATGACAAACATTTTTCATCTGTCAGGTACATACTGTGTGTCAATTACTGTGCAAAAGATTTAAGTTTTTAGCCAAACATTTTAGTTATGACGTGATTTTTTGTGCATACGTTTTGAACAAAATTGACAGTTTTCAGACATAACTGTGTGGTCAGTTGATCAAAATTTCTCAAAAGTTTGGAAAAAATACTCTGTTGGACAAACGTCTTTGCTTTCTATATCTTTCGGGTTATTTCCGCACGTTCCCTAAGGCGATTGCTTAAAATCCTTTGTCGCACAAGCAGGTCACATTGCTTTCCCTATAATGAAAAACGCTATAAAGCAGAATTATGCTTTGCGTTATGAGGCATTACTTGCGAGAAAGTAAAAGCAAGAAGACCTGTCATCAAAAACAAGATTTCGCCATTGTCGAGTCAGAAAACGATTACGTGGTGAAATCGTGTGAACACAATAGTTTGAAACGTGACAACGTAAGATGAAGGTTCATTTTGCGACAACTATCCCTTAAGTGCGTTGCCGTCTAAAGTCTTTCCAGCAATTTTGCTTTCACGTGATTGGCTCACAATTTGCAGGCTAAGAAAGAACAACATTTCTCCTGATATTGCTCAGCGGCGTGTGAAACTGCGCCATGCCGTAAAATTTACTACGTGGATGCGATTTTGTTTCTGAGAAATGAAGTCGGATATTCAGCATACTTTGACAGTTGGTTTAAACGCAATGGTTTAATTTCAGGCAAAATGTTCGTTGGGAGACGTAACGCAGGCTTATCGCGTAATTAATATTACACCACAAGTAAGGAGTCGCGTGCGCAAGCTCAATTCCCATTGTAAGGATAAAATATTCATTTATAGCAGATGCACTTTATAGCGATCAAAAACTTTTACATTTACAATTTCTTTTATTCAACGCAAAAACGCTGTTGACGAACACCGTTATGACATCATGGTAGGTCTACATTTCAATAAAGCAAAATGTATAGGAAAGCAACTTCGCATACACCAGCGGTTCCAAAACTATGGGTCAAGAAGGGTCGAAAAATGTGTCGCGCCAAGGTGATTCAAATCTGCCAAAAAGAACTTTTTACTTTTCATTTTTCAAGTACTTTCAATTCCGTCACAGATTGAATTATTGCGTCATACGCATTTCATTTGGCTTCGTCTTATTAAAATTGGATTAGTGCGTCGTAAGTGGTTTTCCGAGAGTTTTAATGGCAGCGCAGCTACTAGCCATAACTAGCCAACTAGCTGCTAAGTTAAGATTCGTTGATTACGAAAGTATTTTGGAGCTGAATATTTCAGTAAATAGGTCAGTGGAGTATCGTGGTTGATAGTATGAAAGTTCAGCTATGTAGCTATGTAATAGTAGATTAGTTTGAAAGATTTTCGCTTCCTAAGCAGGGAAAATACATTTTTTTCAATGGGCTTGGGTCGTGAGATATTCATTAAACTCAGTTTTGGGTCGCGCTTAAAAAAGTTTTGGAAACACTGTTTGGGAAAAAATAGTCTATTTTCCCACTCACTCGATTCAGCTTTAAGCCGATTAACTGCAGTGAACAATTCAACCAGCATTGCACCCTGCGTGAGTGGTTGACAAGTACGGTATATCCTCGGCAAGCTGTCTCTGCAAATTACGTCGACCAACACAGCCCACAGCAAGCGTATCAGTGCGTTGAATATAATTCACAGACGCTGGTGAAGCAAATCAAAACGACTACATTACCCGTTTGCAATCATGACGTATCTGGGAGTGTCTTCGGTCGGATTTTGAGTCGGCAGTGCTATGCAACTAACCGTGAACAGCTGCATGTTACTACCACCGCCCACCGCACGCAGACTGAAGAAGATGTCGTTATTCACCGTTACTTGGATTGGGTAACTGTACGGTCCGACTGCGCGCTGCAACAAGGCAGAAACGTTTACAGATCAGTGATCTCGAATTTCAAAGCGGCACGATGAGTTTCCGGCACACAGAGCATTTAAATATAGGTTTCTGTCGTACTTTTTTCAGAAACTTGGAATCTTATCGCGAACAATGACTTACTTCAAAAGTGGAGTTGCTAAACATGTCCATGAAGAAAGAAATTGAACCCAAGCCAGGTATGGTGACAAGCTGTATATTTCTGTCGATTGGTTTGAAGGAAGATGTGAGATTTCCAAACTTGGAAAACTTGCAAGTTACCGGGATGTAAAACCTGCGAACAACGCACAAATTATGCAGAGAACACAAAATATAAAATTATTCGTGTCAGAAACCTAACGAACCTGCTATCGATGTTCATTTTCCGAATAATGTGTGCTGAAAGGCAACTAAAGCTAAAGCAGACGTTCTTAACATTGCAAGATAACGCAAGTTTCATTATTGACAGTGATGTTGCTGATATTTACTAATATAACTGAGAAAGCTAATTCTCAAACCTCGAAGATTTCCAACCTCAAATTGTTCAGGTTAAGAAAATACAAACCTGACGTGGGGAACTGCTGATTTAATTTGACATCAACGACCTGAAACCACTAAGATATCGCATTTGTTACCCTGGTCCATATCAAAATGTTTTTGAGCAGTATTATCATTTAGGAGGAATTTATAACTCAAAGATCTGTTTAACCTTCGCAGACCACAGATTGGAATTAGCTGCTCTGGCAGAATTCGCAGTTGGTACGAAATCACCCGTGGCACTGACCTCTTGTCAAATATCGCCAGTGACGATGCCACGAACCTGTTCAGCGCGACACATACAACTTTGAAAATAGGTAGGCTACTTTGTTTGGTGCGTGCTTTTGAGCCTGTTTCTTTTTTACTGAAATCAAATTTATTCTTTTTTGATCGCAGAAGGCATTATACGAGCAGACGTGTGCTTTCAATTTGTAAAGTGTTAACTGGATCGGATAGCCTGACTACAAGGTCTGTGTGAAACAGGTCAGTTGAGGTCACTTCATATGTTATGTGAGAAAGTTGATTTCGCTAAATGTATCATCTACTATCCCTGTAAAGTATACGTAACATTAGCTATCCCCAAACAATCACTGCTTTAACAAACAGATAAAATGCACAAAAAAGTCAAAATTTACCGAGAACTGTGACTCCACACAGCAACAATCTCTAAGACAGAGAGTCAAACGCAAAGTGATGTAGTAACGCGAACTGTGGAAAGACCAGCAAAAATTAAGCAGCTTGATAGCTTGAAATAGCATTGGGCAATAATCATGCCGCTGCGTAGGGCTTCACAAAAGTATACTGTAATAATGGGAAAGCAGTGAAAAAACTGGTGAATCTAACACTGAACAAGCGGAAAGTGCGTAAGGCAGGTGAACCTTGGGATAAAGAATGACTTCAATTTTGGTGAAATCATTGCTTCCATGTTGATGATATGCTCCACTGCTATGTTACCACCTGTTCAGTCAAATATCCCGTAAGTGTCGTAGTTGCATTCCACAAACGTAACTACGTCACATCCAATAACCTTTGACGGCGGTCAATGCTGGGCTATGAAGCAAAATGCTTTAATAGAACTTTTTTAGCCATGGTTTTCTGCGCAGTGGGTGTTCGAGGAATGGCAGTGTGCAGCAAGGTCAATGAGAGGAAAAAAATGTGCTGGTGCGAGACCTGTTTTGGGCTCCTTATAAATCATGACTGATTAAGAGCACTAACGTTTCAATACTATGACAAGAAAATGATACCTATGGTTTATTTATTATCTTACATTGTATTCATTTGCCAATGTTGTTAGTTAATTTCAAAATGTCTCAGACCTGACCCGCAACCAGGCGTGGCAACCGGCCAATTGCCCCCCAAAATTTTCAAAAACATACAGCAATAACTTATAATCACACACCCCCCGAAATAGTACAACAAGTTGCAATCAATTTCCTCCCTGGAAATACCATCTGATTGCGGCACAGTCTCAGGCTGACCTCAAAGAATGCACATAACACATTTGCTTTGCGAATTTCACAAACACATCGAATTTAACATTAATAACAGTAATCTATAGCAATTCTCACCAGAAAAGTAAATTTAATAATTCTATAACCCTAATACAATAATAGAAGGACGTTAATTTAGTAAAAACTCCCTGTATTTTTACTTCTTGGCTTAATAATGAACATAAAAGTGTACAAGCATTTCACACATGATAATGGAAAAAAGTCAAATCTGCCATTTGGAATTGCAGTAAGCCTGGCTTACTTATATACTAACCAGTAGTAGCCATATACATAAATGTGCATCTTAATCACAATTCACACTTAATGCACGTCCAACCGGGCAATTGGAGAGTTTCCCAAAATAACCCTGTGTATATTAGTATTCGCGTCACCATGGTACTAGAAACTAACGGTTGCATGCCCTTCCTTGATATGCTTGTTGAACGCTGCGAATCTGGTATTATTCCTCCAACATATCGAAAACTCACGTCTACAGATCTGTAAGGCAACTGGTTCAGTTTCGTTCCTTGGCATTATAAAAGAAATCATGTAAAGTTTTTGAAATGAGCCTACGCAATAGCCAGCTCTTACAGAATTATGCACGGAGATTTCCAACGTACTAAAACTTTGCTTATGCATAATGGTTTCCCGGCACCCTTTTCTGGATGACTGTGAGCGCTATTTTTTACACAGAATATATACACCAGGAATTTTTAAGGTGTTTTAGGGACCCGATTCGGGTCCCTAGAATTGAACATCGGGTCCCTAGAATCAGAGAAAATTATCATCGGATCCCTAGATTCGGAGAAAATCGGGTCCCTAGAATCAGAGAAATTGGGTCCCTACAGGTCCATATCGGGTACCTAATATTTTCTTTTAAAAAATGTATACACTAATAACCCGGTTTCATGAAAAACCACACTTTTTTCCAGTCTTCTACAGTCCAATATACAGTACAAGTTTTTTGCCCATTCCAATCATTTGTTCTTCATTTTTTGAGTAAGAAGCTGCCTGTTTCACGGTTTTTAGTCTTTCTACCAGCCTCCACTAGGCGGCGGCGCACTGTACTTAAGCTTGTGTGAACACCAGAATGCACCAATCCTTCTGTAAATCAAAACTCGTCTTCCTTGCATATTTTTTGCAAATAGGAATGGCTATTTGGGTATAGTCGCAGTGTTCCGAAAGCGTATCAATGCGACTCCGCTTCCTAGGTGTGATATTTGCCTTTAAATATCACAGAAATTCCAACATGTATGACTCTCAACTACACAACAGACAGAACTGGCTTTATTCTATGACACTGTTGAGCTGATTAAAGTCCTGTGTGAAGTCATAAAACATATTTTTCAACTGTTCCGACACGTTACGCAGTACTTAGCGCAATGGGCTAAAAATAAAACAGCAGCAATTGGACTATTCCTAAATGCACACTAAAAATGTCGATACGTACATTGTTTGACGCCTGAAACAACAACATTAGTCAATTAATTTGCACAAGAGTGTACAAATAAAACTATAACGAAAAACGTTAGTGCATAATTGCCCATTTCAATTTTTCAATTTTGAACTTTGAGGGTTCATGGGCCCCCTTCTCCCACTTTTTTCAAGGGGTCTGAAATACAATGGACTTCTACTATTTTACTGCATTTTTAGTTTTTCGTCATAAAGTACATCACCTTCAAAACTTTGGTGTGTCTGACCTTGTCGATAAGTCAAGCCTATTTTCATCAACCTTGTTGTGTGGTTATAGCACCGTACACGTGTCGCTCCACCTTTGCCTGACGGCCAGTAGCGTAAATGACGGGGGGCAAAGGGGTGAGCCACCCCCCTGACAAGCTAAATGTAAAAACGGGTCCCCCTTTAGTTGACATTTTGATATTTAGTATTCTTTAATTTGTTGTTTTTTTGCGTTTTTCGAGGTGTTTTCTTTTTTATCTAGTGTGGACATCCACGGCATCCAGGGATTCACTATCATTTCTTAACCTTTTTCTAAGTTTTGGCTAGTAGGTGGTGACCAGTGGTCCCCTTTAGCTAAGCTTTGCCCCCCTGGCTCAAATCTCTCGTTACGCCACTGCTGACGGTCTGATGCCAAACATTGCAAGGAGGAAGCTGAAGACCGTTGTGTGCGCCGGAAAAAAAATGTTACTTCGATCGAAATATCGTTCGTACAAGAGATTAGTGCCCAAAGTCTAACGATACAGTCTCTTACGAACAGATGTGACGAGTTTTTTGTTTTTATAAATCACCAGCATTCAATAAAGATTGGTGCACATCTTGTTTACGAAAATTGAGATTTTTTATCAACGCACATTTGCTTTTGTAGCTAGTATTACTGTCAAAATACGAAATTGTCTGCGATAAAGTCACAGCTCTTATGGGTGCGTTTTCGCAATTCAATCCTTTCCAAAAAGTATGACGTCGCACAGCCAATCAACCATGATACAGGTAGCGCACTTCGAGCGGACCACGGACGCGAATTTATTAAAATGTAGACAAGCTCATTGCTATCTCTATTTACATGATCCGACTGGTCCGTTCAGTCACGTGACGAAGGTCGTTGACCTTTCGTTGTCTACGAGCTGGTGACCTACCGCAGATCACCTGCGCTTGTTTACTAGACCTGTCAAAGAGGTTAGCATAGTTCTTGTAACCTCCATTTGAATAAGGTTGTAGGCAGTAGCGTAGCCAGTTCAAAATTTTGGGGGAGCCAAATATTTCGCCTTCAAAGCGAGCAAGAGTATTTTGTTTGGGACACCGCCTCTCAAAGCACAAATCGATAAGATAGGCTAGAAATCTGAGGTGGGGCATGGACCCCTTGGTTCCTCCCTGACTACGTCTGTGGTTTTAGGACTGACGATGTGCAGTGTTTCGTTAAATCAACTATGCAATCCATCACACCTATTTCTCACAGGTCTGGTAGACACAAAGCGCCAGTGTTATAGAAAAGTAAGAAATGGTGAAGTGCAAACATTCTACGACTAAATATATAACGGGTCAGTTAACCCTACCAAAACCTAATAGAATTTTAAGCTACGCATACGCCTAGTTGAAAAATATAATTTTGTCGTAACTATAAAGAACCCGTTGGATGCGTTCTTTAATTTTGTAGGTGCAAAGAACTTCTTTTTCCTTAAGAAAGGTCATATCAAGTCTTTATACTTTTAACAACACATATTTCTTAGGTTTACATATTGTGAAAACACAGTATCAGTCAAGCAGTGGAATAACTAAGTGGGGACATCTGCCCCTGGACCCGTATTTTTGGGGCACCAAAGTAGGTCAGAATTTTACGTAATAATTAAAATTTCAAATGTCAGCGGATGCTAATAATTACGATTTACGAAATGTCGAATGCCAGCGGCGGCTACCCAGTTGCGAAATCTCAAGATCACCAAGGTTGGCAAAGCGAGGAGTTAGTGACGTTTTGCGAAGCTTAGTGACGCTTTGAGATGGAGCTTCTGTCTCCAGCAATCAGCGTCGCATGCGGTTTGACTTATGGCTGTGTCACAGTGCTTTCGTATGGATAGCCAAGGCTGTGAACTTTCCAACTTCAATTTTGTAGTTGCGTCACAACAGGACGGAATCCAGCGCTGGCAGTGGATGCGATGTTGAGTATACTCCTGCGCATGGTTTTGGAGCAACGATCAAACTTACAGTATGTTGTTAGGAAAATAGATCTGATGTTTAAGAAAAACTTTAAGCATTGGGATGGTTAACAAAATTTCATGTGGAAATGGATTTGATGTGGTCAGAGATGGATTTCGGGAGCGCGGGGCCCTAGGCCATCTTAGTTTTTGGGGCCCCACGCAGGTGTCACCATTTGGTCACTTGTCTTAAAAAGCGTGAAAGTATGCCCTCTTACGTGGAGTGCCTCCTCAAAATTGTATCTTTTGTTGTGCCGACTTTGGTTCTACCATTGCCTTAGATCAGGGGTGTCAAACTCATTTTCACTGAGGGCAATATCAGCATTATGGTTGCCCTCAATGGGCCAGTTGTAACTGTTAAGAATGTGTAAATTTGTTTTTTGTCTACATGACCACAAAAACCTGCAAACATAGTGAATACATTGCTGCAGTCCCGTGGCCACGGGGAACTTTGGTGGGCTTAGCCCCCCAAACAAAGCTCCAAGCCTCCCAAATTGAAATATGAAACACTATAAATAAATTGAGTTTTTGCATTCAAGCCTCCCTGCACAAACGCAAACTCCCCTACTGAAGACTTTCTGGCGACGGTTCTGTATTGCTGTACATCCAAACTACCATGTGTATGTAACTAAATACTGTTCATTTTGTTTTATCACAGACTCGTGGTCCATATCACAAGCGCAATCGAATAATACAAGAGTACAAATATGCGTAGCCATAAAATATGTGTTAGCACACAATCAATACCGAGAGGAGCAAAACACTTTAACAACGCCCCAACTACAGCATAATGTTGGTTGATGATGAGTAATGTTGCCCTTTACTCATCATCACACAGGGATTCAGCAGTGGAAAAATGAAAGCATTCTAACATCAAATTTTGGGGTAAACAGCTAAGAGAAAAAAAGTAAAGAACAACACAAATCGGATGGTGGTGCACAATGGCGCACAGAGGTATGCAAATTGTTTCGATCAAGTTTTCTTACGTTCAAGTTTTCTTCCACAACCAACTGTGCTAAAGCGTAACCAGCATCTTTGTGACGTAATAAAGGTTATGTTGCAGTGAAAGGAGCCTCAAAACTGAATAACGTTTTTAAAGAAAAAGAGACGTTAGGTCAGCAAGATGACTAAAATAGCAAAGTTATAACATAGCAAAGACCTTCGTTCGCTTTTGTAAATAGGTATAAACCACTACTGTTCCAAAAAAGCTAAGTAGGCTGAAGCTTTAAATAGCTTCGCGAGCCACATAAAAAGACGTGGCGGGTCACATTTGGCCCGCGGGCCACCAGTTTGACACATGTGCCTTAGATCTTCAACAGAAACTAAAGTCTTTCCTACATTCTACTCGACGACAAATGGCAATGCGATCTTTTCTTGGAATTTATAGCTCTTTCTTGTAGTTCAGAAGTTCTCTTCGTAAAATTTCCGTGATTTCTAGCTTTTTTGTAGGTTCATTTTTCGGATATATATATTTTCATGCTGGACCGTGTTGCCCCCCTCGAAAATATCGTCTAGTTGTCGATTGGATTAGGTGTAGGCTACGTAAACTCCTTTGTTATAGTAACCACATATTTTATGGACCAAACAAGCACAATCCATTCAGTGGACAGGGTTTACTTATGCCGTTTTTAAGTTGTCATTTTCCAAGCAACACAAAATATAGTGTTTTAATCCTCTATGCCAGCGGTGGCCAAACTGCGGCTCGCGAGCCATATGCGGCTCTTCAAACGTTTGCATGCGGCTCTTTGACCTTTGCGAAGTTGTTTTTTATTTTTTATTTCTATTGCAAAGCATAGAAATATTGCAAAGCGGTGTTGTGGTAGCCAGCTTGCCGAACAGTATCACTTTTGCAAGTCGTCCCAAAAAGAATTATGATGTCACAGAAGAGTAGATTGCAAATAAATTCGTGTTTTCAGATTTTTATGTTGCGGCTCTTTCTAACTTGGGTTTTACGATATGCGGCTCATACATAGAGCAGGTTTGGCCACCCTTGCTCTATGCTATAGGCTGATGGTAAACAGCATGAATACAAGTTTTGCGCAGCAAAGTATTTTCGCAATACCCTCAGCTAACCATATGAAATAAGCCCAATGTAGACACTTTTTTTCAAGTAAAACTCACGAGAAACTGTTCTAGCTGATTTAACTAACATCTAGAGCAGTTATGTCCAATCCAAATGGCCTACTGAGCAAAAACTATGTCACCATCTTAACCAGGGCCGCACATTGAATGACATAGCGATGCGGGTCGCACACTGAACGGTTTACTTTGAAAGTAAATTGAGCTTCAGCTAATGTACTGAAAGCGTTCGAATCCAAACTGCAATGCTAACAGAGGCGATAAAGTGGCATTGAGGACCACCTGCATCAAAAATGTCAAATTCAAGATTGTCAAACAAGGACAGATTGTCAATATCTAGGATATTTTTCTGCAGCGAAAACCTAAACTGGGCCGCACAAAACCTTCGACTGGGTCGCAATGGGGCCGCGGGTTATACATAGCTGATCTTGAGCTTCAATAAGCAAGCACAAGCAAGCTCCGTATACTGGCAATTTAGGTGGAAAAAACTAAACGTATGATCCGCACCAAACACGTTACAAATTTGCCTATCGAGACTCATATTTTTCATAAAAAGTGTAATTGACAAATCTCTTACTGCTAGAGACCACTGTGCTGCAGTGACTAGGGCTCTGATATTTCAGAAGTGACTAAATGATCTACTGTTATAACTTTGACAATTGAAACCCACCATTGATAAATTAAATAACGAAATTTATAAAGTTTGAAAACTCTACCTTTGCTATAAAACACCATACAAAACAACAAAGTAAACTGTAAGACAGGGGCGTAGCCATGTGAGACACGTGGGCCATTGTAGAAAAATGACCTTACTTCATGAATATTTCTTTAAATTCATGAGCAAAGCGAGGTATCCGTGTTTTTTATCACCCTAATCAAAATGTTTGGCTACAACACCACTGTTTTACGTCTTTCTGAAAAGATCATTTGAAACAGTTACCACAGGTAGCCCTACTAACTGGCACAAGCAATTGTATTCATGAAGAATAGGGCATATTGTCGTTAAACAAATCCGTCGCATTGCATGCGATCAATAAAAAATAGGGCATATAATTATATCTGCATCAACTGATACCAAATGTTTGCCACCAACGTATCCAACAGCTCACACTCTACTCTATCACAAAGTTTTTTTCGTCCATTCAGGCGAGCGAAGTTATCAATAACTTATTCGCATTTTAGTACGGCCGCAACAACAGATTCTAAGGCAAGACCGCGAGACACTGCAGAACTCCGATCAAAAGCAATATTTTATCCTTATATTGTGTAACAAACAATGTTATCGTGTTGTTACTGTACTGATAAGAGTCCTGACATTTGCATTTTCGCTCGTTTCAAAGTGAATTGTGAAGTTATACCTCTGGGAAGTTCCCAAATTTCAAGTTAGCAATGAGTCGTCAGAGGAAGGAGTTGCGCGGGGCCCTAGGCCATGGCCTATTTGGCCTATGCTAAATTCGTCACTGGATGTGGTTCTTCTAAAGCAGTGGTCTTCAACCTTTTTTGTAAAATCGCCCCCTTACAGAAATTTTACTTGGAAATCGCCCCCTACCGGTAGTTTTTGCGGTGTCTGAAAATATTATTTGTTTTGGAAATAATTCACTGCTAATGAAATATAAATGGGCAATCTAGTTAACACAAAACGAATGCAAATACATTTGTAGAGTAAATGTTATCATTTCCAAAATAACAGCTGGTTCCAACAAATGCGAACCTTACGGTTGGTGTTTATCTGCAAACGTTTTCAAAGCAGTTTGCAAGCTGCTCAGTTTAAGTCGCATGGCGTTTCACCAGTCTTGTTCATGTCAAGACTATTGCGGTAATTGTTATGCATATGCAGTAGGCTGCTTGGCAGGAACCTTGCTGAGCAAAATACGTCGTTGGAAACGCCAGTAATAATAGCTTCACTTATTCCCAAAGCTCTGGATAACTCTCACTGCACTTGATCCAAAACTTTGACCATCCGCTTGTATGAAATGTATCACGGGTTTCATCGTCACTTTGGATGTCAATGAGACGTTCCTGGATGGTGAAATCGGATTCGCGTATGCTAGCTAGCTGGCAAAAAAGTATTTCACCCAGTAACGTTCTTCGCAATTTGACCTGCGATGTGATCTCCACAACAGAATGATTTCATAATAAGCCTCAAACAACAGGTGGCGAAAGGGATTTTTTGGACTACTGCGTTTAACCAAAATAGGGTGTTTGGATTTACTCACCTATTTACTGTAAGTTACTGCTTTCCTAGGATACTGTTATGTTATATTCTGTCATAATTCAGATGAACGCAGTACAGCTATATCTACAGTACAGCAACGCTCGAACTGACTGAAAAATACGATAAGCACATTTTATAACTTACGGCTAGCTGTAATAAGTTTCACTAACCACTAATTGCTACGGAAATGGTGTCGCAACAATCATATTTCAATATTTTTAAAACAAAACACACTTAGGTACATTGTTTTACTCAAGGTACTCATTAAAGATTATGAAACACATGATAACGGAATGTGACAGTTTTTGCCTACGAAACAATGGTTTGGCAATGCTCTACCGAAAACCAAGAGTATTACTGTTTCAAGGCAATTTTGCTAAAAATAACCAGACTTGGACAACTAAATAATTCTAGTTTTTTAATTCGATAAATTAGAGCGAAATGACGGTAATTCTAATTCTAATCTAATTCGTTGAAAGCTTCAATGCTCTAATTTTAATTCTAATCTAATTTCCGGTTTTGCCAAAAATGCAAATTTGTCCAACGATCTTTTTGAAGATGAAACGTGAATGCATCCTCGTGCAATGAAAGTGCAACGAAATGGTCACAAGTGCCACGCCGCCATCCCATCACAGAAAAGAAAAAACAGTTAATACTTGATCCATTTCTTTTCTCATTCACAGCTGCAGTACAAATTATGTGGCTTTATCAATGATTATTTTTACGTCACATTGCCTATCCACTCACACGCAGAAGTCAATATAGTCATTGGGTACTTACGACAGTCATTCAGTTTTAGGACAGGGGCCGTGCAACCATGCGGGCCAGGGACGCCGGAACGGGGGTGCATGGCGGGTTCACTGTCCTCCTGTCTTTTGAAAGGGGGGCAACGGGGCCACAGGTGCCCTTACATAACAGTATCATAACTAATTTCATGATTTATCAAGATCGACTTAAAACAAATTGATTGCAGCTATTCGCGCACACATAAAATATAGAATGGTTTTCTATAATTACTGCTATTAATTTTGAGGTCAACATTGTTGCTGAACATATTAATGCGAAAAAATTGGCTATTATAGCGCGTATTTACACTGAACTCAAGCAAAAAGTTTTGAACTCGTGGTACGTCAAGANCATGAGCGTCCGAACGAGGTCAAAACNGGCATTTTCTCTCCTAGAAATTTGGACTAAGAACCAAAATTTTTTAGAAAATCTAATGTCAGCAGCTTAATACCCATTGATTGACTCTNTTCATGCAATGCGTTTATTTGCCTGCATGACACTCACACTGCNTAAGGTTCACAGTTCTGGTGCCATGCANTGATGGGTTTGCAGTTCACTCATGTCCAGGGNCGCAACGAGGTTAGATAGCACTCGGGGCAAGAAGTAAGTTTGGCGCCCCCATGATCGAACCTGAAGCCTTTCGGAAGCAAATGTGCTGCATTGTAGAAAGTACTTGTGACACTGTTGGGACTTTTCGACGCCCCCCGCAGTGATTTAGCGTAGCGATTTTCTTTGTTTTTTTTGTAAGTTACCATTGCCCACAGCATGATTACTGCCGTCTTCCCTACCGCTGTTCCGGCGTCCCTGCATGTAGCACTGTCGGACCAAATGGAAATAACTATATTGGTCCACGGCCCACAGCTGCATGTGTCAAGCTCAGCGTCTTAGACAATTCGCTGACCATCCACGCATGTTTGATAATACCCAATGCCTGAAACCATTATGCTACTAGGGCTATAGCCTTAGACTCTGGAAAAATTCGTCCCTCAATTTTCTTCTTGATTATTGTTCTTATTACAAGTAATTACCGAATCATCTCCTAAAATTTATGAAATTTGACGAAATATTTGTTCAGCCTTAGGCCTACAGTAGCCTTACCCCGGTCCTGGCAATACTTTTCAAAATCCGCAATGCTAACTTAAAAATCCGGAGCTTTCTGCGGGCCATAAAACGTCAGCTCTCGGGCCACTTTTCACCCACGAACCATGGATTGCACAAACCTGTTTTACAGTTTTGTAAAAACGTACGTTGTTTCCCCTATCTGAATGCTGCTGCTCGAACTCTTGGGTATGACAGTGTCATTGGCTCTGTCGGAACGAGTTTTTAGTGTTGCAATCACAATCTGCGTCGCCCTGAGTCAACTAAAGAGAGAGGCGGACCAACGACCCTTGGCCTAACAGCAGTAAAGATTCACCACAACCAGAGTCACTCCACTGTTGCTGTCATGACTTCAACTTTATATGTGGTGCAATCACCACGCCACATTAGCCATGCAGGCGAATTGTACAGGGCGAAACGCGCCAATCTTGGCGTACGAATCTTTTCTATTCTCGTGCTTATGACTATGAGAATGAATCCACATTTGGGCATGAATTGAACTTGG
>JGI24159J19872_10006600_pt1 | contig 15144 bp, 14 predicted proteins | sample Ectturendosymbi4_FD_19872 | JGI IMG/M metagenome (IMG submission 19872) | reverse complement strand
ATCAGTGCTGCACAGAGTCTAAAATATTTGGCCCCGACTCCGAAACATTTGAGTTTGGACTCCGACCTCTGCTTAAACTCCAAATAGAATGCTATAAACTTTTCAAAAAATGTTCATAAAACGACTCCGGCTCCGGTTTCAGTTTGTAGTGAAAAAAATCAATTCCGGCTCCACTCCCACTTTCGAAATGGATGTTGTGATGGACACGAGGAAATTTGAAACGTACAGTCAGATAATAAAAGTTTTCAATTGACAAACTGCTTGATTGGTCGATTGATTAGTTTTAACCCCCGAGGGTCTTCCAGCAACACGCAGCGGAGCTCGACTCCACTCGACAGAAATGTTGTTGAATTCAAACAAATAATCAGAAAAGTCTAACCCAGCAAGTGGAACAAGAACGGATCCACGGGAGAGCAAAATGGTGAAAATTCCCTTCAAAGCGAAGTCGGCGCCCCCCTTATAAAGCGGTGACCTGTTTGACTTTAATTTCGACCTTCCTTGCCTTCTGAGCGTGCATCACGTGATAGTTTCCAAGCAACAGGTGAAACGGACGTTTCAAGGAAATATTAAGATCCGAATGGTTTTCAACCAATGACTGCGAAAATTCTCACTATTTCCAGTAAAAATTACACATCGAATGGTTTCCTGTGGGAACTAATCAATCCCATGACCGCAGCAGTCTGAAGCAGTGCTGGCAAATGTGCGTCTCCTCCCTTTTTTCTCGACTGCTTCCCGTGAACTCGAAAGTCTGGATCCGCCACTGGATGTGAGGACAGTGGAAGAGCGGTTGACAGCAGTGTTGTTCAGGATCCGGATTTTTGGAGTCCGATTCTGCCGGATTATAAGAATTTTTTGGATCCGGATTGGATATTATATTTGCTCAATCCAGATCTGGATTATCCAAGATGGTTTGAGAAATTTTAACCTTTCAATCGCGTTTTGATTTTTTACTGAAAAAATTAATTTTCGTAATTTTATTAAGATTTGTTTTGCGTTGGGGTCATGTTCCACACCACGAGAGTTCTAATAATACAAGAATGGTTAGCCATAGCGCAGTACAGAGCAAGTGTTAGAGCAGGGGTTCCCAAATTGGGGGTTGAATTACCCCCAGGGGTAATATGCCAATATTGAGGGTAATAAGACATAATCGTTGCCTTGATTTGGGTTACGGCTTGAACAAGTTTGGGAAACACTGTGTTAGATGATAAGCACAAGCTAAATGTAAGATCCCTGCTCAACTAAACGAAAAGGTGCACAATATGCTGCTGCACATTATTTCGTTGTACATGACATTAGATCGGTACATGAACTCGAAGGAAAAGCTTACAATCACTTGTCAGTACTTTCGTGGAGATTGGAGCCAAACGCGACAACGTTCTGTGCAACTGGTGAAAGCGAATTAAGTAGAAAAAGTTAACATTGGATTATTTGGCAAGACCTCGGACATGTGGAGTGATGGTAAAGAAAGCATTATAGCAAGTACTACTGTACATTTTGTTAAAGAAGCATAGATGCACTCGCCCAGAGCAATCTCAAACTGGAGAAAACATTAGAGAGCGCTTGGTGAGGACTATGTCCTGAGGTTGGCATTACCTTCGATGTTTTGATGAAGAACTGTGTTCGTGACTGAGCGAGGCAACGATTTTGAAAGTGCACTTTCCAACTTCAACAACTGCTTTATGTTTGTCGTATGCTGTCTACAGTTGACAAGCATACATTAAAGTTGCCTGATCTTAGCAAAACAATTTTACCAATGAAGGAGAATTGTGAACAAATGGAACAACTTAACAAGAGACGCTGCATCCGGAATAAAGAATGCAACTGGATTTTTGAAGTAGTTTGAGCGGAAAGCTGGTGGCTGGTCTGGAACAGTCAAATGAAATACGCTGGAACTCTAATTCATTATGTTTAAGTCATTTGATGAATCATATGAACAAATTCCAGATACCTTTCAAAGCACAACCAAGAACGCAGGTTGTCCTTGACAGCTGTTTTCAAATGCTTTACTAGATTTGAAAGCCATTTTATGATGCTACTCTATTTTTTGAAGGAGACAGCTTTCGAACTGTACATCGTGTCTACATGTGGTATGCAAAGTTACAAAGCACAATGGTCGCATGCAACAGACTCTCCACTTGCAATGTTTTTGAAAGGGGTGCCATGGCATTACAAGGAACATTCGAAATCACGCCTTCGCTCAAAGTGGCATTCTATTGTCTTCAAACCCCAAATTCAAAGGCGTGACTGCATTGTGCAAATCTGAAAGAGAACAAGTTACTGGCCTTACAAAAGATTCATTGCAGACATTTAAAATGCCTGTTTGTGTTCAGAGAAGTGACCACACATGCGCGCCCCATCTGCAAAAGTTCCATGACAATGAAGCATCAACGATGGGTGGCATTCCCAGCGCTACAAGTGGTGGGGATCGAGCGGGCAAATGTAAAAGCATGGAGTTTGAAGACAGTGAAATTGATTTGTTGAAGCGTTGGCTCACTGCCGCCATGAAAGTAAAGTTTCCCCAGAATGAGTTGCATTGCCCTGTGTGTGATTTGCATCCCAGCAACCAGTTAAAGAGCTTTCAGTTACTCTGGAAACGCCATTACAAAAAAACGCTCACAACTGTTGATATTTTGCTGGTACCAAACTCAAAGTTCAGGTAGAAAGAGAAATGCTTATTTCCATTACCAGTCACACAGCGTTGGTGGATGAAAATATATATGTTTTGTTTAGTAGCAACAGTGTTGAAATTTTAGATTTTTGCTTTTCTTCATCCAGACATTGAGAATCACACCATAGTTCAGGCAATATCGGAAAGCATGTTTTTTTTCAAGAAGTCACTGTCGGGTTTTTTGGAGCTGCTTTGTCCCATTCTTGTTTCAATTATAATTTGCAACATTTTCTGCACTTCCGGGTTTTCAGAGTATCATCATGATTGTAAATCTTTCCATAATTTTGTATTTAACCAAACTTGTGCATTTGTTATAAAGAAAAAGGTAAGATGCTAAAAGTTACCAATTGTCAATAAATGTTCCTTTGTATTGAATATAATGCTAGCAGTGTTTTTATCTGAGATGACTTTCTATGGTTCGGACTGAATCTGGTACAAAATGTGGGGGGTTACAGGCAGGGGCTGGTTTGGTTATGGGTTTGTTGCGAAGAGTTGATCTGTGTCATCACAACGCACACCTGTTACATCACTGTAAGCCAATACTAAGCTGAACAACCATGGCAAAAATGTTTGTGGCTGGAATCTGGTATGATGCTGGCTTCGGATCTGGACCCGGTTATGCTTTTTGCAATATTTACGGCCCGGGCCGGATCACCAAATTCCAACATCCGCACTACCATGGTTGTGCGATGTTGTCATCCTGCATCGATATTTCGCTGAAGCGAATAGCAACGACGCAAAAATCAACAATAACTCCAACTAACCGTTGACAGGTTCTTCTCCGAGAATGGAGGGTACCTCATTGCGAGCATGGACTCCATGTTCTGCTTCTTCCACCAGATCGGCTTGTGGTGCGAGAAGGTGTCGAAGGAATGCTTGCCATGGTAACTGCCGGTGCCGCTGTTGCCTGGTAACAATTGTTCAAAGCGAATTGACAATGGATTGCGGCGAGGAACAAACAAGCGTTGTTCGAAAAGCACGTGAGGCACGACAGAGCAATGTAAAGTCGGATCTTGCAGTGAATGCAAATCATCGAACCACGGTTTGCTTTGGGATGCGATTGTTTTGAAACTATTTGCGCAAAACGTCAGTCACGACCGGAAATTTAACGTTTGTTTATTTTGCAGTTGTTAAGAAAACATTTTTAACTTCAGCTTCAGATAACAATGTTCTGACTTAATATCAATTGCGTCATTCCTAAAACACTTATTCGCATGTCCTGTTTCTACGGCAACAGCTTTTCCACGCACATAACGTCACTTCCGTACCAGAGGCTAGCTGCGATGTTTGTTGGATATGATTGGTCGATTAATGGTAAAATTTTTTAAACCGCCATCCAACCCAAACTTTGCAGAAGAATCGAACTGACTGGTCATAGCGCCCGCTATGCAACTATTTGTGACGTATCATTTGTTGATTGGCCAACGGCCTGGATCATATCGTTATGTCGTTTTACGACCAAAACACACAGTGTTGACCATTTGAACTCAATTAGTTCTTGAAGTCTGGCGTTCAACCTTAACTCCATTACATCATTCATCCTCCTACTGTAGTTCCACTGAACGTGGGCGTTTAAACTGCAGCTACAACGTGAACATGAACAGTGGAAAGCATCCATGTCACTCCACCTTCGCAAAACGTCATCTGCTCTTCGTTTATTAGTTTGGAAATCGCAAGTTAACGTATGTATGTGACGCACAACCACAGCAGAGTGACACCATTGCAAGCCACTCACCAACGCCGCCGAATGGTACGTTGGGCACTCCCGCCTGCAACAGGAGGTCGTTGACCATCACACTCCCACTAGATGTGTTGCGCATTATATTCTCTGGAACCTGGGAAGGAAGCAGTCAGGGATAAATGGAGCTGAAGTATTTGTTTTCAGATCAAAACAAACTAACTTCACTGAGATTTGAGTCCTGTTCAAGAATTAAAAGATTTTGATTGTAACGCCATAAAAAGTTATCTAAACTTTAAAAACAAGCAGATATTTTCATAAGTATTGTTGTGATTGGCAAAGCATTCAAGAGATGGAATACCTTTCTGAGAAGAGTAATGCCGTAACACAAACTGGTTTCCTTGCCAATTTCATGAATGCAATCGCTCTTCCGAAGCACTGACTTTCCTACGAGGTCCTTCTCAGACACATGTTCCCATAGCAACGCCTTTTTTCGCATACCTCCTACAAGCACCACCGCACTGCCCTATGTCGTGTGGTGTGACTTGGACAAAAGTATTGATCACAATGTATAGGGATGGCCGCAGTGAAAGAGTGGTTTCTTGAATAGCTGTCATTTGTACATATGAGGTTTGTTGAAGTAAACAGTGGGGCTGGTTGGCACAAAAGTTACACCTTAAGATACAGAAGGTGGGGGGTTTGTCTGCGTGAGCGGCAAAGCAGAGTTACCGCAACACGCACTCTTCAACGACATCCACGAAAATGTAGCCAAGGTACTTGAAAGGTGACCCCCGGTGATGGGTGAAGGTCCCCAGGGGGGCGCACCCATCTCAGCTGCATTACGACGAAGCAAATCCTCACTTTCCTACCAGTTCGCCGAAGTCCTGGCGACCTCAGAAAAAGTTCGAACAGGAAAACCTCCATAGAGTTTCGCAACAAATGAAGTGTTGATGAGCACTTGCCAGTGGCATGGTGTGCTTGCTCTAAGTTTGTTTTGGTGTGGGCAGCATGAAGTCTGAATGGCTTGGTGCGGCTGCAGCCATAGAAAAGTTTCTTTGACTTTAGTAGCTTCAGGCTGTGAGGATGGAATTAAAAGCATCACGAGCACGATTGAGGTTCGATATATGATCCTCAACTGAGCGTTGTAACATCGCAGAACTGCTGCGGTCTTTGCTTGCGCATTGCCTTCACGCGACGTTCCCCGTTGATTGATGATCAGGAGGCCTCGAGTAGCGTTTTGCCCCTTGTTCCGCATCCCATGACCACGGAGTTGTGCTGTTCATTTAGAAGCAAGGAACCCGAGCGCAGCTCCTATTCTGAGCATAACGAGGACAGAGACGGTCGGTGCGTTTGTTGAAGACACAAGGTCTTTGCTCCTCTGCAGCGCAAGGCTGCTAGGCCTGGATTTAAGCGTCAGGAAGGCACATGCGCTGGTGAAGCACAGGAAAGACGGGTGAAGTCAAAATAACTCGTCAGCAACAAAGCATGGGTTTGTACAACGGGAAAGCATGCGTTTGTACAACGGGAAAGCATGGGTTTGTACAACGGGAAAGCATGGGTTTGTACAACGGGAAAGCATGGGTTTGTACAACGGGAAAGCATGGGTTTGTACAACGATGTGTTTTAATCTCACCGTAGGCCATTGTTTCACAAGGGCGGGTTGTTCTGGATCCTGGGGTGTTTACAAACGTACAATGGATGACTCGTGTTGGACCCAGGGGTGTTTACAATGTACAACAGCAGCAGCTGAAAAATATCTGAGCAATGCCAACTGCGTTTTGAAAACGAACTTAACGTCATAAAATTAAGATACAACCCCAAAAAGTTGCACTCATATCTGCATAAAACAGGAACTTGACCAACGCTGACATAGGAATGGACCCCACCAACAATGCTTGAGAACTATCAGAGAGGCGTGGAATAGAGGTTGGCAGATGATAAACTGCTCTCTCTCAAAATGAAATTATGGTTTTTGGTAATGACACGAACCAATTTCGACTTTGCGAAGAAACGAGATTCATTAACTTTAGCTCAGAATCTGTGCTGTGCGGGCCGGTGTTTCGCGGCCCGACCCATGCAAGGCCGGTCTCTCGTGGAACTCGCAGATAACTTCTGTGCAAAAGTATAGAATGAAACGAAGTAACCGAGGGTACTTTATTCAGTCAGTCAGGCACTGCTGGAGTCATTAGTGGGCCACCTTTTCACATCCTGGCCCGGAATTTAAAGAATTTCTGATCCAACCCATGCGCGCCCCTAATTTGTGCTTTTTAGTAACACCCGTGTCCCAATCATTGGTGGCATTCTTTTACGACAGCCTGGTCGAACTACTTTTTACCTACGAGCCATTTTACAAAAAGTGACAACGTGCGGCCACTTCCAGCAAAATGATGTATGAAACAACAGATTCACAACACTTAAAATTAAAAAAGGGAAGATAAGTGGGTGCGTCATTGAAATCATTACACAATAGCAAATAGCAATTTATTATAAATCTCCATCAGTGGAATGCCTGTGGCCGAGGTTTCTCTGACATTATCGTTCCTTTATCAATACCAGTGTTATTGGTGCAAGTCGGAAACCATCGTCCCGTGTTTCGTCTAATTCGATTTGTGTTTTTAGATTGACTTGCTTCATTGTAGAAAATGTACTCTCACACACGTATGGGTTTGCAAAGATCGAGTGCATTTTTAGTGCAAAACCTTTCAGGGGGATCTGTCTTTGTTGACTAACTTCTGAAGCTCTCTACAGTCTGGTGACAACAGCCTAAGGCCGTTAATATTGTACATTACCAACGTTAACAAACGTTATCCTTGTTCTAATTAAAGTTGCCTAATGTAACATACACTTAACAATCAATACTTAGAAAGCTCGCGAGCCTGTAGTTCGACCATGCTGTTCTACGAGGTTCTGTCGACATAAGTTTTTGGTGTGAACAAGAATTAATTTATAGTTCCAGAGCAAAATTGGAAACGCTAGCTTAGTTTTAACTTCAAAAGTTATGAAAATGCATTATAACGTTGGTATTGAGTAACACTGACAGAGATGCTTGACTGGAATGCACCAGTGAAGGGGAACCACCCGACCAGCAGTTCATGACAGTCTTCAATACTTCCCTGCACTTCTACCTCTTAACCCGGAAGCAGCGGCAGTAGAAGAGGAGGTAGCCGTTGCAACGTCACTGAAATTTTGTCAGAGAAACAAAGTACACCCTTCTTCCTGATTGTAAAAAACAATCGTTTGTAGAATCTTCTCTGACCCCGACTGCGCGGTGTTTTGATTAGGCTGATGACGTCAGGTTTGAATATTGCTGACGTCAGGTCTGAATGTTGCTGACGTCAGAACTTAATATTGCTGACCTCAGGTCTGAATATTGCTGACGTCTGGTCTGAATATCACATCAGCAACTGACTGAGTACAGCAATTACCCGGTGAGCTGTGTATCAGTCACGAGACTTGGAAACAAATGTTTACTCACGCTGTTTGCCTTGGCGAATATATACAACGCGAGAGGCTTTTCTTGGGAGTTGACGATCCCAATGGCCTCGTCAGGCCCAGATACGGTGATAATGGGCAAAACTGGGCCAAAGATCTCAGATGACATGATGGGATCCTCCATCTTTACATCTCTGTAGATGGTTGGGGCTGTAAAAAAGTCAAATTCAAGGTATGTTTGTGATTCCGTGCTCATGTGCCTTCTGCAAAGGAAGGCACCAAGGATGCGGCCTTGAGTGGTTCGAACAAGTTACGTAACGCTTTTTGGCTGAACATTAAGTTAACTGACCTGAAATAATTTTGCGAACAGCAGCTGTTAAGAATTCTGTGCTGGAATAAGTTTACCGGGAAATAAAATCACAAGCTGAGAACGAAAGTTGCATTGGAACGACGAGGATACGTTTCCCACCTATTTTTTAAGACCTTGGGAAGAAAAACTAATTTTAGCTTCACGGACATTAAGAAGGTTTCGACACTTACAGGCGAGCAATGACATCATTCAATAAATTAACGATTTTATTGTCCGCAAAGACCTGGACGTCGAAGTAAAATGGCCCACACCATAGATAACAGCATTGTTAGGGAAAAATACAGCGCAACACCAAGAACAGCATAAAAGCTTCCAATCCCAGGCCACTAACCACAGGAGGAGTTTATAAATGTGGTAAACATCTTCAAACAGTGAGCGACTTGTAATTCAGATGAACGCAATGCTCTGCAAGTTTACACTCGAACTACACGCTGCGTTGCGGACCAACGCTTTGCCTTTGATAACCGCTGGGGTGGAAGGTGGGGGGATCCTGATGGAGAGTGAACGCCTAAACATCTGCTTCAGTTCTCACATCCACAGATTGCAAAGCCACGAGAATAAATTTTACAATATTTGTTTTTCAGGCAGCAAGAAAAAGAAAAACGAGAAAGTATTTGAAGATACAACTGAAAACAAGGCAATAATTGCTCACATTTGATTTTCTTCGCGTGAGGCACAAAAATTTGGAAACGAACGAAAACATTTCTGATAATTATAATAAAAACTGACAATGATGGTTTGTGGCGGGCGCATACCTTCATTAAAGCAAATCATTTTCGAGTGCGCCTTCTTTCACAATCGCTATGATGCTCGTACAGCAGTTACAGCTTTAATTACGATTTATGTTTAACAAAAATCATGGGATGGCAAAAGTTCAATAAACACTCTGTACAGGCGCTTTTCCCTGCGAGAATAAACAAGACTTTGTACCGATGTATCTTTCCGAAGCGTCCCTGTCTCCACCAAACGCGACCTGCGAGGCTGACATTCCATCCATCATTTTGCTGATCCGCTCGAAATTCCGATCATTAACGACACGAGCCAAGTCCGTCGAGTTCTTGGGCTCCTCCCCGTACATTTTCGTCAGAGAATTCCTTGAAAGATATTTCGTTTTTGCATAAATTACATCAAAAATACCAGCAAGGTTGAAACAGCTCGTTGGGGCTGAAACATGTGAAGGAACAGGAAAGGTTTTTTTGAAGGATCAATGTTGAAATGAGATCAAAAAACAGGCGGGTCGCTCATGGACATCAACGCAAATGGCCGCGTTCTCAACACAAGCCTTGATGGCTGTACTGGTGATGGAATGCGTCCATGATCTGACAACAGTGTAAAGGTTGTTAAAGCCAATGCATTCCAACAAGTGCCCTCTCTATCCACGTGGGATGTGTTGGCGGTTATTAATTAACAGACTGGCACATCACCAGGGTCAAATAGTTTGTTGAATTGTTGCGCTAGCCAAGAATTACAAGCAATGCGAGCTTCGTGTTTTGAAGAGTTACAAGCAATGCGAGCTTCGTGCTTTGATTGCGAAGTGATGAAGAGGTAGTGATGAAAATATTCAAAAAACTATCAAAAAATGCACGAAAATAGAGAGTAATGGGGAAAACAGAACAATAACACAAGAGGCCACCGCCCATATGATTCATACAAGTCTTGCTGATAAGGTTTAACAATCGTATTTGCCACAAATCTGACTAGTTCTTAGTTCAGGTCATCATTTGATACATGGGGCACATCAGTCACCAGATCCACAGCTCCAACGTCGTTTCAAAGAACCCAACATCTTAAAATACTGTAAAAGAGATTTCTTTCTGCTAATTATCCAGATCCGTAGCAACTTGCACCAACTTTCAAATCGTTCAAACGATTTGGAATATTCTACGCAGTTTTTCATTATTTGCTAAATGCAGCGCATTTTCCGTGCAATATAATATCATTTTACTCAATCATTCACTGTACCTATTCACTTTTATCTATTATTTTCCCGTCAACTTTGTAGCTCGCGGTCAATTTGTCTATTGGGGTCAGGTGTTGCATTTTTGTTCTTGCTGTTGTTACGTCATACTGTCTACTGTTTGTTTTTGGTGAATTGATTGCACTCTGGTTAAAATACTTTCCTGATGAAACTTATTTCAATAGATGGGCGAAACGTCAGCAAATAAACAAAACAAGATCGCAAGAAAAGACGACCAAATTTTGTTTGGACCATACAGTAATGCCTAGTTTGTCACTGGTGGTCATGCGCAACATTCTACTTGAACGTATATCAAAAGTCCGGTATCAATAATTGGGAGTAATTACGAATCTGTGCGATATGGGGTCGAAGCCGCAACTGTATTCCGTCAGTTCAGGGAACCCTACCCTCTGTGTGAGGTACAGTGACATCCTGAATTGCTGTCATTCCACACATATGCGGGAACTCCTGCACGCGCTCGGATTTGAGTGGCAACTGGCTCTCTGAGCACTCAACCTCACACTCAGCACACACCACGTTGACAGTGACAACAAATTCAAGAAAAGATGATCCCATTTTCATGCAAACGGCTTAGGTTGATCAGCAAACATCAGTGAAGGTATAATATGAAAATATCCACAAACTTGCGGTTGCCATGGCTACTTGTCTTACTCTACACAGGGGAGGGGTGTTAATCTAATTTTTTTGTAATTCCTGCCAAAAGTTGGACCAGATACAAACCTGGAATGAAATTTTGAGACTTTTTGTTGATCTCTATATCTTCGTAGGCACCCTTTGAAAAAATTGCTTTTAGTCAAAAAAACTGCTTTGAACCAAAAAACATTTGAAATGAGCTCCATGCAGTACTGAATATAACGCAGAAAAAACGGTGTTAATTGGATGAGTGCTTCAAAAGTTATTCAACTTCTTGTTTTCTCTATCACTAATGGACGTTTATGTTTGTGATCAAACAATTAGGCCTGTGTCTAATCAAAGTAGTGGATGAACAGAAAAAAAAACGGTTTCGATTTCGTTGAGAATTCATATTTCACTAGAAAATTTTTGTAAATCTTGTACCTCCAACAATATGGCGTGCTGGTTTGTCCAACTTATGATTATGCAATAGAAGAAACTCTACAATTCAGAAGTGAGCATAGATGATCGCAGGATAGCTGCAAAAAGTTTAAAGTTTTGTTCTGAAGTTATTTTGAAACATCCATCTTGGAAATAGAAGTTGTCGATTGTGTCCCAGCGGTGTAATGCACGTTGTGGTTTTGAAAAGATGACAATTGTTCGAAGCTCTTCGTCATAGCAACAGAAATATTTGTTACTTGCGCCCTTCAGCGACAAACCATTAACGCCTCCCACTATGTTTTGTTTCTTCAACATTAACACCCAAACCCGTTTGCAAAGGTTTTAGTTTGGCTTTCTTTCGGGTTTACGATCTTCATGCGACCAATTAAACTAAAAAAACACACAAGTTAAAACTTACTTCAATTCTTCGATGAAATTGTCAAGAACGTTCTCGTGGCATAAAACGTAATCGGCGGCGACACAAGTTTGGCCGCAGTTTATGTATTTTCCCCAAGCCAAGCGATTTGCAACTGTACAAACAAACACACATTGTTACGAATCACATACTGACAAACACACATTGTTACGAATCACATACTGACAAACACAGACGCTGGGTTATATGGGTTTTTGTGGTAAAATGTAGATTACGCGGAATAGTACATGTACAATGTAAATGAATAAAGATAGATCATCATGAACGAGTTTGCGGATCATCATGAACGAGTTTGCGGACTCGCAACGGTTCAATCAACAGTGAGTTGTATTATTACTCAAAATTATGAAAAAAAACAAATTTGTTCTCATTCATACACAAAGTTTAGGTCAAATTTTTATTGAAATGCGAGTCCATTATTGAGTTGATCAGCTGTATTGACAAACAGCTCCGCCTCACCTATCGATAAATCACTGTCGTCGTGTATGTAAGCAGGGGATTTCCCACCGAGTTCAAGGGTCACGGGAGTCAGATGTTTTGCCGCTGCAGTCATCACTATCTTCCCAACCTGGATACAAATCATCGCTTTTTTTGCAGAAAGTTTCTGGTTGTGCTACGAGTCAAAAAATGAGCAATTCGCCCCTAAGCTACTTCGTGATCAATGCTGTGATGGTGTCAACCCAAGGTTCTTTGACCTTATTTTCGAGTTTTGTTATGACCTGACTGGGGATCGAACCCATTCTACCAATTTAAAAGGCGCATGCTCTACCACTGTATCACTTAGAACACCAGGCCACAGATGCCGCTTTAATTACTTGATCATTTATTCAGTACTTCCAAAAACCGTCCATTACTCACACAGTTTGGGTAAATTTACGCCAAACTACCAACAACCAAAAAAGAACAAGTAAGTTGACTCGAAATTGATATATCCATTGAGGAAGCAAGCCACAAGACCTAGTTTCTCACATCAATCAAGCAACGATTAATCACTTCTTGTCTTCAGTTCCGTACTGCGGTCACGGTTCAGTGGCTCACATCATGAGGTCATCACGGACCGACGTTTTAAAGTTCTGACCAATCGGAGAACTGTTTGGTTTTAACCTCCAACTCGGACCAGCCTGTTTCATGAAACGAACAAAACCAGTCCAGCCCAGTTCGAAAAGAAAGGTTTCCGAATATGTTAGTAACTTTCTTCAGAGGTGAGCGCCCGCCATCATTCGGGGCAACCCACAGCGGGGGTACATGCGAGCATCGCTTCCTGGGTTCGCAATTCAGAAACAGTTGTTGGTAAAGGCAGGTTACAATGTTCTTTTGTGGGTCTGTGCTCATGCAACAGCCAAGCAGCTTGTGAAGAAAGATCGAACTCGAACAGAAATCTCGAGGGTTGGTGCTCTACTTCAAACACGTCGCGCTGAACCGTTCTGTTTATGTTTTATCGTTCGGGTAGGTTTCAAGTAAACGGTGCGGATTTAAGGCTTGTTGTATACAACACTTCAATCCCAGTTTCCGGAGTTTATATTTCCGACCTCAAGGTCGCGATGTGGTTTTGCTCAAGTCGAGGTAACATCTCTTCGTCGACACTCACTAAAGTCACTGGTTTGACTGAATTCCAGTAATCTTTTGTAGAAGATGAATGATCACTGCATCGCGTTTACACACGTACAACATGGTCTTTCTCTGATCAGCGCTTAGACGACTCGACTTAAATCAGTTTCCAGACTTGTGGCTTCACTCCAGTCATGATAACCTGGGCATGGCCTAGCTAAGGAGACTGCGAGTCATGTACGACGTTTTGAGCTTTTCAATCTGTCCACTGAACGTCGACACAGCATCCCACACGTCCTGACGTCACCAGACTGTCCATGGAGTGCGGTGCACTGGTAGACGTGAGTGACCAACAACACTGTTCTCGCTACAAGTGCATGCCAGTGACAATCCAGCGTTCTTCACATGAACAATCGCAAACGTGAATCGCGCGTTGGGAAAACTATGCAAGCATGCCTTGTCTGATATTGTGTGCGAACAAATGTATTGCTCAGGTGAAAAAAAACACCTTTGTCCATGCGATGACAGTTGTCTGGCACGACTGTCGAACTCAATGTCAGTTTGGACCCTGAGCTGGAACAAGTTAATTACAAAATTTCGTGGTATATCAGGTTTTTTAAGGCGTTTTAGGGACCCAATTCGGGTTCCTAGAATCAGAGAAATCGGGTCCCTACAGATCAATACCGGGTTCCTAACATTTTCCTTAAAAAAAACCTGGGTATATTAAAATAATAAATAATAAACATGTCTGGGGTTTGTTCGCCTCAAAACTGACAGCTATCTTCACATAATAACACAAAACAATACCTAGTTTGCCTGCCAGCTGTAACGTACAGGGTATATTTAAAAACAGCTCAACCGGCAAAACGTTCTCGAACGTATTTTTTTGTTTTGTTTCATTTTGTTCGAGAACGTTTTCCGGTTGAGTTGTTTTCAAATATAATTAATAACTCAAAGCAACAACCTGACTAGAAACAGAAGCTGAAAAATCTTGAATGATCAAAAGCTCCGATCAAATGACTCGAAACTCAAAATGACTCGTTATAAAAACGTGACTCGAGCAAATCAGTGGAAACAACACAAATATCGACGTTGTACACTTTTTGCTGATCCGTCCACAAGGGTCGGTTTGCACAACTTCATCAGTGAGTTGTGTGGGAATGTAACGATCAAAACTCTAGCGTTGACCTCTCGGACGCTGACGTAGTTCAACGCGGAACAACTCAGCAACAAGAATTGCATTCGACAAAAACTTACCTGGGAACTTCCAGTGTAGAAAATGTGGTCGAAGCGTTCTTCAAGGAGTGAAGTGGTTTCGGGGATTCCCCCATTGTAAACAGGAAAACAATCCTGTTCAACATAACGACCGTTACCGCTTGTAACCATCACTGTTACCGCTTGTAACCATTACCACACTCAGGCCAACATCAAAACTGTGTTCTACGATTGCGCAAACGAAAGTAGATTCTTTAAAAAACGGACAGGGAGTAATTGCAAGGCACTGGCATATCGCAATAGTTGGGAACATTAACGTGTACTACCACCTACGTCAGCCTTTCTGAAGAAATATTCATTCTACAGCAAATTATAATACAATAAAACAGACGCTGGAACAAACATTTATAAATCAGCGGTAGCGGTATTCATCAGAAAATTTATTTTGCAACGGTTCAGCTACTTCGAATCCTATTGCAAATATGTGACGTCACATAAGCACACGCGCTCCCCTTTATTCAAACATAGGAGGGCAAAACGTGAGCAGCGCCTTTGACAACCAAGATACGCATTGACTATTGATTTTTCCAGGTAGCTTCAACTGAAACACCTTCATGGAGATTACTTTACCTTATCTAAGTATTTCGGAAGAAGTTCGGTCAATAGTTTTGCAGTGGCTGGTGAGATCTCTGAAGGTTTCACAACAGCACAGTTACCTGAAAATATGGAAGCTCAAAAAAACATTTCATTAAACTTTATAATACCC
>JGI24159J19872_10006599_pt1 | contig 15145 bp, 13 predicted proteins | sample Ectturendosymbi4_FD_19872 | JGI IMG/M metagenome (IMG submission 19872) | reverse complement strand
TTTTTTTTACAAAAAGCATTTTAAATAAAAAATTAACAGTCTAGCCATTTGCGCTCTCGTAAACATGCAAAACACAAAACTTGCAAGAACTTACTTGGTGGTGGAGGAACGTAAACAGCGTCAGGGGGTTGAAGACTGCACAAATTATCGCTCCATGAAATGTCGTCTATGGCTATGTAACCATCAGCTTGGTCAACCACCACTTGCATCACGAGCTTAATTAAAGGATGCATTTTTAGTAGCGATCATTGAAAGAATTACCTGAATTTTATTGCACACGTTTCGAAACTTTTGCTATTACTACTTGAATAACTTTGTTTCTGTCCATAGTTAAAATTTTGTTATCGCATGTCTGTTGGTCTTTACATTATGTTATTTTCCTTTTTCTGCTATTTTGCTCCTTACCGGCACGACCTCAAAAAGCAGTCATTCTTCAGTTGTGTTCAATTTTCAAAAGTTAAATTATTTTTTCAAGATCTGTGTCAGGTACTCTTCAATAAACAAGAGATCTACGCAAAAATAACTATTACACACAAGAAACAAAATCTTTAGGTGATCTATCTCGGGAATGAAAAAATAAGCTAGATGCAACGTAGTGAAATATTACGAAAGATTAAATTCAAGTTCCTGAGTGCGCAAAGACGGAGGGCACCTGCTACATCGCAAACCAAAAAAGAGAAGTAAAAAATTAACTGACAAAATAAAAATATTTTGCTTAAAACACGTTTCCATTATGCAGCAATCACAACAGCGGGGACATTTGGCGCAGCTTTTTAGTCTGTTTTAGTCACCGAAATCCTATCACGCTGAGGTTTAGTCATAAATCCGTATGTACTAGGAGTAATAAAAGTTTTTGGGTAAAACAACAGTAGAAATCGGGCGGCCGACGGGCTCTTGCATGCATAAGATCAGATTAGTGTCACCCTTATTGGTTTCTCGTTTAAGACAAAGAGATCTTTACTACAAACAGTTGTGAATAATTTGGTCAAATCGCAAGTCGAAATCTCAAGGCAAATATTGTTGAAAGTTGCAGACCACAAGGTCAGACCCCCGGAAACAACTGCGTGGCAGCATGCCATCACAAGCTTGACTTAACGGGCTTTGTGTAGAGCCCGGTCTTTTCGATGAAGTCTTGGCCTCGTGCTTTGAAAAATGTCCCGGCCGAGTAGGGTACAGTTCCGACTTTCGACTACACGCGCTGGAGTTTACTTGAAACAGGTTCTTGCACTTGGTGGCAGGCCGAAATAATTCGTTTGGAAGTGGCTTTAAAAACCTAATTTCATTGTCTCTTTTTTACATTTCATTGCAGCAAAGCTCACAAAAGTTGCTGAGGGATTTTTGTCGTTTTGCGACAACGCAGATTGCGAACATCGTGACGTTTTGGAAAAAAATTGGACTTGCAACAAAACCAGGCCAAAACCGACAAAAAAAAACAAAAAAACGGTCCTTTGTTAGTGTCTGTAGAAGTGAAACGAAATTTAATCATCTGAACTTTCAAGTTCTCAAACTATCTAATATAAATACTGGTAGGTAACATGCGGACAAATTTAGAAAGAAACAAAAATCCACGGATGCCGCGTGCAGTTTTGTACAAATACATTTCGTCTTTGTAGTTTGAAGAAATGAATCCCAACCCAGCAAGCGTTAGACTGTTTCAAATAGTGCCAGGATTCCAAATACGAAAAATCAAAAATAATGTTTCAAATGCTTTAACATCTGTAAGATTTTAAGCTACCACGTCTACAATTTTCTACTTTGAGGACAATCAACTTTTGAGCTGTTTGCCTAAAACTCTTGCTAAATACAATGTTTACAAATCGCATCCAAGGCAATACTATTTTTATGCAATTAAAGGTGGTTGGCTTTCTTACTTTCTATTTTGTGGGCTATTGATCACAAATCACAATTTTGTTCGATGAATAGCTACAAAGAGTAAAAGACATTTTTATAAAAAGGTACGTTACCTTTTCAGAAATGTCGTTGTGCTTCCACTAAATTTCTTAACATCGAATTAACGCTTTCATTATTTCGACATCCTCACCAATTACGGGCTACCTTCAAGCGAGTTTCCATGACACCATCTAGTTTATTGAAACAAGAACTGCTACTTTACCGTTGCTGTTTCAGAAGAGCACTCTAAGGGAAGCAGTACTTTGAAACGCAACGGCGAGCTTAAGCAAAACTAAAACAGCAGAAATATGTAGTTAGTAAAACACCTTGTTTTCACCAGTTTTCAAGCATATCAGCCTAATCATTATAAGCTTGCTAGCCGAGTCTGTTTTATGATGTTTCCAAAGGCAATAACACACAGACAAAACACCGCTCATTTCACCGATTGCTGAAAAGTATCCAAAAGGACTTACTTTGAATGGAGCTGATGTGTTAACAGGCACTGATGCCTTCGTCCATCCACTTTTCGGCGAGTCGTAGTACCAAATGGTTAAGTTTTTCGTTGCCTTAAATGGAAAACGATTCATGTTTTGCAGATACGCCAAACAAATACAAAGGTTTGAATAAATCTATTTAAATTGGCTTAATGGCTATGCAATCCAAGTACAACTCATTCTTTGGATATAGGCGATAATAAACCAACAGCCTTTCAAGGCTCATAAATTGATACCTTTACTTTAAAAACTACTGTACTGTGCAAATTGCAATCCCAATTTTCATAGTTCTGAAGCGAATGAGCAATTTAGGGAATGAATTTTGCAAAAGATGCGGAATTGTCATGCACACGTGAGTATCATGATCAAATCAACATTGCACCAACATTTTTTCGTCTTTTGGTACTGCGATTTTCAACAGGTTTTCGGGTGAGTTACTTACACAGCCTTTACGAACAATTTACTGCACATGATAGAGTTTCCAAGGCGAAGAAAAAAGTTATCACATGGGCATGTGTGGCAAAAGAGGGATTCGACTGTATCGCTGGAACAGAACTGCACAATAGTTTCAAAATAAGTATGCATTTTCACGCACACTCCGTGAGGCACGCAAGGAATCCTTTTACATGCACCGCAAGATTAGGTGGTGAAAAAAGCCTTTGACAATCCTATTAACTGTGCGCACCTCTGTTTGAAAACAAGTGTTTCCCTCTAAGCTGCAAAAAACAGGGCGGAAAGTAAAAGGTCTATAGCTAATGGCCGTAAGTTATCATTGCCGAAAACACCTGAAAAGCTATTAAAAAGCACAAACGATAAGGACAGTTAGAAATAGAATCAGAAAGTAATACGTCATACAATCACTATACCAAGATCAGAGTCGTATCAGCCGCACTCCATACCCCCGATTGGGGGGGACCACGCTGTCACAGGGGCCCAAAATTTTGTCCCGTCACCACTTGGCCCTAAAGAAAGCTTCGACCCCGCAAACTGAAATATGAAGCCCAAGAAATTAGTGGAGTTAAAGGCCCTTTGAAATAAAAGCGCTTATACCTTACAGTTACTTTGGGCCCGTTTGAAAGTAAGGTAGGCCCATTTACACATTGTAACTGCTGATGGGGGGCCCTTTGAAAGCAAAGTAGCCTACTTATACATTACAGTTGCTCTTGGGCCCCCTTGAAAGCAAGGTACTTGACACATTGCAGTTGCTATTGGGGGCCCACTTGAAAGCGTAGTGAGCCTATGTCCACATTACATTTACTATTGTGAGCCTCTTTGAAAGCGTAGGACTTCACATTACAGTTGCTATTGTGGTCCTTTTGAAAGCAGAGTACTTGCGCAATGCAGTTGCTGTTGGGCGCCTTGTAAAGCAGAGTACCTGCACATTACAGTTGCTGTTGGAAGACCCTTTTAAAAGTAGAGTAACCTACTTACACATTGCAGTTGCTCTTGGAGATCCCTTTGAAGGCAGAGTACTGAATTATGATGTGGTTCAGAAAATATTATATGAGCGGATACTGAATTTTGAACCAAAAACGAGGAATATTTACGCACGAAATACCTAAAGGGTCCCCTGAAAAGGGGTTGCCTGAGGCAAATGCTTCGCTTGCCTTCCCTTAAACACACCATTTTACATAACCCTGACAATGATCTTATATGAGAATATGAAACCGATTAAGCACGTTCTGCTTCATCCAATTTGCGTACTTTCTCACATGATGTACGCATGTAAACACTGTAATATAAGGTTATCTTTAAATTATTGAACACATTGATATTGCTGATGAATTCAGTTGAAGTTGCTGATGAATTTATCACTTCAAAAAGCACAGATTTAACGCTATTTTTTATAATTAAACCTACACACCCAGGTGGACTAAAAAAAGAGATCCGCGTGGAAGAAACCCTCAGTCGGAGCCCTGGTCACATGCGGCAAAACGCCTGCTACCGTAACTTGAAGTTAACATTTGAAGGTTTATTGCCGTGTTATTGTTACTCAATAAACACCAAGAGCACAACAATCCGCTAGCAAGTTTCGCAACCTGCCTCTACAGGCACAGGATCGGACATAAGCGAACTGCGCAGTTGCGCTAAGCGTTTCGGGGGTCCCCCGGTCACGACTTTGCCCTGATGGGCCTTGAGTTCGTTTATCCGGCCCTGTCTACATGCTTAGTTGCATACGTCCAGAAGTCAGACTTCCACTTGATCAACTTGTTTTGTGTAGTGATTGATGTAAAAAAATGTAGCCTACTATGTCTAGCACAGAAAGTCTTCTCGTATTTTGTACTGCATAGGGCAGCAAGATACTTTTGGTGCTCACGACCAAAGTTACACATTTGCGCAGCCTGCTGTTCAGACAGGCAGATGGAGTTAATTTTATAGTTAGAAGTATCTATTTAGCAATAATTGCTAAGTTGTCTCAAAACAGAGTAGCGCAGTTAGTGGATTATGGATGTTAATTCTAACGTCCACATAGGTCTTAGTCTATATTTGTTAACAATTATAGGTGATTTGAAATACAAAATGCTATTAATCTAAACATGTACCGTACACCAGGAGATTAACAAGCCCAGACATCAGCGAGGTTCATGCATGCGTATTTCGGCCAGTAAAAAGCCCAATGCTCACGCTTTTATAAGCATATTCACTTAAAGATGTCGTAAAGAAATGCAAATGTGAAAAAATTTGCAGGAAATCAGAAAGAAGCCTATCGTTCAGTTATGAAAACAATATTACCAAAGCAGCAAACATGAGGCAGGGCAAAGCGTGCGCCGCGATGAACGTTTTCTTTCATTAGCGCAAATTGATAAACTTTACCATGAGCTTAAATAATCGCCGTCAATTAAATAACAATGATTTACGACCCAATTCCTTTTGTTAAGCTCGTTCGAAATATTCTAGTTGGAAACTAGGAACCTATTGTGGGTAGGCTATTTGCGGGAAAATATTTATAATTAATTTGTACAATCTGCAAATGCTGTTCACGTTGCGAATTAAATATAAATTTTCAGAATGTCTAGCCTCCTGCACAAACATGAAGACTCCACTGGAAGACTTTCTGGCAATGGTTCTGCCCAGGCCCGCAGACATGGGGAGCATTCGAGAGCAGTTACCCCCCAAGTCTTGTTTATACCCCCCAAATTTTGTTGTGCTCAGAAAAATTTGTTTTAAACATATGATAAAATCAAAAATATTTCTCCCCCAAAGTATATCTTGCCCCCCCAAACCTTAAAACCTGACTACGGGCTTGGTTCTGCCAAAAGTGTGTCTGCAGTTAATATATTTTGTTTTGAAGGCCTTCGGCCTAAAAAGATGCAGATGTAGCTTAACGTCGAAAACGTTTTCTATATCATCATTAGGAGGGCCCCTGTAAGAATTTTGGGGGGTGTCCAGAATTGGGGCGTTACGGCACTGACCCAGATACACAACCACCTGCCCAGCGGCCAAAGTGTTCAGAAACTATGAAATCATTTCAATAGTTCATCGTCATCACATGGTGCCACGAACATTAAACCAATCAGGGTTACGGTAAAACGACTTTTTTCCATGTCTATAGATTGGTTGTGGATAAAAGTGATGGCTGTCGAGTAATGATGAATATGTTTCACTTGTTGCAAACGAACTGCATTGAATGGTGCAGTCACTTATCTACTTACCGTCAAACTGTGAACCACTGCCAAGTGTCCAGCGCCTGCTTTTTCAATGTTGAACCAAAATTGCAAACAACTTGTACCGCTGCTTTCGGGCAACCACTGACTCAATAGCTCCCCTTTGTCACCCGGTTTCATGCTATCCCGTTTCTCAACGAAGAGATAATAGCCTTAAATAAAAACATTAGCATACATTGAAATTGCTAAGGCATGCCGGAATTTATTTGCTAGGAAAGATTCGCAAGCTCAACGTCATAAGCAATTCAAAAGAATTAAACAAATCTTCATGTTCTGAAAAAGTGCTAACGCACACGCCAAGTTTTACATTTTAACTTCACAAATAATGCCTGCGACTTGCGAAAATCCGAACTCATTAAATGATAAGATGCTTACAATTTATGAAAAGATGGCTAGACATCAACCTTGGCTTACAACAGTGCACTTTAGTTAAACCAGCAGCATGGCGAGCGATCTTGTGCAGATTTCAGCAAGTCATGCATCATTGACCACCACGAAATTGTAACGTTGTTTGGCATCAGCAAAGAAATGGTGAACAAATATTTGACAGATCAATCAGTAATATTGTAATACTGCATAAAAAGATCATTGGTGGCATTTTAGTGAATACTCAAAGTGCCCGCATGCGTTTCAGTCTGACAAACCTGAACCAGTGTGATCAGCAGGTGGCCCGGATCCGAATCTGCCTTTTCCTTCAACCCAGTCGAATTGATCATTGAGCTGCGTGTTCATCCACCCACATAAACCATCCTCAAAATCGCAAGCCACTGCCACATGAAAACTTAAATATTAGAAAAAAGAAATGTTGAGGGTCACACAAAAAGAAAATTGGACGGCAAAATTTTGGGCTTGGAGCATGTTAAATTTTAATTTTTAATAAAAAAAAACTTTTGTCATTTTCCTCAACAACAAACCTGGTATAATTGCAGTAGTCAAATATTTTAGCCGTGTTTTCCTTGGCTTCGAAAAGCATGTTCCTCTACGTCCGAGAGTTTTCCTCATTCGTTGAGATTATCAAGATTCGCTGTTATGGTCAACTATGAGATTGACAAAGTGTCTAACACCGCAGTGATTGAATACTTGCTTCAGTTTCGTCTTTGTATACGAGGTTTTCTATTCCTTTCCGAGTGTCATGAGTGGTATGCTGCGCCCATCTCCGCTTGCTGGCGCCGTGGCCACGCGACTGATTTCATGAATCCTGCATTGGTGGTGGCTCAATGGCAGCAATGCGCATGAACTGTTCCCATCCATAAACCCACCTATTTAACGACGTGCACAAGGCAGGCCGTAACTACTGTTTTCCAAGTTTTCGGTTTGACCTGACCGGGAACACAGCCTGCCAGCTTTGGTGGCGCATGTTCAGGGGTGGAGCGAGGTGAGACGGCGCCCGGGACAAGAAACAAGTTTGGCGTCCCCATGTTCGAACCTGATGTCTTTCGGAATCAAATCTGCTGTTGAAGGAAGTACTTGTGATATTGTTAGAACTTTTCGGCGCCCCCATAATGATTCGGCGCCCCCATAATGATTCGGCGCCCGGGGAATTGCGCCCCCCTTGCCTCCCATTCGTTACGCCTCTGCGCATGTTTAACCAATTGTACCAGTGCCACCGAGCCGTCTTTGCTACTTGGCAAATGTTCAATTTCTAACTACTTGCTGCATATGCCACATCAAGCCCTATAAAAAATTGTGAACATCAAATACAAACTAATCAAGAACGTATTAAAAAGCTTGGTATCACCGGTTCCTTTCTCAACCTCGTGCAGTCATCTTTAACAGATAGGTCGCTGTCTGTGCGTCCAGGTAGTTGTCGATACAACCTAAAAATGCTCATATCGTGGCGTGCCTCAGTCTCAGGTTTTGGTTTATGTCAATGATAAAGCTGCAAACATCAAGTATCCTATTCTCTTGTTGGCGAACGATACTACCTCAACGAATTCATCAAAAATTCCTGGTGTAGCGCTTTTCTGTGTCGCGTCCAGCTTGTCGCGCTGATTATTATCTGATTAACGTCTCGCGAGTTTTCTCGCCTGGTAATTTAGTGCAGCCTGTTCCGTGCCAGTACTTTCTCAGTTTGAGGTCGTCAACGTTACCTGAGTTGAGCTTACTCTTGACACAGTGAACTCACTTCGGTGGCCTTTGTTTAATCGTTTGCTTTTATCCGTTTTCAGGTTATCTCAGAGTTTTCTTGTGAAATAAAGCCTAGCGAACCTGTGTGTAACTGTTCAACTGTCAACATTGATAGGTCTCGACACAGTGTATGATACCTTATCCACTGATGTCAGCCAGTTGGAGTTGTCTACTTTCGGGAATGTTACTTTCAACGCTGCAAAATTCCAAGTTATAAACTATTTCAACCAGCCGAACTCTTCCCCTTAAATTACGTTTTCGTTACCAAGCATCAACTGAAGTTATTTCCCACAAACATTTGGGGATTATTTTTCATCGGTTCATGATTCGACGTTTGCACATTTCAACGTTGTGCCACAAAGCAACATCAATCACCAACGCGTTAAAGATTATTGGAAACTTTATAAGCGGGCGTTTACCTCTACTTAGTTATGACGCATGTTTTACCAGTCTTCGTGTGGGTGATAATAATTGTTCTGTTGCAGTTAGCAACCTGCTTCAAAGCGTTCAAACGTCAGCTGCAAAGCTTATTTCAGCAGTATACCAGGAAGACATCACAGAAAAATATCTTGAGTGGGTTATATCTCACGCTACTATCTCCGTCGTCAATTTAATATTCCCACTGTTTTTTGTAACCCAGTTATTGAACCCTGCCATTCTTTTATTTCTCCATTTGACAAAAGACAACTATCCTTCACAATTTATCTCCAACTACCCCGTGCAAAACTCACTTTCTTCACAATTATTTTTCTCACTAAGACTCCAAACTTGGGATTTCATCGCCACTGTGCTTATTACTTTATATTCTCGTCAATTTCCATCATAGGTATCTTGTTTGTTGTCATAGTATCTTGTTTGTTTCTTGACCAGCCAGCTAACGCCTGGAATTTGCACGACTGCAATCCCACGCATCTAGCAACAATCTTGGCAAGTCACGTTTGGATCACTGTGAACTCAGTATCGCTGGCAGCTCCCACCGAATATGTCAAAGTGGCGCTGTCAAGACCGACTATTCATGTATTATTGAATATCCTTCAATGTAACCTCACGTCAGATGTTATTGTCAGGTATACAAATCATTTTGAATATGAACGCGTCTTCTCGGGTTCATTTCTTATGTTCACCGGCTTCCAAAAATTAACAAAAATGTTACTCTCCGGATGTCCAGGCTTACTCGGGCACATATTTGCGATACTGTTCATGCATTTTGTCCAAACACCCTACTTTCTATATTTATATTACCAACTAGGCGCTCGTTGTACTATTTTGCGTATTTAAGTATGTGTGTCTATTGTTGTTGATGTTCATATCATGTTTGCATGTCAATTCCATTTTGCGCTTCAGGATTTCTATTTATTTTTTATTACTTTTTATTTTACTTCGGATATGATATCGCAGCCTACTGTTGCAAAAATAAACCAGTGATAAGTTCAGACCCTGGCCTTCCCTCACTGGCATTTTTGAATAAACAAGCAAACAAATGAAAAAAATTAATGCAAGCACTCACCCGGATTAGGACAGGCTTCCTGAAATACTGTAACATCGTCGATAGCAATATCTCCATAATAGTCTGCGCCTCTCGTAGCTTCGAAGACGATTTTGTAATCATATATCGACGGTATGTTGACTCTTGCCTTGAACCAATGATCACCCTGGTTTTCACTCAAAACCCAGCGAGGAGTGAGCTTGTCACCTTTCGTATCCTGAAATTAACAGCGGTGGATAGGAGCTTCAGGCTTAACTTTGACACCCAGAGAAGTTTTTTTCGTACATTTGGGGCAAACAGCAGTGCAACCGAGGCAAACCTTTCTTCGCTTTTGAAACCGACAGTAAACATAAAACATGGCGTTTTCATAAAAAAAAAAAAAAGTAAACGCCCAGTCCTTTAACCAAATGCCATAAGCAATGCAGAATTGCTAAGAAAAAATAACTTTGATGCAGAGTATTTCAAATTTAAAGGTACAACAGACCTACCGCATACTGGTACAGGGTCAGTTGGCCAATACTGATCCCCAACATGTGGTAGTAAAACTCGACGCAGTGATTTCCGTCTTCGCGGGGAAGCTCGGGCGAGTAAAGCCGCGTCTTGTGTCCCTCCAGAGGTCCAAAACTCATTTCCGCATACATGTAGTAACCTGCAGATTCAAAAGACGAGCATGACACCAGCGCACATGGGCTAAACGCGCATTTGCAAATACTTTATGCGACATTTTAAGCCTTTCTTCAAATATACAATAAATATTTTATGCCTTCCGTCATATTTATACAGTAATATCTTATGCCTTTCTAGGTGCAGTAGTACAAAGTTTGCACAGATCACATAACTAACTCGTGAGTTTGAAAAGATGACAAATCGCACCTTCAGACGTTTGATAGGTGTGATCAGTAGTTGGCCCCGAATCCACGGTATCTGTCTTCCCTTTATTTCGTGTCCACTCAAAATCATCCGTCTTGTCCTGAGTGTAGCGGCAGATGTCGGGGGCTTGGAAGTCACATGCATGAACAATTCCGTTTGCTGCAAGAAATGTTAGTTAAAATCAGTTTAGAATACCACACGTCAGAAATTAGAATACCACACGTCGGATTAGAATACCACACGTCAGAAATGATCCTCAATTTTCACAAATTTTGAAAGGTGTGTTGTTTCCAACGCATCAGAGGAGCAAAATTGCATCCTACCAGGGACACATTCTCCCTCGGTGACTTTGACGTCATCAATCGCGATGTCACTGGTGCCGCCTTTTTTCACCTTCGTTGCGAAGACAATCTGAAAACAAGTTTCCACACAATCAAACAAAACTGTCCAATGCCATAACAGCTGATGTTGCGAGGCAGTATGAAACTAGCAAACATATTTCATATATGCAGTTGTCGCTCCAGTAGATTACTGAGCTGGTAGGGAATCAGTCAAGGCGTTGGTCTAACACAGTGCTTCTCAATCGGGAGTCAACTTAGCTCAGCAAAGAAGGAATTTTTAAATCACGATAGGAAATTCGCCCTAGGGAGGATTTGCGAGAACAAATAGGGCCTCTAGGTTGTCTGATATGTCCAAAAAATTAGAATTTTTATTTTTCCTAACTTGTGGGTCAGTTACCATCATGGAGTGTAATAATTAAATTCTACGCTTAGTTGCATTTCTGGATTTTCTAAACTTGCCAGGCTTAAGTTGTAGTGACATGCAATTAAGCATTGTGATGCAATTGGTGCTGACAGATTTGAGAACATGGATAAGATTTATGTTGTAGACTCCAGCGTTTTGGTAAAAGCGTTGCTAATTAATTTGAAAGAGTTAGATAGGTTTATATAGCTTATTGTCAGCTTTTTGTAGACATTGCCGTTGAGATCAACAGATGAAAAACTTTGTTCAGAAGCACTTTATATGGACACTTGGTTCTGTTGCAGAAGAAAAATAGGTCTAAATCTACATCTTACATAGCAGACTATGTTTTATCTTCGATAGTGCGAAAGGAAACCCCAAAACATCCCATTTACAATTCTGCAAAAGGCCAAAATAAAAGTTTCAGAACAATCACTTCTTCCATTTCCAATTACGTACTTAGTTGAATGTAACGTTTGGTGCCGTTAAGGACATTTTGGCCAAGAAAAAAGATAATCTTGACATTAGCGAGCGCGTAGATCTTCGAGCAATGTTGACAAGTTTTTCTCCTCGAATTTCTCTGTTAAGGCCCCAAACGATGCTCAAGGTTCTCAATAAAGTTAAATGAACTAATTTTTTAATTTCGTGTGGTTGTTTTGTTTGATAAACTTGTTTTTTTGGAAAAAAAAATTTGTTTGCTATTTTTCTGTAATGCTCACCTCAGCATTTACTTTTTATTGTTTTATGGTAAGGAGGAAATTGAAGTGTCAGGTGTTTTTAAAGTAAGAGTACAAAATATCATTGAGAACTACAGGATTAACCAAGTAACAGCAGCGACAACAGTAGAAACTTTTTCATTAAAAACCATGGTGCTTTCGGTGGGAAAAAAGTATCAGGTCACTTAGACGATGCAATCAAACACAAAATCAATTTCACCAAAAGCATCCTCAGCTAACTCTTATCCGAAAGAATCGAATAAACAAACGAATGTAACTGCCCTTGTTAGTTATTGTAGCAGCACTCAAGAGAGGTTTGCCACAAAGCATCGTCCTTCTACTGACGATGCCAAGCATACACTAAGCAACACGACACAGACAATTTTAACGTTGACACCCACACCACCATGTGAACCACACATCATTTCTCTACTTAACCTCAAACACAACCCACATAAAGCCTTAAGACAGTCGGGAGAGTTACTATGGAGCCGTACGGCCTCGGGAAAGAAGTAATCGCATAACCTGATAATCAATGTCCGTCTCAATTTCGAAAGAAGCCCACTTCCACCTGGGACCCTGGTGACTGGATCGCTCCCACACTGGAGAGCCAATGTTTGGCCGCGTCCTGATGTGCACAGACAAGCTTCCCATGTTTTCACCGTGCATGTGGTACCAAAATGTGAGGCAGTTTTTAACCATTGAACCATTTGTTGGTGTGAATGGTCCAAGCAAGTACGCTCGGTCTCCATCTAAAAACGAGAGTCATTAAAATGCAAAGAAACAATGTTTTTTGCTGAGATTTCATTCGTCTCAAAATTTTCACGCAGAAAAATGGGTACCGCATAGAAGATTTACGCTAACAGTAATAGACCCCAACAAACAAATAAATAAACAAATTTGGGTAATCTTGCTCATAACGGGATCCTTAGAACAAACACTATCGCAGCAGTCCTTTTTTTCTTGATAGAACTCGGTTTATCAGCCCAATAACAATCAACCAAGTGTCATGGCAAGCACTCAATCGAACACCACAACAAATCCGACAAACCTTTTGCAATGCCTGGATTCGAATCGACATACATGTAATATCCCATATCCAATTCTGTTGTGTGATCAGTTTCGGGTCCAGTGTTTGGATTGTTACCCAATCCTTTGTGTCTGGTTGTGAAAAACAGGGACACGTTCTTAGTTTAGCAAACAAGGAAACTCTTACCAATTCCAGGATACCATTCACTGTCCAGTGCGGCACAGTTAGCAATGCTTCACATTTCACTGATTTTGACGCCAAGCGACCGCGAAGTATTTCAAGCATATCGCTGTCAATTTATTTCCCAACCTCTGCCAAGAGATATCTCCCCGAGGATCATTGTACCACGAGCACGTGTCGTCATCAAAATCGCAGTCCGGTGAACCGGTGGTCAGGGGGGGTTCGGTGATGGGTGGTGGTTCGGGAGTGGTAGTACCAATGTCAGGAGGAATGGCTGCCGCCGGCGTTACCGAACATTGCGTCATCATGAAAGCGACGTCATCAATAGCCACGATTGCTTAGAACGGCAAAAAAATTTTAAATTTGACGTCAACAGATACGATTGTTGAGAAAAAAAGATTTGGTCAATGTCAACAAGGATTCTGTTGCAAAGACGCATTGGTTTTAATAATTACTTTTATGCGAGAAAGTTGCGTCAAAAACTGTTAAAAGTAAGGCCAACTTACCGCTAGTGTCTGAAATCGCTTCCACTTCAAATATTATTTGCCGATGGTAGCTACTTTCGATTGGAACCGTTGCTTCCAACCAAGTTGCACTTTGACCTCCCGACAGAGTCCATAAAGTGTACCTGATGCAACGAAACCAGCACATTGAAATCTTCCGTTTTATCTGTATAGGATCTACTTAAAGCTTAGAACTTCCTGTTTTTACGAAACAACATGAGTAGCAAACGAAACAGCATGAGTAGAAACAACATGAGTAGGAAACAACGCTACGAAACAACATGAGTAGCAAAAAGAACAGCATTCCTGTTTTTAGTTTGAAAACAATTCTGCTTCCAGTAGTCCAAGCGTTAAAGGAGATTTTGCTCATTTTCATCTCCCACTCTTTCATATACCAAGTGGTAAGTCACGATTTTGGAGGCTCTAAGCGCAGTTTGCACATACAGTATGTGATAATGTTTCCAATTTCCAGCGTCCCATTACAATGTAAAAGACTATGGAACAGATGGCATACGTTGATAGCAAAACTGAACTGTCATCTTCCAAAGCATAGAGCGTGAAAGTTTTGAATTGAAAATGTACGGCAGTCTGTGAATCTATAGATGGCAAGCGCAGTTCGAGGATAACATAATTTTTGGGACCAAAGTAGCAGAACAACACAAACGTGTCGTTCAAAAATACTTCAAGCATACCTGGCGTCTGAGTTCAGACTCTCCATAACAACGTTCAAAGTGCCCACTGTATCACCGTCGATGTAGTAAAAGAACTTGACACANCTTGCGCTAGCTGGTGNTGGGGACAGTGGTTCACTCACCCAACGGGCTTTGCTTCCAAGCTTCAGTCCAAAATGATCGGCGTACAAGTAAGTGCCTGAAAAACCAGGAAGGTCTTGAAATATGTTGTAGACACCTCACGAAGGTGGCATAAGACCGCATCACATTTTATTTAAAGTATGTGGCGTAGTCTAAGAGAATGCCAAAGTTTCAATTACAGTGTTTAGTTTATATATGAACCATCACAAACCAACATTACCTTGATCAGTCTGAGTGGTATGATCAGTAAGTGGGCCTCTACCTTCGGGCACGACTCGGCCTTTCTCTTCAGCCCAGTCAAAATCGTCACTGAAATCATTCCACCACAGACATGGCTCAGGATGTTCGAAGTCGCAAACCTGGAGACAATCCTCTTTTCAAATANCAACCAATCGTTCAGGCCAGTAGAAAAAAAGGTATNAAAATGGTACAACATTCACCTAAGTTTGAGCATTGGTTGGACTCAGGGCCGGATTAAGGGGGGGCAACAGGGGCAATTGCCCCGGGCCCTCAGCTCCAGGGTGGCCCTCAGCGATGACATTTATTTGTTTTAAATAAAATATTCAGTTGAAAGATTGTCGTGATTCAAAAGAGATACAAGAATGCAAACTCTATATTCCGATGTTGCGTT
>JGI24159J19872_10006598_pt1 | contig 15145 bp, 12 predicted proteins | sample Ectturendosymbi4_FD_19872 | JGI IMG/M metagenome (IMG submission 19872) | reverse complement strand
GTAGAAATGAGCGGATAAAAAAAGTTGGATGTAGGCCCACATCGTTTAACAAAGACATACAAATTGTTTCAAAGCAAGGCACCAAATGTCTTGAAAAAATACATAACTTGATGTGGGCGAATACTTACGTTCATTGGTATGCTGCAAAATTCGATAGGCAATCTTGTAGGCAACGCGAAGACATTAAATACTGTATTGCAGAGGTCTCAAACACGCGGTCCGTGGGACGCATGTGACCCGGTAATTTTGTGCGGCTCACGATGCTTATTGGGAATTTTCGAATAATTGACATTATTTAGTTTATTCACCGGTGTTTAAAAGTGCTCGGCTAGCGAGTGAACAAGTTCCTTTTAAACGAACGTAGAGGCGGCTAGAAATGATTTGCCTGTAACTGACCATATCTTTCGCAAGAAATAAAATGTAAAACTGTTTCTAATAAGGTTCAGGTACCGCCATTGTTGCGTCAACGTCATAATGCTGCCCTCGGGTTACTTTATACGTCCTGCTTTGGCCCTCGTACCAATTTCAGCTTGAGACTCCTGCGTTGTAGATTGTGTATCTGCACCACAATTGGCAGGCACACATGCATGCAATAGGCTCGAAACAAAAATGTTTTTAAGGACAGTGGAGCACTGAGCAAAGGTGTCTCTGAGCTTATTAGATGCACAATAAAGCATTTTCACTTGCTTCTGCGCAAAATATGCAAACTAATCCGCGAGTTTCGATTTCGAGCGATTGTTATGAACGCTCTGAACTTGTGCGAACCACAGCGAAAGTTTTGTGACATGAAGACAGTCTGCTGCCCTTGACCAATGACATGTGACGCGACCTTCATCCACGAACCTTCGTGCCCTTTGGTACGCATGAATGAAAAACCATTGCATGGTAAATCACGCTTTCTTCAATCAACGTTCCACTTGAATAACGGACTCTCTTCAGTTTGTTTGCCTTCGAATCTCCGTAGTTTTTATTCTGGCATCAGTTCGACATTGAACTGTGAAGTCATAAAAGCAGGAAGTCGTAACCGGTGGTATATTTCGCGAAAAGCTTTGCGCTGTTTGCGTTATGAAGTTCATTGGCTGATTTTTTTGTATCAAAAGCACAGTTGTAAAGCACGATGCAAGAAATCTTATTTTAGTCGGCAAGATGGAAATTTCTGTAAATGTAAAAACACTATAAGACGAAGTCAAAGACAGAACAATTTAAAACAATGAACCATTCAAGGAAAGAGTTTTTTTCTTTTTACTGCTCAGATCAGACCTCTGCCCCAGGGACCTGCAACATAATTTGTAAGCTACCTCTTGGAAGTTATTTGGTAGCTCTATTTCTGTTGCTGCGTGGCTTTCTTCCAGTTTAATTTTTTCTCATGTCATGACATGTACTGTCAAAATTTGAAGAAGTTTTAATGATGGCAGCTACTGGCATGTTATTAGAGATAATGGATTGGCTAAGTATTTCAATGTTCTGATGATGATCCAACCAGCTGCTTGATCCCATAGGCATCACTTGCATGGGTGAAAGAATTATCTGGAAGCATGACCTCAAAAGATTTTTATGCTGTGCTATAATGCACAGATAAACGCACGTGTCAAATTCGCTAGGATCAACTTTCCTGTATTTCGATTTCCTACTGTCTCAGTTATACTTTTGTACGAATCTAAATATGATGATTTAAAAAATATTGCATCTATGCTCATGTGCGTTGGAAGGGAGTCAGGGGGGACAATACCCCTGGATTTTGACATTTTTAATTTTCCTAACTTTTTAGTAGAAAAATGTATTTTTCTTAGTTTCGAGTTGGTAAAATGAAATTTTGCCACTGCTTCCCCCCTGGAAAAATACTTTTGGCTACCTCCTGGATGATAAATCCACTATTGCCCCCCTGGAAAAATTCCCTCCGACGCCCATGTATGCTTGTTTAATTGTACCCCGGAAACATTTTAGCTTTGCACCACAATGCTAAAACCACACCAAACAGAATCTTTTTTTTAACAATTTAACTTGTTTTTACAATTTGTTTAAAAAGCATGTGGTTGCTGTGATGAAAAACCTAATATGCAGCTGAGACACATTATCTTTATGAAATAAATATTTCTAACATAATGTGTACTTGCACACCTGCATTCATCAGTCGAACTCCATCCCAAATTACGAATTTCTGGAACTGATTTCCTACTACCTGACCAACTACCAACCTTTGAGTTAAAACTAAAAATAGTACTTTCTGCCTTTATGATCTTTATCGTTAAACCTATTGCACATCGTAAGCAAAAAAGATTTGATGCAGCGACTGAACGTAATATGCAAACGTAATACCATACTATATACAAGTTTTTGTTGGTTATGAGTTCGTTATTTTAGGGGTTACATGTTCCATAAATTAAACTTTATTCTTGAAAAAACCTCCCTTGCTGTCATTTTTTGACTACTCGTGGATAAGATCCATCCAAAATTTACGCGCCTAGCAAAATTAGGTGAAAAGTTAAGTTTTGTGCAAAACATCATCCACTGCTTCGCATCAAAACACAAAAATTGAGAACCTGGTTTCCGCGGTCGTTCAACATTCAATTTGAAAAAAAGGAGATAAAAAGAAAAAGGTCAGGGCCTCCCAGAAAGAGAACATATTGTTGTAAAGATCACCGCAATATTTACTTAAAAACTTCAAATTCCCTACAGCTTGGAATTCAGAAGTTGAGGTAAAGTATATGTGAAGTGCACCCCTACCTTGATAACAAGCAATAACTTTGCTCACGATTCGTGATTCGTCTACGGCTACACACTATGAAATCTGCAACAAGCACTAAGTCGTTGATGTACTTGCCCACGCTGGTCTTTTTATACTGCCAGTTTTTCCGTTTGGAGTGTTTGCATTTTAACTATCGTAAAAACTCACTGTAAATGGCTACACTCTCGGCATATTATTAAGACTCCCGTAGCGTCACTTTTTCTGTTGCACAGATGTAGTAACATGTGTCCTGAGCCATTCCAATAATTGTCAGAAAACTTTTAATACACAAATTTTGTGACTTTTTAAGCTGATGCTCATAACAGGATCAGTTGGCTTCTGCGTAAAACAGTGAAAAAAGAAGCTTAGCATTTATCGAATTGCATCATTAAATACTCAAAAGCGGAAACTCTGCCACATGCACAGCTTGATATTTTTCAGCAACGCAGCGAAGAGAAACGACAGAATCAGAAATATTATTAGAGTTTTTTGACAAACATTTGCAGACGTTTGAACATCTGATCGTGTTCAGTCGCTCAACGTAACTGTAGGCTGGCTTCTTTTTTCGGTCATAGACCGAAATGATTTTTAAATGACGGAAAAAAATTAAGTCGTTTCGGTCAGAATGTCTAAAAATATAGGCTAAAAAACACTTTTGCGGCGAGTTTTAATAAGACTGAGACAAATGACCGAAATGTTTCAGTGATCAAAATGTATCAGCAAAAAATGACCGAAATGTCTCAGAAAAAAAACAGACTTTAGGACAATAAATAGCCTGTAGTGCAACCGAAAACCAGCCACTCCACTCGCGATTATCGTGCTCGTTAACACAAGCCATTCTCCCAACCACAGCACCCACACGGCACGCAACAAGCAAAACGAATTCGAAATTGCTGTTCAACAGAAACGAAACCAATACCAAGTACGAATGTCTCCCACACGTGTCAAATTTCTTCATTAGATTTTGTTAAACTATTACAATCTGTTCCATAAAATATGACAAATCACTAAACGCAGAACACACAAATCCAAGCTCCGACACCCAACAATCGATCCTAACGTAAAAAGGTACCTGTGTATTGGCGAATGTACAAAACACTACACTGCACGTAGCATAGCTGCGAATGCACAGGCGTGAGAACTACAGGGCAGTGCCGCAGACATGCAAGGCGTTTGCGCTGCGGTAGCGATAAAAACAATGTTGCTTAAAGTTAATCGTACATTCCATAACCGAGTAAAACATGGCTGTGCTTCCTATTTGTTGTTATTCAAACGAGTATTCCTATTTTTGGAAGTGTTACACGTGTCGAATTAAATTAAAACTAAAGCGCTAGGTGATTAATATTTCTGTTCTGCTTTCTCTTTAATCAATAATCACTGAAAGGCGTGAAGAACGTTTGGTGCACATCTCCTGATAGCAGAAGGCAAAGAACGCATGCTTTCCTTTGATAGGTTCGCAAGTTTTCGCACTTTAGTGCTATTCCAACGCAGTGCGCACGAAGTTTATGGGACAAGGCTTTACGTCACTTGCTACTAGCAATTTGCTATGGAACTATAGCGAGAACGATGGCGTATGGCACCACAAACAATAAAATCACATTACCAATGAGCATTTCTTTGTCACACAGCAGTAGAGTATTGCACAGACAAACTGCACAGTGCAGCAACGGGGAACGCACAAGAACTGCACCGCCACTTTTTAATCGGTAACCGCCACTTTTGCACGTGACAATTTTGGTGCAGTGGAAAAGTTGCCATTGCATAATCAGTAATGTGCAAGTACGAGCAACTGAAACCAGTATTCGGAAATAACAGCAAGCTGCCATGCTCGTAAAGAAGACACCTAAGCATGAAGAGAAACCACAACAGGATCAAGCGTATAGTTACAAAACAAACAACGAAATGTACTCGCTGTCTGTAAGGATGAATGTATTAGCTTAATTTTACGCGCATCAGCGTCCCGAGTGGGGGAGACGTTCTTCGGGCGCATTGTTTGTGTGGTTGGGCTAAAATGTCACTTTAAAATAAAATAAAAAGCATCTGACTTAAAGGTTATATGACGCCAACACAGCTTTGTCTCCAAGCGCCGGATACACTAGTGACCAGTGGTGCAGTTGGGGCAAAACGCCGTTTCCCCCAAATATTTTAAAGGGGCAACGGTGTTCCTTCACAGTGGCCCCATGATACTGACCGTTAGGCTTAGTGAAATTCCCAACTGTTTTGACAAAGCAAAACATTTTTTTCATAAAAAATCGCGTACCCTCACCTTTACGCTTTGAGCTACGCCACTGCTCGTGACATCATAGGCTATCATGCGTGGATGATATAATTATGTAAATGCGCTCTCCAACACCCGCATCAATTGGTAACGGGCCGCGAAATTACAAAATTTATATGGGCGGTGCCACCACTCGCTTTCTGAGCATGTGATTGGTCTATTCTTGCCATGGAAGCACTGTTGCGTGCATAAAGAGCGCTGGACATGCAGCAGTCTTATCTGATGGTTCAAACTGGTAACTGCATTTCAGCAACTGAAAAATAACAACCATCACAGAGCTCTCGAGCCTCCGCGCGCGGTTACAAAAATGTCAGGTAGGACACGATGATCGTTGATGGGGGATATCACTTGAAAATTACCTCCAGTATCTGCATCTGACCCAACTTACCCCTCCTTGGATGTGAAGCCACTGCTGGTCTGTACGCACGTTTACGCCCCCGGTCGGCATCACGTCACAAACTATAAACAGCTCAACTCTTCAGTAACATCCTTTAAGGTTCAACCAGTCTTCCGGAGACCCTAACGAATGCTTGCCCTGCCAGCGAGCGTCCGCCTCAAGGCGTCCAGCCGAAGAAGCAAGAAAGTCCAGCAGTTCATCCGCACTGCCGTCCTCAGCACAGGCTGACCACATAAGTTCCCGAAAGTCTTGCATCGTGAAATCAGTCACGTCGATTTTATGACCGCGAAAGCGAATGTGCTTCGACAGTTTTCGTTTGGAAATTTTCCTCGCTTTGCTCCGACGTTCCTGCTTCGAGTTGGCGCAACTGGAGTCTGACAAGTTACACGTGTTCGCTTCTGATTGGCTGTCCTCACCGCCTGAAAAGACGCTGCTCGGTGTTGGCGAAGGAGAAGGAACAAAAGCGCGGCTCACTTCGTTCATCTTCATTTCGATCACGCGTTTGTTTTCTAAAGCTCCTTTCAATGATGCTGTTTTCTTGTTGCAGTCCGCACCTTCTGACGTTTTACAGTAGTTCGGAACAGAAGTACTCCCAGCATTCACTGAAACCCCGTTTATGACGGGTGTCTCGAGTTTGCTCTCTAAACGTAAGCTTTGAGTGGTACCCGGATGTTGCGCGTCCAAGGAAGGTGACTGTTTTGACTGTGCTTCTGCCTGAGAAGTGCGGTACTCTTCGAAACCGCAATTCGTTCCATCGCGTTGCGGTTCCCGACTAACTGCTGAGAGCGAGTTGCTCTCTGGCGAGGCAAGCGTCGCCAAGCAAAACTGCTGCCTCTGATTAATTTGTCGATTTCCCAGATGGGACGTTACCACGTCTGGCGCATCTGTCGTGTCTCGCAAGACTGCAGACTTGCCGTTGCTCTCAGCGTCATTGCGTCTCGCCGACTTGGCCTCCTCGCCGTCCTCGGTTATCGGAGATAGGGTTTGTTCAAAGGAAGGCTTCGCCGAACGCTGTGTTTGAGCAGCTTCGCGACGGTAGAACTGCTCCTCAGGCCATGTTCTCGGCCTCAAATTTTGAGGGCCGAAGTTTGGCCGGCGCCTTCGGTCCATTCCGTTGTGGCCCGCGGACATCGGGGAACCGGCGTTTCGAAGCCGTGCTTCTTGTGCGCGCAACACGTTTTCGTTTTCCCATGTCTGGCAGTCGCGCTTATAATTAATCCAGTCGAGCTGGTTTCTCAGCTGCGCGCATTCGCGACACTTGCGCTGCAGGAAGTTGTGTTGGTCCAGGAGCTGTGCGCGATGGTGTTGCAGTTCGGTATCTTTCCGGCACAGTTTTTCTTTCAAGAAGCGCGCTTCCTCTTCGGTCGCTGACAAACGACGACGCAAGATCGCTATTTCCTCGTCCTTCCTTCTAGAAAGTTCTCGTTCGTCTTGAAGTTCCTGCGCAGACCTTTCCAGCAAGGCCTTCAGCTGGTCTCGATCTCTCGCAGCTTCAACGCTGATCGTCTTCAGTTGATTTTCTCGCAGCAGTTTTTCTTCAAGCTTCTTCTCGCGACGCGCGAGAAGTGAACAAGAACGTTGCAAGTTTTTTCGCAAGTCCGTGATGAGACCGTTCCTTTGGACGACCTTGTCACGTATGCGATCGAGTCTGCTCGAAGCTTCCAGAATAATCAGTGATGTATCTTCTGGAATGTCGCTGAGGGTTGTTACTTCCGAAATCCTTGAAGGATTTATTTCTGTTCAAACAGGAAAACACAGTTATACGTTTTATGTCATGGAACCACTTTTTTGCATCAAATCTAAGCCAATGGTTCTCAACCGTGAACCACTTGGCTCAGTGAGTGAGAATTTTGAAATCCTTTATGCACAAGCAATTTTGGAGTTTCCTAACCTACCAGGTTTGAGTGGCGATGACACGCAATTACGTACTGTGATGCAACAGTGCTGAAATTGTAGGGAGATGGAGAACGTGGACTTATTAGTGTGGTGTGTTAAAGATTTACACTGTAGACACTAGTTCAGGGGTTCTTAAAGCTTGCCTCAATACCCCCAGGGGGTATTAATTATTTTATTTCAGAATAAGAGATGTATATTGTGCAGTGAAACCTGATTATAACACGATAGCCAGCGTCCAAAAACACCATCGCGAAACTGAAATAATTTCCTGCGGGGAAAACATACATGAGATATGACCAAATTGGGTCCAACTTTTTCCAACTGTTTCGTGAATTGTCAAAAAAGTTTGGTTGACCTGATTAGGGATATCGAGGCTTAAAAACTGTGAGGACCACTGCACTAATGCCTCAGCGAAAGCGTTGCTAATTGGTTTCACAGAGTTACATAAATTTGAAAAGCTTATTATCATCTTGTTAAAATGACATTGCTTTAGGGGTAACTAGATGAAATATTTCATTTACTTTTTACTAACACTGTATTTTGCAATATAAGAAAAATAAACCCCGCTCTAAACTCAGCGCAGCAGACTTTTTTCCTCAATAGTGCAAAATTTCGCAAAATAGCAGTTTCAGAGAAAGTGTCTTGGCGTTAACTTGTTCAATGAACTTGTTTTTGCAATAAAACTAGATTTTTTTGGGATGAATACGGAAAAAGGTTGATAACCATTGATCTGAAGTATTTTTACTATACTTCTATGCCATATATCAAGCATCCGTAACATGAATCGTGATTAGCGACTCCTTAACATGGCGAGTCAAAGCGTTTACTCTACCGTAAGTACTGTTAATTCGATACAAAATTCGAGTACTTTACAGTTACGCTAGAATTTATAGTGAAGTTTGCAAACTTTTGTCCAACAACGATGACTTAGTTGCACAAACAGTTTTTCTTGCCCAGAGTGCTTTGAAAACATTTTCGGGCAGTTAATCGACTCTTCGTGACAGTTAAAAATCAGTTACTGTACCTTGAGCAGCAACAGTGCAAACGTTTTGTGAAGAAATGCCCCTGCAGTCTGGCGCAGCACGGCAGCCTTCAGCTTGGCTGGTGCGAAGGGAGATTTCTTGCAAACTCTTCGATTTTTCTTCTGCAAGTTCTGTTCGCAACGTCCGAACTTCCTCAAGAGCGGTCTTCAGTGCGCAGCGAAACTCGCTCATGTATGCAGCGCGTTCCTTCATATCTTTTACTTGCTCGTGCGCTGTTTCCACATCCGAGCTACTACCACTGTGTACCGAAGATGCGCGGTATCCACACGTGTCGTTGTGCATGTTGCAGCATCACGTAACGAACTGTATCGAATAAAAATTGACGCTAAATGTGTTGACACCTGCATGCAGAGACGAGTTGAAAAGCTACACAGTACTTATTCATGCTGTCTAGTGCAGAAGTTCTTAAAAGCTACCTGTTCAATGTCATATGTTGTATTTAGTCAAAGATATGATTTACAAAAAAACGTACATTTTGGTTTTGTACTCACATCCAAGATTTAATTTGAAACCATTCTGGAAGGTGTAATATAATTTCCAGCCAACAATAAAAAATTGCTATGTTCTCCTAAACACTGTGTGCATTACACAGAAGGGCAGCTAAACAAATTAGAAATATTTTACACAGTGGGACACACTTTTCCTAGAGAAGGTGTAAAATATTTCATGTGCTTCAGATTTTAATGGTACAAAGCTGAAATCCTGGTACACTTAACAAAAATCTGACACTATTCAACCAAAACGTATGCCACTGAAATGCCAACCCATGCTGCCTAAACAACTTGAAAAACCGAGCCAGTGGTCTTTCGCTGAAATCCAACCCTCGCAGGTCAAAACTTTGGGCTCCTAGGAAGCCATTTAAACTGATTACTTCAACTAGTCTATGTGAGAGCCCCTGCGTAGAAGCACTACTTTTCAAACGCACGGCAGTCCGCGACAGGCAAATATTTACTATGCACCACCTTCAAATGAAATAAGATGGCTTTTGCAACAAGTAATGTCATCAAGATGAACAAGAGTAATGCTTCCCCATCATTTCTGACGGAACTTGATATGGTTACGTTTAATAACTTACATGTTTTAGTTCACATTACTGAACGAAATCACAAAAGTATCTGCTGATCGCCTGACCAAGTCATCACTCCCACTTTTGTTAAAGGTATAAAGCAGAGGTTTGCTTTATTTTCCTGTTTAGCGACGCACATGTCATTAAAAGCGCGGTTCAAACAAAGGTAAAATCAAGTTGTGATAGTATTCCAACGACGAGTGACTGTTTTTCTAATCTGTGATGTTTTAGAACATTTCAACTTGACAGTCAGTCAACTTAATGCTATGTTGGCAAAACGTGTGAAAGGGATAATGCGATGCCCCAGGTATGTAAAAATAAAGTCAAGAAAACCCGGCGATTATGGTATCAAAAGCATTTACGCTGTCTAACGAAAAATTCTTACATTTTTTGTCCTTGCAGTAGACAAAAGCTTTGTTATAGGTGTTTATGACAATAACAGGCAAAACGCATTACCACTTGGATCTCACTGCAAAGTCCTACGACCGTTTGTTTCTTTAGTATGGGTGCGGCATTAGTATGGGTGTGCCATTAGTATGGGTGTGGTATTAATATGGGTGTGGTATTAGTATGGGTGTGGAATTAATTCATGAGTTTTTGTTTTTCGTGCAATTGCTTCATTTTTTTCTCTTCTCAGATGCCTCGCGGCAGCAAATAAATTTGAACCTTCAACGTGTATTTTTTTCTGGGGGCGGCGGCACGAATTTTATAATGGTGTTCCTGGGTCCGATCTGGACGTACTACTTTTTTCATGGTTGACTGATCATACGACGTCATAACATCGGAAAGATGGTTTTGCGTAATGGACCCAAAACTCGCAGTGATCAAAAGATACACGGTTCTTTATGAAGCAAATCTGCGGTAGAAAATCTCAATTTGCGTAAACAAGACTGTTACCTATTTATCTCTGTTACAGTAATCCCAGTCATGGGCATCGGAAGGGGGACCAAGGCCCTCTGGATTTTGAAATTTACAGCGAAATAGGTTGTTTTCTTAGTTTTGAGTGGGAAAATCAAATTTCACCACTTTTTCCCCCCTGGAAAAATCCCCTGATGCCCCCCTGGAAAAATCCTTCCGACGCCCATGATCCCAGTTTAGTACTTAACTGTTTTTCAAAGCAAAAAACATTCCAAAAACGTTCTCGTCATACCCGTTCGTAAGACTTGTACCCTTAGACCCTGGGCTGCAACCTCTTGTGCGAGTAATATGTGTTCGGAAATTCGCAAATTTTTTAGTTTTCCTGCGCACACGACCATCCCGAGCTTTCTTACTGCACACTGATGATTTGTTAATTTGACACATAGTTGTTTGCATGCAGGATGAGCTTGCCTTGTCGACAACGACAGGGACTCAGCAAAATTTTGAAGATGGTCTACTTCATAACGAAAAACCAAAAAATATACTGTAGGGTCTTTTGTATCGCGGACACATTCCTCTTGAAAAATAGTGGGGGTCCGCACCCCATGACATGACCCCTTGTTCTGCCATTCATGTTCTTTGTCAGTCAGACACCAGAGCAAATTGTCGAAGGCTGGACGAAATCTCAAGTAAACCGATGCCTTTGTTTCTGATCACCAAAAAGTCAAACCTCGAAAAATGAGTTTCTTTGAGGCTATTCAATACTGCACAAAGACTAAAAGTTTTCAATCTCCATGGCGCTATTGCTCTTAAAAAATGTATTTGGCAACAGCTTCTCGCACCAAGCAGAAAGACGACATCCGGTAATTTTATTGAAAACAGGTATGTTTTTGGTGTGCTTAAGTAACATGCTATTACCCTACTACACGTTGCTTTGAAAAAATCAACCGCCAAAATAACCTTACTCATATTTTTGGTCATATATCGACTATCATACAGCAATGGCAGTTTACTTAGAAGGCGGGTCTGTTTGCTTTAGAACGTTTTCCTGCTCAGATGAAGTGTGGCAGAGGTATACGGAGCATTCAAAGAAGTTGAACCTAAATAAGCCAGTAAGTGGCCTTTAGTACGCGAGAGAAACAAATCTGCCACGTTGCGGTATTGTCCTAGCTACATGCAAGCGTAAGACGGAAATCGCAAATGTGCAAGTTCCAACGGTATGACAGCAACTTTGCTGAAGGAAACGCGCCGCACATGTTGACTTACTGTATCTGCTTTATACAAACTTTAAACTCTTCGCAATGTCCCTTTAAGCAGCAAGCACGAGGCTTCAATAAAAGTTTTTAGGCGGGTTATTCTTGACAAACGCGTCACTTCAGCTGACCTCGTAGAAACCTTAGCAATGCTCAAAGATATAGCTTGAGCACAAAAAAACTCAGCCGGTGAAATGCAAGCTCTCAGCATTGCAGCAATCTTTACATAAACATTGTCCAGGGTTGTGCTGAGTGACAGACTGCAACGTAGTTCATATGGTTTGTCAAAGACTTCCTACGACGTACAATCAATAGGTCGTTTTGCACTTTGTACTCCGCAAGCCGCAGTTCGATCCCAATACAAACATCAGCATCAAACCACCGATGACCCTCAAACGCCATTCTTTCACTGAACAGATATTCTTCATTGATCGCCGAGCGAAAGTGACGACGTACATGACTAAATGAAAGTAGTCAGAACCAAACCAAGCATTGCAAAACACCAGCAATTAAAAAAATAAAACCCGACAAATGATAGTGATTTTGTGCATCGACAGAACACAACGTTCGTACACTCATTCATCACTTATGACAGTTTTCATTGGTAACAGATGTAAAGGGTGCGTGGGTAACTTCCCCTCCAGAACGTTCGCTGAAAATGGTTCACTCGAAGTAAGCTATGCATTTCAGTACTGCCAATGCAGATAATAATTTGGCAACACGTTGACCCACTGCATAAACTTCGCTGCGCGCGCACAGTAACTCAAATTTAGCACCTGTAGTTCGTTTAGTTTTCTCGCGTTCTAATGGACAGTGAAATGCATGACCACGTGGACAATCGTAGTTTTTCTTCGGTGGTTATGCAAACATTCAGGCAGTCAGCACTGATTTATGTGCCTTCCACATCCCGGAATTTTTTTCATCAGCGTCAACATAAATTTGAATACATGCAAAGGCCACCAGATGAGACCGTTTGCAAATTGTTGCCTACAAACCGTGACACGCAGAATAAACAATCACATTGTCATTTTGCATTGCGCATATTGATTAGACAAGAGGCCTAATCCGAGCTTCGGCCTGCCGCCAATTGTCATTAAATAAATTTGTCGCATTGTATGCGATCCAACTAAAAAAAACAATGACATACATTTTCAGAGGTGCGTTGTAGCCGGTAGTAGACGCTCTCAGAGTTGCAAAATCCTTCAGGTAGCTCATTCTAGACCAGTGGTTCCCAATCCCAACGTGGGGCGTACGCTCAACACGGGGGCAATTTGATTTTCAAGGGGGGCATTGAGGCCAACTGACGAGGTCTTGGTCCAAAAGCTTGTTTAAACTAAGGAATTGGCGTTTTCAGCTTCTTAGCTGAAACGGAGTTCACTTTTTATAAGATTTACGTATCACCACATAAGAGGCAATCAGGGTTTCAGAGGTGGTTAGGTAGGGCATGGGCAAAAATTTGGAAACCACCGTTTTATACAAAAAGTTGGCCAAATGAAATCAACTGAATGCTGTTCGCAGCATTTCTTAGCAATCGATCGGGCAATGACAGCCGCTGAAGTAGGTTGCACCTGAGACGCCTGCGAAGTCCCATGTGTTCAGCGCGTTCAGAGAAACTGAAGTGGTTACCCCAAATAAACGATTGCCTGTTGGTCACCCATCATGCCTTCCGTATTCGTGTTGACATGGCAGGCATATTATGGTTTCGTGCTTGGCAATGCCGCCAACGGTCAGTTACTCTCAACTGGCTCACATCCTAGCTTGAAACATGAACAAGCAAGAAGTTTTTTCTAAACTGGTAATCAAGTAATCATTGTAGCATTCACCATGAATAAATGATGAACTTGGCTGGGAATCTGGTAGCTGACTAAGAAACTTTAAAATTCCTATTAAAATTCTGGTGAAGAAATGACTGTCATGGTTCTGTTTGCTAAAGCACAATCATTTGCAATCTGGCGTATGTTCTTTAGTTTTCTTAAGGAAGTGTGCAAGACGGGAATCTAGATTTCTAAGCAATACGGAGCGCCGACTCAGTTTGAATCTCTTGATTTGGAGAAGAGGCTTGCGGTAAACAACTTACAATCGATCTCACTAGATTCAGTGTTCACTACAGTAAAACGCAATTAAGTAAACCTAAAGTAAATGCAAATAGGATCTTGCAACAGACCTGCTACATAAAGTCACTGTATTAGATTCACTGAAATCTACGATCAGGGAACGCTGCTGGACATGTTTTGTTGAAGAAGCCTTAATGATCCTTTCCCAGGAACTTCTTGCAAATACAAAGCCTGTCAGTATAAAGTTGCAGAGCGACTTCGGAAATTTCCAGACCAACTGACAGCAAAAATCTATTTTCACACCAAGCATCACATTGTGGCGCGCAGTATTTACACAGAGCAGAAAAATTTGCGATTTGGTCTGCACTCTGCATTATTCTTTTGTTGAAACAAAAATTCGATCTCATACCTACACCTCAAAAATAAGCAGGGTATGTCGAACTTTATTTACCGTGGTATCGATGGCATGTATGCGGTACGTGAGCACGGAACAAGTGAGTTTTTTACCAAATATTTACAGGCCTAAACACCGGGCGCGAGGGTTTTGCAATTCTACAATTACATTTTGTGTTTAGTGTTCCGAAGTTAAGGATCATCGGTTCAATTTGAGCTATCCAGTTGCATATGTTGCTACCACCAAAATGCATGAATAAATTAGTACCATCACCATATCAAGCTTTTCTAATGGCGTGTAAAGCACAAAACAGTCTGAAAAACGTTGCTTTATGGTAGCAGAAGTTGCACAAATGGTATGGCCTAGAAACTAATTGCTAAGCGTTTCTTTCTGCTACAAAGACGATAGAGCAGTGGCTCCAGGCCCGTAACTAGGGGGGCCAAGCTCCCTAAAAACTTTTCGCCCCACATGGAAAAACGTGGACATAGTTTAAAGAATTTGAGCCCCTCTCAGAAAGCTCTTCGCCCCTCTGGTGTCCCAAGCTGGTTACGAGCCAGAGTGGCTCTCAACCTTTTTGTGTTGGCGCACACCATCGCTTTGTTAACGAATTTTAGGTTATTCAAAAATATGAATTTCGCCTATTGCTAGTGAGCTATCTGCTTTTGCAACCCACAGGCAAATCGTGGCTGCGTTTTCCCTTTGTTTCAATACTTTGGTTTGATGTGCACTAGGGTAGAAAATCCAGCTTCACAAAGGTATGTGGATGCAAATGGGATAAATACGCACAGTTTTGCCATATTGGATGGGCCAAAGTTTAAATACAAGCTGCAATGAAAATACTCCTGAATGCATGCAACTGTAATACATACCACTTTCAGATTGATTGGGATCAATGAACAGTTTGGGACTGTAGTGTTGGAACTACAATTTTTATCACACTGTGACGTAACATTAACGGTACTGATAAGTCGTCTCAGTTCCCGGCAGATGAACTATAACGTCTGGCCAGTGAAGGATGTACAATGATATACGCCACAGTACAAAATCGCTGCACGATGTGGCACTTAACTTCAAATTTACATGTTTCCACGGAACCTTAGAAAACGCTTTGCGGATTCATGGTTGAGAAACACACACACACATGTATATATATATATATATATATATATATATAGTTTAAC
>JGI24159J19872_10006596_pt1 | contig 15147 bp, 7 predicted proteins | sample Ectturendosymbi4_FD_19872 | JGI IMG/M metagenome (IMG submission 19872) | reverse complement strand
CACCTATTAACGTCGAGCATGAGGCAGGACAGGCCACAATTACCTTCTTTCAAGTCTTCGGTATGACCCAACCTAGGATCGACCCCAGCCTATCAGCTTTAGTGGCGCATGCTCGTGATTATGCCTTAATCAATAAGGGCTAAACAATTTTTCGATAGTTTGTTATTTTCTGTAAAAATAAACAAACCTAAGGTTAATTTTGTTGTAGGTTATGCGCCAAGGACTTTGCGCTGATAATTCACCCGAATTGTTTACACAGAGTTGCAACTTCCTTAAGGTAAAGTGTCGAAAGTTGAGAAGCGTTCTACATTTGCTTTTGTTGACAAAAGTAATAATCTAATTAGCGTAATTACACAATGAATGAAATGATCTTTATCTGCAGATTCTCTCAGATATTGATGTGCGGTTTAGTATTTTTCGGAAGAATGTCTGAATGCTTTGCGGTTTTTAAAAACTAATTGTTTCTGAAACTGCAAGATCCTTCGTGTGTTGCATTCTCCGCAGTGTTACTGAAGTTTCACTGGTTCACTCACGAAATAGCCAGATTATGAAGGAGCAAAATCCCAAGAAAATACCTGATCGCAAGAGCTGGTGGGATCGATGCTACCACAACTATTCCTCAGACCTTTCGGGGAAGTGGAGTTTGGAGATGGGGGACTGGAGGTTGCTCGCGCTGATGGATTCCGCAGTTCTTCTACGAAGTTGAAGTCAATCAACACAGCTGCAACCGGTTCCGAGGCAGTCCGTTTGGGAACCGCAGGACTGGGAGGCCGCAAGCCTGGTTCCGAAGACTTACGCACTTGAGGGAATCGAAAAGTCGGACTGCTTCTTGATAACTCGCTTTTCTCTGCCGCCGCTGCTGCTGGCGATCGACTCGGAGAAGGCGTGGGGCTGTCCTCGGTTGTCAGTAATAGCGCTGGACTGCGGCACGGAGTGTACAAGCCAGGGGACTTGAGGCTTTCGTCGGACTTTGCAACGGAAAGGTGCGAACTTAGCAAACCGTCGACTGCTTGGTCGATTTTCTGATACTGACTTGCGGTGGTGGCTTGGCCGACAGGTATGGCTCGAACAAAACTAGGGTTGGCGATCGAACTCACAACAAATTCGTCCGGTTTCGAGCTACGACCTTAAAAGTAAAGAAAAAATGGTTCAGCTTAGCTATTTTTGACAAAAGCAGCGTGTTTTTAAAGCATACAGTTTCAAATGACTGCCTAAGGCGAGGTTTGCAATGGTCTGTTTCAAAAACCTAATCGCTTTCAGATATTCTAGAAATGATAAAAACCTTTCCAGATTTAAGGAGAATTGTTTTTAGCATTACACTTTCCTGCATTTGTGCATCACAAATTGCTTGATCTTCGTAACTGAGGCTAGCCCCTTTGCAAGGCACTTTTCAGCACACCACCACGGCGAGACAGGCGATATTACATTGCAATCAGTTTGCTAACATCCATCTAACACTCCATGAATCTATTTCGAAGTAGGGGAAGTTTTTGGTTTGGTGCTGCGACGACATACAAGGGCGCTTTACACACCTTCGGAATCCATACAAATAAAAATCCCTGTGCTGTTTCGGGCAGTTCTGGCAAGAGAAAGGAGTTTCAGAAAATTGTTATCAAGTCAGGTTGCCACCTGCATGTAGGTAGCAGAAACCACTTTTTGACGAAAGCGCTGGCCTATCTAAGTCCTCTCCTGCAAACTATCGACTAATTTAGGGTCTCCAAACTACAGCACGAGGGCCAAATGTGGCCCGCAAAGCCATTTCATCCGGCCCGCGAAGCCATTTTGTTAATGATTAAAAAAGTAATATTGATAAAAAATTGCGAAATGCGTTTACGAAAAATTTGTTGATTTGGTAGAATACAACATATCCCGATGCAACCACATTACATAAAACGTCCGGCCCTCGACATATTTTTTATTAGGTTATGTGACCCTCGGACAAAAAAGTTTGGAGACCCCTGGACTAATTTTTCCCAAGATAATGGTTTACGATCTCATATAACTCCTGAGGAGATTTTTTGACCTGCTTTTGTTTAAATGTGTTTGTAATCAAAGCATTGCAAGGTGAAGCGCTCTCCAACCTGTTTTCCGGTCGTGGGAAGTGTCTACTTCTACTCACATGAAGCAGCTGAAAGGTTGGTAATCCTGGCGGCCTGCAACTGTTGGTGGGACAACTCCTTTAAAACGCAATTTCGATGGGACATTTTTCTTATGTGTCTGCACGCCGAATATGGGCTAAATTTCGAGAATTATAATGCTAGGAATCGACAATATTATTTTCAGCAGGAGTTGATTACAGTCTGGGTAATAAAATGTGGTTTTAAAATACTTGATAGACACAATCGGTTTCAAAGAAAGCTGTTGCACCATTAAGTAATAGGGCAAAACCCTCCAAAGGAACACTGAAAAAAATCCGAGAAAAAGAAACGGGTTAGTCTAAGCCTCGACGCAATTTTCATTTACAGGCATTCTAAACATGCCAACTTATTGCAGTATGTTAGCTATTATATCGGAGTGTATGTAATGCTTACTCGCCAGACGGAAAAAAAAACATTGTTTGTTTCAAAAACGGATGTACCCAGTTTCAAATTTGTGTAGCAGCTGTCATATTTTAAATTTGCGTTGCTTGATCACGTCAATTGCTTTTTTTGCCTTTCTGATTTCGCGAAGCAAGGAACATTCTCGGAAGTGTTACCATTTGTTGGACAACTTCTAATGACTTTCGCCCAACTCCACGGCATAGGCAGGAGAAACGTGCCAACGACTTGCAGCAGGTTGTTGCAAATGGTTTCGTGCGATTTAATAACTTTAGTCGACCAAAAAGCAGTTTTTGCCTAGATTTCTAATTGAACTCTTGGTTCTATGAACCCACTCAATGTCTGCTGCAAACTGAGTACCAGGAATCAGAAGTTATTGTTACTTCCTCTGCTAATTCGTTCAGGAAAAAAGCCAAAGAGCTGCAACATTTTTCTTGCCTGAGGTGTTGAGAAAGTTTCTGGAAACAAAAGCGCAATTTTGAACTGATAACCGTCTTGACTGACCTGTCTTGCGAGTCGCATAAGATGACTGTGACTCTTGCCAGACGCGAAAGCACGCAGCTGCTTTTATACGAAACCAGGGCAAAAGCGCAAGGTCTATTTTGGTACCAGTTCAATCATACACGCCCATCATATTTTTGCCCGCGATCGATGAAGCAAATTTTCGGGTCGCTTCACGCTGCAAAGATCTTCAGACGTTGTTCGCTATATCTGCCCACTGCAAATAAGATGTAATAACCATCTCAAGCGAGGCACGACTGACCAGCAAAAAACTTTCTTGGTTTGAGCCTCATTGAGTAGCGTCCCAGCTTTATGAAAGTCTCGAAACGTGAGGCCCTAATAGGATTTAAAAGTTGCTTTAACATCTTATTTTCGAGGTTCAATAAAAACTTCATGACGTCTCTCCACGAAAATGCCAGGTCTTTTGTAAGCGGGTGAGATAATCTTTTGGGTAGAGCTTTCCCACCGCGAAGCTTGCGAACGATAAAAGAGCTCTGGCTGGAAGCTTTTCGTGCAGACAACGCTCACTAAAATGTACAGTCTTATTTGCAATCAGCGCAGTTTTCCAAACATTGCGGTACGCGTAGGTCGCAACGTTTTGTCGACACGTTTGATTCAATGCGCCTCTGCGTGGAATGCTACGCAATTATTACAAACCTTCCGTGCTAACTAAATCTAGGTCCGACGAGAACTGGTTTGCCAGCTGCTGCTCACGTCATAATGTAATTTTACCACGTGAACTACTGAATTGAATCTGACTACACGCGGCACATAGCTCAGAACTGCACCTGCTTTCCGACAGAACAGGTATCTTAGAACGAAGAATTGTACACAGTCTTTGCACAAAACTAGACCTGGTGCTCAAAAAATTAAACGTAAACGGTGCTGATGTCATATTCAAACAATTGGTGCAACGCTATGATTTTATATTTTTTGCTTCAGCACGCATCAACAGTTGCAACATCATGGGTGAAAGAGCGTACGACCCATGTTCACTGTTCAGTTTGCGACTGGATGATTTGCAGCTATTTTGCTTATAAAATTGGGTGCCCGGAAATGTTTTAGGTTGAACGCCCGATTTGAACCGGTTTCAGACACCTGGAGGTGCGACTGGAGAAGCAGATACATGCTGTGGATTTCGCAAATGTTGTAAAACAATGTTTATCGAAGGATGTACGAAGATGCGATTGCGTGTCGCCACCGACCAGCAGCCGCTCGAGATTCAATATCACTATTTTACTGCAGGAAGTGACAAAACCTGCGACAAGCCGGCGAGCGGCCGAAAAAGCCATTTCGAGCAATATTATAACAGGCTAGGCTGCTGTAGACTGCAGCACGTGAAGTGGTCGCCGCCGGAAGTTTTCGAACATTTGGTTTTCAAGACAATGTCAAGGGCCTCCGTCCGTTTCCAGTTGGACAGGCAGGCGAGAATCGGTCGGCGAGCGAAAGTAGACACCGATCGCGACTGTACAAAGAGGAAGTCCTAGACGTAACAGCTTAAGGGCAAAGAAAGTCTTGAGGCTTTCATGCAAGGATTTGGTAGGCTTCAGTTACAGGTGAATAAGCCCCAGTTTTTCGTGTCACTTCTCCCTGTTACGTATCAGCAAGGCGTAGGCTTAAACATGCCTTGCTTCTGCGTAAAAACTTCCGCAGTCAACCACAGCGATGAAACTTAGCGTCATGCAGGAAACTACAAAACCAACTTTTTCGTTGCTTGTTCGAGGCTGGAGATCCGTTCAGATTTGAATTGGATCTAGACAACGAATCGCTCCTGTTCTTTCTTCTGAGGTCAACGGTGAACCTGCTGAACAAATGTTGCAGTATTTTGTTTGCCGCAAATACAGTGCCGCTAAACATTGCAATATGTCAATACGCCAAACATTGTGAAAATGCATATCATGCTTTCTTATTTTTCAAAAGAGGACGCCACGATACGTGTTCGCAGGGTGACAGCTTTTCCAACTCGGTGCATTCGGAAAAGCGCTCAATAGACTCGACCAGGGGTAAGATTACCGGTGTAAGACTGTAAGGCGTAAGAGAAGTCAGTTCATGTGCAACTGACTTCAACCGAAGAAAAACAACAGTTGCATTGGCAACTGACTTCAACCGAAAAAACGTGAAAAATAGTGAAACATTCCGTGTACATCACGTAAAAATGTTTTAAAATTTTGCACATTTTTTGGAACAAATGGGACAAACTTTGATAAAAACTGCGTCAGAAATTGTTTTTGAAAGCGTACCTAAAACTTGTCAAAATTATGAAAATTTTGGTAAATTTCTCGGAAGTAGGGCAGTAACATGATAATGGACCTTTTATGAAGTTGTTTGAAGATTTGGAAAACACACGGGAACTACCGGTATAGGTAGATTTAATCTGGTGTGGCAAGAAATCTGCACAAAAGTGCAAAAACCTGTGGAAAATTTTATTGCATTTCCAAACAAGTTTTGTTCAGTCTTACGATATGCTGGCGTGTAACAGCACCGTAACGTTGAACAAGCAAGAGCCCAAAGCTGTACAGATGTTACTCATTGTGGCTGCAACGCCTACGCTCATTTTTTCAAACGTGGTGTAAGATCTTCCACGAAGTGTCAGCTAATTGTTTTACTGTAGAAAAACAGTGGTTTGCCATAACAGTTGGTGACAAAGCACCAAAATGTTTACGACAAACAAGAACCCAAGAGTCTATACTCTATACTAGCTGTAAATTTATACTCTCGACACCTACATATTTCCAGATATTGATGACGAAGCTCCAGGAGTTTAACTCTACTCAGATAGCACTTGAATCAGGGAGTAAAAGATTCTTGATACATTAAAACAAACTCAAAATTAAGGTTTTAACTTTTACAAACCTGTGTCGTATCAAAAACGTTTGACAACAGTTGGTAATTACCTGATTTTCTCATTGGATAGCAAAGTTTCATCTTTTTTTCTGAAGCAAAGTTTCTGCGCGCAGTAACAGTAGCAGGCACACAGTGCTATGAGGCACACAGTGCTGACAGGAAGAGCTATGCACAAGGCGAGCTGCTCGGAAGTTAGACCGGATGCCATGCTTTCGGCGCCGACATCAGCCTGCCTTTGGAATAATCTTCCTTACAATATCGTTGTACGTGGCGTCGTCAGTGGTGTTACGTCATTCCGCTGTTAATTTCAAACACACACAATTGCAAATGATTGACAAAAACTGGTGAGACCTGCGAAATAGCACCTGAGGTGAAGCGAAAGATTATTTTCTTCTTAAAACACAGATTTTCCCTAGATAAAGGACTGTGACGCCAACAGCAAAGCATGGGCATAAGCGATGACCAAGCACTGTCCACAGTCAGTGTTCACCAACCGGTACCACAATGGGCTGCTCCCAAGTGGGCAAGAAGTGAAGTTGTATTTGCCATGTAGTCACAGAATTTCTAACTTTGCAACTGTTGCAATTTTGTTTCGAAAAAAAGAAAGAGTCAGCCAAAAACTTGGATCATAAAAATGTCAGCCGAATCACGTACACTTCCAACTTTATAATCAGTTTATGAATTGAGATACTTTTTGTTTACTGTGCAACAACCGCAAAACTGCGGCAACATAGCCAACGCTGCAACGAAACAATGAGTGAATCGTGCCACTTTAACGAACAGGCGCTTGAGCCAAGTAAGAACGACGGTTGGGGAACACAGTTCAACTAGATGCCCTGTGAAGCTCTGAAGCAAGATCTAAACCGGCCCAGAGAAAAAGGCACCCTGCGGAGTTGTTGGAAAAACCCATCAGACAAATGAAGAATGTCATTTGAAACATTTTGTACGTTTTTTTTACAAGCGTGAAACAGAGTTAAAAGTTTTTCCTAAACAGCAGCAAAACAAAATGTTATGTGAAACCAAAAATGCTTTCGAAATGTCGTTGATAATTATAATTATATACAACAGCAATAGTAGTTTCTAAGCTTGAAGCGTTAATACAAGCTAAATAGTTGATAGCAGCATAATTTAAATTTATAAAATAATGAGTTTGGTTTAAGTAGTCGTCCAAGTTTTACTTTCCACAATTCCGCCACTGGAGAAATACTATCATAATTAAACTGTGTCTTGCCGACCCATCTGTCTAAAAGAGTTTTGCTTTTGTTTTCACTTCTTAATCAATGTCCGTGGACAAAAGCAACAATTGCTTTGATAAGATCATTAAACCAACGTCATTTCGTTATTTAAAATGTGTGTGTCAACAATGAGAATTTTTCGTTGCATTACCGAAACACAAAAAACTGCCTTTATTACCTAATTGCATGTGTGGATTGCGTGAGAAAAAATTTCAGCAGTTTTTGTCATCTCAGTGTTTTACGCTGCAGCTTAAATAATAGTAAGAGCTACACGCTATCACAACAGGGCGTGCAATACTTCCGTTTCACAAAATCAAAGATCACAGACAAAGCTGACTTTAAAATTCCAGTTTCCTTGCCTACATCACGAACACTTAGCTACGAACGGCAAGCGTTTGCTGTTGTGAGCTACACTGTCTCACGCTCAAACAAGCGTGGTTTGTACCTCCGCATGACCGCAATCAGGCGGTATATTTGTTTTCGCTTCCTTCATTTCTTGAGCTGAGAACAATACTTTGACAGTACAAAATTCGTACGATCAGTTTCCACTACAGCGCACAAGCTCAAAAAGAGAACGCATCGAACTTGCTCCGCAAGTTTCCAGTATTTTTGCCGAACAGGTGGTACGTGTGCATTGTGCAATGCCGCACATTTCTTTATCTGTTTATTCCCTCACTAAGTTTTGCAAACGCTATCGAATGAGTTATTTCTGCTGCATTCAAACTCCTGTTTCTTTTCTCCTCAACCTGGAGCGCCGTAGAAATTTCGCCTCGTGTAAACGGACTTCGCAAATTGTTCAGTTATTGCCCAAACCACGCACGCTCAACAAATCCTGCGAAAAAGCCATCGTTAATAAAATCTTAAGCCTTGAGTAACCTGACGCTGTGTCAAATTAGCACCGCGCCACCACGTTGCTTCCGACACAAGCGAATCGATATGCGTCAGTCGTAAGTAGGGGGCGTTGCACATGGACGAGGTTGCAGAGACCGGGCCGCTCGTTTGAACGTGAAATATTTATTGCAGCCGATGGCTTCGCGGAGTTTTCAGGCTCATATCGCACAGATGCGAATGTTATAAATAAGTGAAAACGAGAAACAATTGAAAATCACTTGCAACGGCCTTTGATTGCTNTTTTCTAGCGCAGTGGTTCTTAGCCTTTTTTCTACCACGACTCCTTTAGGTAATTGTCCTGTTTCAAGCCAGGGGCGGAGCTAGGGGGGTGCCAGGGGGGGCCACTCCCCCCAAAAAATTTTGCCTGGCCCCACCAGTGGCCCCCCAAAATTAGGTCTCTTTCTGTATGTCTCTTTCTGAAAGTCCTACACAGACCATTGACAGCTCCCCTTGTTGCAAAACTGGCCCCTCCAGTCGCCCCCCAAATGAAAATGTCTGGCTCCGCCCCTGTTTCAAGCTCTCCTTGATTTAAACAAGCTTTAAAAACAAATATATTTATTAGTAAATTTCATGATCAAACTTTCCATGTTGTAGGGCGCGTAAGGGCTCGCGCCCCCTGACGCCCTCGCGGTTAAGAACCACTGTTCTAGCGATTCTCCCAGCTTTTGTACATAAACACAGCGCGATTCTTTTATACTGGTAACTCTTTCCTCTGTGCATTGGGCAACAAAAACTCGGATAACTCAAGCATGGTTGTTTCTTCACCTGACTTTTATGCCCAGAGGCTGTGAATCAGTGGTGTAGCCAGCCCAAAAATTTGGGGGCAAAATGTTTGATTTTAGGCGAATAACACTATTTTGCTTGAAAAAATGCCTCTCAAAGCACAAAATGACTATATTTTCTGAAAATTTGGGGGGGGAATGGCCCCTTTGCCCCCCCTGGCTACGACTATGCTGTGAATCAAAAGTAATAGTCGAGCAACAATCAATCGCTTTTCTCCATGGTCTTTTTCTACTGCTTTACAAAAGCGGATTAAAACAAAAACTCCTCTAACCAGTGTTCAGCTGCCAACCCTTCGCGGAAACGTCAAGCATCCAACGTATTTTTGGTCAAAAGAGTGGCTCCCAAATTGGCTTCAATTGAGAAAAATTTGGGCGACCTGTGAGTCTCTTTGTTTAACGCCAATGCTGGATGCGACGATCAACCATCTAAAACAGAGGTTCCCAACCTGGGGTGCATGTACCCCTAGGGGTACATTTGCCTATCTCAAGGGGTACATTCACGGCTAGGAATAGAACAGAAATATATAGTTACATATCTTTTATTTCCAAAAATTTATACATAAAAGTAAACATAATTTTTAAGCCGTTATGTGCTTATTTTTTAATATATCTGTGATTAATCATGATGAAATATTTTGTCATAACAAATTTTAGAGGTACATGTTCATCTGTCAAAATATTGAAGGGGCATAAGCCTAGCTTTTGAAATGCTGAAGGGGTACATACTCATCTGTCGGAATGCTAAAGGGGCACATGGTCAGAGAAAGGTTGGGAACCCCTGAATTCTAAAACAAACTTTTTCAAGTGTTTCTGCAGTTTCAGTTGTCTGTTTCATTCATAGTCCACATAACTATCATACAGGAAATATCTAAAAATTGTTAGGTACGAGGTTTCGAAGATTGAAACTTTTTTGAAGTAGAAAGGAAAGGTTACGAACCACAACCTGGAAAGGCTGCGAACCAATAAATTAGAATTCGTTCATACTTGCACCCTGGTAAAATCTTTGCAAAAGTGCTTTGATTTACTTTTCACAAAGACACAACTTATGTCAAAACACAAGGAGTGTTTCCAACGATTTATTACGGTATCTCAAGGCGGACACAATATGGTTGATAACATAAATGCAACCGGTCTGAATTTGATATGAAATACGCACGCATGCCGAATTCATTTCATGCACACGGCAAGGAAGCCACCAGGAAATGTCTATCCAATCACGCATGTTGTAGAGACACGAGTAAAGGAAACGTTAGGGTTTTGAAAAGCCTTAAAAGTTTAGTAAAACAGTAAGCTACGCTGCAAAGCCCAGTATACTGGAAAGACTTATTCTGCTTCATTTACAATGTGCGGCCTTTCGTCAGTGTCTGACTCTCCAGAGACTGAAAAAGCTGTTTTTTTTACAAGAGCCAAGACTCAGTCTCGGTAAATACAGGCTGCGCAGAAATAATCTGAAAGCGGATTCTTGTGAGACATTTACTACATACTGTTCCAATTTGAAAAACTCTCGGGAAAAAGCTGTTTTCTCAGGATCATGGTGTATCATTAGATTTGAGAGACAAAAACTTTAACAACAAGCTCTTTCTGCAGCAGTATTTGTCGCTGTGACAGAGGCCCAAAAGTCGATCTTTCGGTTGCCACATGCCGTAGTCTAACAACTAAAATATTCAAAAGCGTTTATGACATTATGTGACATGCACCACTGCTATGCAATAGCTAGTAACCATGCAGTTTGCATACAGAAAAGTGAGGAGTGACTTGTCACTGATGTGCAGTATGAGGCAATTAACAACCGATTCGCTGCGTCCCTGAAATTTCAAAAACAGGTTCGCAAGAACCGGTGCAAACCGGCTGAATCCCACCACTGGGTGCATCCTACCTATCTACAACACTTACAAACATCCTACCTATCTGCAACACTCACCAGATTTACCTCCAATACACTCAGTGGTGCTCATTTATTGAAAATACGTAATTAACACACTAACAAATCAACAAACCCTACTGGTTTAGAATGATTTATAAAAATTTACATTCGCTGCAATTTATGGTTCAGAAAATTTACCCCCTTGGAAGATGCAATTTACCCTCAGGGTAAATTTGCCGCAGGTTAAAAACCACTGTCCTAGAACGATAGTTTGGCGGCAACGTTTCAGCATCGAAAAGACAATTAAGCATAGAGGTCGAAGTATTGCAGAGAGGTGATGTAGTAATATGATTTATCGGTCATAAGAGCAAGGAGACAAAACAAGAATGCCATGAAAATTTTATAAGCTTCCCCATGCCCGTTCCGCTTGATTTAATGAATTTTGAAGAAAACTTGAGCGACACGGAAGACAAAACGCAGCAGTTGAATTCGTGTTCTCACAGGACAACCATCATTCCATCAACATCAACGTCTTTCACGCATCGCTGTTATCTTCGACATGTAGGACTGGATGGTAGTGCTAAAAACCAGCCGAGCACCGGCACAGCTCTGCACATTGTAATTTCTCAAACACTATAGTGATAATTTGCTTAATGTCAGGACAATGAATGCCAATACGATTTTCGTTGCAGCATATTGCGAAAGCGACACAGCTTCAAACAATGTGCAAAGGCAACATAAATAGGGTCCACTGATCTCAGCCTTTTCCAAGTCGGAAAAGATGACTAGACCTGTGAAATGCTAAATGATATAACTTGTTGCATGTCTGCAAGATGCACATCGATAAGGCATTAGATTACTCCACGCGCAAAGCTTTTATCAAATTCCGTGCTTCTCCGACACCTCTGTTTTGCAACTTTTGTTGCAGCGAAGAGCGATACGGGGAAAGACAGAAACCTCGCTCCGTGGGATAAGACCGCTGCTGTACGCGCCAGACACCTGCAAACCAAATTGGTTAGGTTGATAAAACTTAATTTTCAAAATAATTCTGTTGTACAATAGAATATCGGTGGAACGGACCTGCCTGAGATTAAACTAAACTCAATCGATATTGATATGGCAACACATCTGGCGCATGGACTCAGGATTCGGCTGCCGGCTTCAAAGCACTTAACCTTTTAACCTATTCACATAAATGCGCGGTTTATTCACTTCTGACTCTTTGACGACGTGTGTTTTCATGAGATCACAAAATTGAAATCTTCTTTTCCGCAAAACTCTTTGCCAAGACTCAGAGCTTACTACGTAACTTCGCAAGCTAGTCTCAGCACAGTCACCTTCGATTGAATGCGCCGCTCATCACACTGCTGCCGCAGCCACCAATTCAACAAATCAGTTATGCTATACGTGAACATAAAGAGCGCTACACTGATCATCGATCCGATCTTTGTAGTCGCGCAGTTCCCGACGCGACACAACGTGCTTTTAGGTCTGATTTATGTAAGAAAGCCTGAAATTCTTAAATAGGCCTATAATCGACAGCAAAAGCGTTTGTGTGTTATGAAAGCAAAAAATAAACTGCGGTGTCCGGGAGCGTTGAATACGATGCCCTGGTTGGGAGTGCAGCCACTGTGGAGAAATTGATGCCTTGATATAAAATGACAAATGGTTTCATATCCAATACAGACTGTATAAAATTCACCTGCCACTGGTTCAGATTTTATATACGTTAATGAGAATAGTAACAGCTTAAATAAACCTACGCAAAAAGCTGTACTTCTAAGAGGTGGAATATTTCAAATGTTCTGATGTTACAATCGGCACGCATGGCGGGATTCAGTGCAGAAAGGTCCAAAGCAGCCCTTCACTGATACTTGTGTTTTTAAAATTCTAAAGAACGCTGTGGTTCGCCTGTGTAAGCACAAGTCAGTACTTCGAACGATATCTTGACAAGACGTGCCAAGCATAGTGATCGTGAACGAAGATGTGAGACTTGATCGAAGCTAGGTATAACACTTTTGCTTTGAAATAAAAGCATTCAGTGAACACGTTTTTTAGTTATATCACAAACAGCACCGCACGACCATGATGTGTGGTCTCCGAAACCTAAATTGAGATCCCCGTTTTCCGGCAACTGTGGTAAAGACAAAAACACAACAGGTCGCAAATGTCTGGAATAACAAAAAAAGGAATCGAACAAAGTTGACTTAAGTGCTTCATCCACGCGCCCCATTCCCAGCTGGGGTATGTAGTGGATGGATGGTGCAAAACTGATCAAACAGCANTAGTGTTGGAGCNNTTGCAGTACAGGCTGTTGNACACTCGGTAATAATAAACCGATANATGGTGAAAAAGTAGGTTTCAAAGTGGCTGGTTTAACTCGNAAACAGAGCCAAGCCGCATTTGAAACCTGCATATCACTCGTCATTNTGTGTGCCACAGNCAGGTGTCAACAAAAAAATTAAGGGTTCCCAGTAGCCCTCATCCGANCACAAGTTAGGAAGAATGTAACGAAATCGGCGTTGCGAGTAGCCACACCAGACTGGTCCAAGCGGGCAAGCACGCTTGTATAGGGCTCGAAGCAACATACTGACAAACTGAGAAACACCAGTTGACAGGGGCGCAACCAGCTCTTCATTTCGATGACGTCATCGTGCTTATTCAACCGTGGTACAACTTTTTCGCAAACGGTCACATATAAAGTTCTCTTCACATCATTTCCGAAAATGAGAACTTTTCAGTTCTAACCAAGATGCAGACCGAACGATGAGGAGATAGTAAAAATGAGTAGCCTTATACAAACACCAGGTTCCGTACTCAACTATAGTGCAGTCATGGCTTTAGTGTGGCAGCTGTATAGGCTACTAGTAAAGCTGCCTAACTTTTGGTGTTGTTTTAGAAAATTCATTAAATCTATTATCTAGATCAGGGGTGGCGAACCTGCATCCCGCGTGAACATATATGTTGGTCCGCATTAGAATTTTTTTAGCCAAATTAGAGTCAAAACGAAGCTCCATGATAAGCAGGTACTTGGATAGTAAGTCAAAAGAAGTCACTCTTCCTCATAGTTAGAAAAAGGTCGAATTTTAGGATAAAATGAATTGATTTTAATTGATTTTATGATTTTGCGGCCCGCCAGCGATGATGCACAATATATGCGGCCCGTGATAGTAAATAGGTTCCCCACCCCTGGTCTAGATTTTCGAAACTCCAGTTGAATATATTTGCTGCGAGACAATTTCTGCAGACGATATTGCGAGTGGTGAAATTGTCAGATACAAGAGACTGGTATGAATGTTAGGATGTATCTAATCACTGATGCTATTGTTTCAATCGTAGATATACGATACTTCGTCGCCAACTGAAACACTCTTGAAAGGAATGCAGGCAGGAATGCAGCTTGAACTTTATTACGAATAGTTGTGCCCGTGGGCAACAGTAAGAGAGATTGCGTCGTGGAAGCTCTGCCGATAGTAACGTGTGAACGATTGAACTTGATGACGAGCGTACGCAAAGAGAGATTGCGAGCATGATCTCTATTGTTGCTTGCTGCCGCGGTGCGAAGCTTTGCGCGCATGCCGCTCGGGATTTCCGATCGCAACAGGGGACACGGGGGACGCGTCCCCCCACTTTTTCAGACAGTGGGGATATAATATGCCATGTAACCCCACATTTTTCTCTTTAGGTTTCGTAATATATTGGTTTCACACCAGCTGTCCTCCTCACATTTTACAACGAAATTGCGCACATGGCATGTGCCAGGCTCGCCACCAGATGTTGGTGGGCATCGCCACTTTTGCCAGGACTACCTCAATAACACCTAATAACTTTGAGGCCCTTGTGAAATTCGAACTTCCCTTGCAACTTTAGAGCTTGGCTGTTAAACCTCAGCAACGGTTAAGCGCTGAACATAAAATGCAAAATTTCTTAAATGGTAGCCTACAGTAATCCCAGGGAAACGTAAAGCTAACACAATGTGAACATAGTATGCTGTTTCTGTCACCAGGCATAGTCTACTGGCTGGAAACTTTGCTCCACTGGTGTGATAACAATGCAGTATTTATCGTTAACGTTTCGAGAGTGTATGCAAATTCTCTTCCTCAGAAGATAGGCAAGAAACAAAATCAAAGCGTACACACACACACACACACACACACACACTGCATTTCTGAAAACTTTCAGAGTGGTATACGAACAGAAGGATAAAAAATACCTTAGAAATACCAACATGTTAAACATCTCCCAAGTTTTGATAATTCCAGCATGTTTGTGGATAAATACCAATCATTTACGAAATGTTCGATCAGATGGCATGGCTCAAAATAAATCTTGTAAGGAGATAATTAAGCAGAAGGACAAAGAAAAATTCAAATACGACTTTTCTAGAAGACTAGAATACCAAATTTCATCTTTATTTTTTGAAAGTTTCTGCAAATGTTAGAATTGCTATGCAATGTTTTGAATTTTCGGGGGGGGGGGAAATGCCTACTTGG
>JGI24159J19872_10006595_pt1 | contig 15147 bp, 8 predicted proteins | sample Ectturendosymbi4_FD_19872 | JGI IMG/M metagenome (IMG submission 19872) | reverse complement strand
AAAAAATCAAATGTACTTATGCATGCGTTGCGCATCTTTAATAAGCGTATATCAACGCAAATGACGAGATAAAATTTGTTCGCAGAATATCCAGGGAAAAAAGACATATTCACCGTAGCCGCTCATGAGCTTGGCCATATTCTCGGCTTGAAGCATTCGTTGATTTTGGGGTATGCAGGATTTGGCTTGGAAACCGTGTGCCATATCTTTCAACGTAGTGCAGATGCGTGTCTCTGTTGCAAGAACACTATTTCAAAGTTCGTTTTCCTGTGAAAACTGCTGAAGATCAGCTGTGAAAAAATCCTTGTGTCACTTTAAACCAGAGGTTCTTAAACATTTTCAGTCGCGCCACCTTTAGCGTTAGTCATTGTTATTCGCGCCTCACCTAACCTCTAAATCAAACACAAAAAGCAGAACAACAATTATTTGCCATTATCCTGCCTTCCAACAATATGTCGCTGCCATACTCGCGCCCCCCTTGCAAACCTTTCACGTCCCCCAAGTGGGCGAGCGCCCCATTTTAAGAACCACTGCTTTAACCCAGGCCCGTACCTAGGGGGTGCAGGGGGTTTTGCGCCCGTGTTTAATTTTTCACCCCCTGGAAAAATGTGTTAGAAAAGTTTAAAACTATAGTACATAGTTTAAAACTTTTGGGCCCCTCTCAGAAAAATTCTTCCGCCCCTGGTGTCCCAAGCTGGTTGCGGGCTTACTTTAACCTATTATGGTTTCTGAACTACAAATATATCATGATCAATACGAACGCCGTCGATTTTTCAGAATTTATGAGGCAGAAAGAGAGTACTCATAATAGTCTCATTTATGTTTGGCTTGTTTGTTTTGTTATCTCAAACTCAAGATCCAAATCACATGGGTGTGATAGTAGTACTCAATCAACACGAAAAATATTGACACACTACGCACAGCTAAACCATGTGCATAGCGGAAGTTAGCAATCTACCCATCACCAATATTGGGCCTCAATGAACACGTAGAAAAATGCGACAGCGACGACAGCAATCTCTCTAACATGCAGATTTATAAAAGCTTAACTCTTAAACGGATGTGCCATTGTGCTGGCACAAACCTCACAACTCACGAACCGGAACATCGACATCAAAATCTTAGGTATTGCTGGAAAGGGTGAGGAAAGGGTAAATCAGTCTGATTTAGCTAAATCTGTTCTGTTTCGATTTAGCTAAATATGTTCCGATGCTAAATGTGTCCGATATATATTTTTACGAACGGCGACGCAAACAACACGTCCGACTTAATGCATTAGATAAGGGCGCTGTGTTCGTGCAGCTCTTGATGTGGGGCGCAAAATACTGTAGAAGTTGAAGAAACTGTAATTCACAAAATTTAATTTTTACAAATTTTAAATAATTCTGTACAGCCAGCTCCTGAAGTAACTGCTACTGCCTGTTCTTCTCTTGATTGCTTCTGTGATTAAAGACCAGTAATGCAAGCAATGCGGACAAAAAGATAGTCTGTAGGGATCCATGTAGTATTCGCTCTGACTTCTGCGCAAACAGCTAATTATGGTTTACGTCTGTGATTGGCAAACTGTGGCCCACAAAGTCAAAACGATGACTATTGAAAGTTTACTGAAAATGACTTGCATTACGCCAAAAGTGATCCGCGAGGCCGCAGTGGCCATCCTACGCCGAAAAACCGCGTGAGTTGAAGGACAATGGGAATGACCTGCACTAATCGTGTCACAGGAGAAAAAATCGCAAAAAAACGTTCGTGATGTAGGTAAATTTGCAAACATATTTGCAAGACTGTTTTCAGTAGTTCAAGTGGCAAATCTTGAAAAAAGTCAAGAAAAACTTGAAAGTAAAAATTCTCTTAGCTGTGTGCGCAGTAAGAGTGATAAAAACGGCCAGTGAAGGTGCCGGCGGGACATAAAAGTGCCCCGTAAATAAATAAGCTTCTGCTCAATGTCCATTACTGCTCAGTGTTCACAGTTTGCGCACCAAGACCCCGAAGACGTGTTTTGTCCTTTATTGCAACGTCATTGGTTGGAGCTATCGTCTTCAGAAATGTGACAGGCTATTCATTGTCACTACGAAGATCCAACCGCAGTTAGTAGGAAGCGTGATACTGCCCCTGGTGCTATGACAAACTGCACTGTTCTTGCAGCCAAAATTATAATCAGAGGTGTAGCGACAAAGAAGAAGTGCGGTAAGGCTCTGTGAGAGCAAGAGTATGACTACTTGCTACTGGAAACATAAGTGAGGTTTCTCTTGAGAAATAAAGAAAAAGTCACAACAAAGACGCCGACATTTTGATGCCACATGGAGAAACATGGGATAGGGGCGTAAGAAGGAGGACACAATGTCCTGGATGCCGAATTACTGGGGGCCACTGTAAAGTCCCAACAATGTTGCAAGTACTTTCTTCAATACACTACATTTACTCCCAAAAGACCTTATGTTTGAACATGGAGGCACCAAACTTATTTCGTATACCCCGGGCACCATCTAACCTCGGTACGCCCCTCACAGGGGAAATTGTTTTGTTTTCACAAGGTTTGAGGAGACGTCGTTCTTACCCAATTACACAGCTGCTCAAAACATGCAATGATTATCTGCTGAATCAAATCGGTATTTTCTTATAAATATTTTGACTTTACAGGGCTTTAATGGCTCCCTACTACAACTTTGTGCGTTCATTTGAGACATACTCTCTTCCTCAAGATGAAAAAAATGGAATGATTAAGATGTACGGACGTCTGACTGGTATGCTTACTTTGTTTAGTTGCAATGCCAAATTCAACAATGTGATATGATAGTGTTTCTTAGGTAATCCTCTGTCCGAAAGAAAAACCGCGTGCTTGCTTAGCCAAGGTCGGGTTTCTCCACCCCAGCCAAAACTAACATCCGCACCAAGGAAATCGACAAGGAAAGCCATTGTCCCGACGAGGAAACCCATTACACCGAGGAGGAAACCCATTACCCCGACGTGGAAACCCATTACCCCGAGGAGGAAACCCATTGCTCCAACAATACAGCCAACTGCAACTACAACGCACTTCAAGAAGTCCACCAACTCAGGTATACAAGTTCTTTTATAAAACATAGTAATGCTCTGTTCGTTGTGATGCTGCAGACATATGATCAAAAACAATTTTTTGCATTCCTCAGTTTGCAAAGACACCTCTACAACATGTGACTACTACAGACGCAACAATTTGTGCACAAGATACAAAGACTCTATTAAGCGCATATGCGCTTTGTCGTGTGGATTTTGCAAACCTGGTAAGTAAGCTCTAAATAATATAAATTTTGTGGTACTGAAATCAACAATAACTTTTTAAACACAACAGAAACAACCACTTGGCTGAAATCCCAGTGAAAACGGAATTTATAGGTTCTGGCTCTCAATTGTCTATCTGGGACGTGGTGTCTTCAACTTTATTCGTCTCTGCTTTCCAATGCATGCTTGCAAAAAACAAGATTAAATCTTATTAACTTCTTATGCAGGCTAATCTATACATCTTCTTCGGTATTGGTTTTGCACCTTAAAACATTTTACTTTCAGAGGCATTTTCTAAACCTACATTGTCAAGAAATGGTTTGGCAGCAGGTATATTGGTATTTTTGTGCACGCATGGATTGAAAAATATGGTGATACGGTGAATACTTCTACATGAAGTCCAAGGAATTTTTCAAAGTTGATCTTCTTTATTTGAATTGCACTTTATGTTGATTTGGTGGAAGAACTTGGTGTATGGTGGAGCATTCTTATCAGATTTCTGAGTTTTTTTCCTTGATAAAAAAGCAAAGTTTTGGCAGGCTGTTTTGGTGGTGTTTACAAACCTTCTGATGAAAATCGAAATCAAACAAAAAAATGTATCCAAATTTTTGTTGTCTTGCGTTATGCGGTGATCCCCATCAACGAGACGTCTATAGAGATACAAACAATGAGGTTGGACGAACAATAGTTTGCTGCATGGATGACGCCGATAAAGAATGCGTATTCAACTGTGTCGCACGAATTGAAACACTTCACTTAAAAATATGAATTTTTGAACGAAATGTAAAACAATGTAGCATCCAAAAAAGGTAATTTTCATGGAATGGTATTGAGTTACTGCGAGATCGAACAATATCATTTGGAACTTGGTTCAGACGCAAATTTATTGTTAAATATGCAGCTGTGTGTTGTCTTGAAGTAGGAAATTATTTCAACTGTGGTAGACTTAGTATTTTGTCAAATATAAAACGTTTCCAATTCATGCAGAAAAATGATAAAGGTAATTTTTCAAAAGCTTCACCTTTCTCTTTGTGTCTGCAAACGCTGAGAAGGAAAAAATGATCATGTTTACGTTCAGTGGACTTCACAATAATTATTAAGGCAAATAAAAAAAAACGCCGAGCCAAATATTTTTCAAGTAAAAAGAAAATGGCTGTGACCTTCCAAAGTCTAAGGCGCCATTAGTACGCTTTATAGGAACAGGTACATTTGTCCTGCCACACATCACTTGTAGGCTGAAAAAGGTATAAAGCTCTTGAATACAGTATGCGCCAAAAATAGATTTTTAAATTCTGCTGTGAGGTACCAGCATATCAGCAAATTTTGCGGATTTTTAGCCTTTGGCTGAGTAAACAGAAAACCAGCAAATTGGCACAAGACGTGTTGAAATTAGAGTCCTACACAGGCCAACCGTTTCGTTGCCCACCCCAGTCAGTGATAAGTGAGGCCTAGCCTGACCCACGGCTTGCTCAATTTGAATTTTTGAGCCCAGCTCTTTTCGACCTGAACAACAAAGTTGGTTTCTCAAGGTTATTACAGCCGCAAAAAAGCTTGAATCCTGTGCAAAGGCGTACATATAGAATAAACGATATACCCGGGGGTATGTTTTTCAAAAAGCATCGCTTGGGTCATTCATGGGCTAGCGTTTTTACATCCTGGCCCAGCACAGCTCATGGCGTTTTCTGCTAGGCCCAGTCCAACCGGTAGGAATGTTCTTCCCAACCCCGTCCAAGGCCAGGAATAATTTAAAAACTTTCTGGCGCAGACAATCTATGCCTATACTTAAAATATCTATTCCTTCATTTTTGTTGTCGCAATTACATTTTCTTATTATTGACGAAGTTTAAGTATTATCGTCAACAATAAGAAAGTTTGTTCCCAGCTAAAGACAACAATGGAACCAAGGAAATGCATCTTTTTAAAAATAATGCAAGTGTTTTTCTTTACCTGTGATCGGTGCTGTCTTGTTTAGCCAACTAAGTGCAAACCTTAGGTGAGATTTGAAATGATAATAAAGGATAATGACATTCTTCAGTGATTTCATAAGTTACGACAGCTGCAGGGCTGCCGAGCCGGTTCTTTAGTGCTTGGTGTGGTTTTATGACTTGTAGCCGTAATGCGTTCAGTTCCTTGTGCGAATCACCTCTGGCAGTGGTTTCCGGAGTTTTCAAAAGAATGTTTCGGTGTTAAGAATAAAGAGGCGGTTGGTTTGTGCTGAAAAAGCTCTTGCGTTTTGTCGTAGCTTTTTTTGATAATATAATAGAGCTCCTTCACAAACGATGTTGCATTTATTTCTGAAACAATTAGTGAATGTTAGGGAAACTTGACGTAAACATGACTTGATCAGTGGGCCAGGTCAAAATGTTACAGTGACAATAGCCACAGTTTCTGCACTGTTCAGGATGTGGCAAAATAATTAAAAAGTGTCAACAATTTTATTATTACAAACCCAATATGATTTTTTTACACTGCACATCAAAAAGTACATGTGCTGGTCCCCAAACCAACCTCTATTCATCAATGAACACCTTCAAAATTCGCAGAGATTCTTGATGATTTGACATGACAATTTCTCAAGGATGCATCATCCTATTATACTAATTACCTCGAAAAAAAACGTTTAGCGTTTGCTTAGAAATGTTCTCAATAAACCTGCATGATGTTTAGATGGATGAAATCACATAAGTCGAAAATACTACATCGGTTTCCGCAATTGTTCCATTGTTGGAACGTAGGGGATCTGAAAAGCTGATGAAGTACTTTGACAAAATAAATTCTAGCATATCAAACACGTCACGTAACAGGTTACAGTAAGATTCAAACGTTTTTTTGTTAAACGTAAAAACTTCGCAGGTAGTGTGGGCAACTGTTTCGTTTGTCTTGGAATTGTTTTTTTTTTTTTTCATTCAAATAAGAAAAAAAGCAAGAACAGTTCCCGTTCCCAAAATTTGCAACTATTTTTGATTGTTGACAGATGTAGCTCGGGCTTCAAAACTTCGCAATGTGGATTCTCAGATTCAAGAGAGCCTGACCCTCAGGACCCTCACCGATGCAGAAAACAAATTTTCTTGCTTGTATAGGCAGAGACTTGCCTCTGTGGCGTTTCCACTAAAAATGGTCAACTGTGTTTGGGTTGCTTCCCCTTTGAGGCAAGAAACAGATGCTTGAAAAAACTAAAGAAATAATAAGGTGTTGGTTTTCTGGTTTCCTACGTTGACGAAAAGGGCCTTTTATACCTCACGGAAGACAAAGACCAACTCCATTTATTCAAAGCAATTGTTTTCGGTTAACTTGTAATGCATCATGACTCTCGCCGTACAAATAAGATCCTCAACCAGGACGTGTGGAGTTTTTGGTAATGTCTAAACCTTGTTTAATAATTCTGTTTTCATTTAGAAAGATGTACAGTAACGTGGTAATCATTCCATAGGATTTCATTTGAGGTAACAACACAGTTGCCAGCGTAGTAGGTTCATAGCAAGATTCTAAAACATTACAGTTTCAAAACTACAGTAGTGTTTGTGTCACTAAACGTTTACGTAAAGGAGGGTATCTCAATAAGGGTTGTTATGAAACACTTCGACTGACAGTGTTCGATTAAAAATCGCCAAAATAACGTACAAAATCGCTTGAAAACTTACACAGTACGAGGCAACCAAAGTCCATTTTCCCATAAAATTATATGCAGCTTCTAGCAAAAGCATACGCTCTTTGTTGTAGAATGAATGAAATCTTAAATTTAATATTGTTATAACCAAGGAAAAATGTCTTTACTTGAAGAAATCCCCAGTTTAATCAAATCAGTCTATCAAAACAAATGCTTTCCTGCGTCTATTGCAGTGGTCAGTAAAAGACAAGTCTAGTGCAGTTGGTATGTCAAATGCAAAGGCTTTACTCCTCCATTTTGTTATTTTTCTGCATGTGACAAGTAATTACAACCAGAACTGCTATCCCAGTGATTCATCAGTTGACACAAGTTTATGCCTCTAGTTTCACACTGAAATGGAAAAAGACCGTCTGCAACTATTTACTTTTTAAAAATACAACAAAAATGTATTGAACCTACAAAATTATTCGACACTGCTTGCGTGATACAGACAAAGTTTTGCACTGCCGTCAACAAACTCTTCAATAAAGACACTTCCGTTTTGTACTGCCGTCAATAAACTCTTTAATGGGGTGGCAAGTAAACATCTGTCGTCTTTTCTGATACGAACATGGCTAAGTTGTCTAGTATTTTGAATTGCAGAAACAATCGGTGTGTGCTTTGCGATTGCAGATATGTGCAAAGATGATTCAGCATTTTCGGAGCATTGTGCGGGATGGAAAGCTGCTGGATTTTGTTCAGACCCCAAACAAGGAATGTCTATGAGCAGAATCTGCAAAAAGACTTGCGGCTTTTGTACAAGTAGGTATCCCAGAATACTCACTCTGTTTCCAGTTATCCCTGCTCATACGAACATGAAAGGTTTAGTGAGGCTCTTGTCTCAAAAGCTGTAAATACAGTATTCCAAATCCAAACAAAACTTCTTAATAAAAAAGATACAAGTCATGTCTTGACTAAGTGATCAGTTTCGATCGATTCGGGCTGAATTCGCGAACTTGATTCGATGTTTGATTACAGGATAATTCCAATTTCAGCCTGGATTCTTGTTGACAAGAAGATCGGCCCTTGACCAATTAACAACAGCACAGTTGTTTATATGATGACTGCTATTTTGTATTATTGCTTTTCGGACAAACAATTGAAGCTCAAAAATAGTCTTCAAAAAATGAAACCAAATTTGGACACTTCTTGAGGTCTGAAAGAGCGAGTGTGTTTTTCAGGCCCTACTATTTTATCCTTGTCTCGAATATAAAGGTCGGGTGATGGTTAAATTCATACAAGGATTTAAGCATCTTAGAATTCACAGTAAGCTTAATTCCGATCCAGCTAAAATAAGAATAGCGATTTCGCAGATTAGTCATAAATACACATACAATCGCAAACATCAAACGGAACATTTAATCCATGTATACTGGTTTCTAATCTTGACTCTTTTAACATCGACCATAGTAGATCCAGCTCACTCACACGAGATGCCACGAATGTAGTGCTAACAACAGAGTTGTGGGAACCAGAGGCGGACAGGAGCCGAAGTGTCGGAGTGGACTCCGGGGGAGTCTTGACGATTTTCGAAAATAGGAGTGAAACCGGAGTTGATTTTTTTAAGGAAGAGCCGGAGCTGGAGTGGAGCCGGAGTCAGTTTTTTAATAGGTTAGGTGGTTACTTTGTTTATTTTTGATTATTATTATTGCAGATTGTTTTTGCAAAGCATGTTATAACATAACCTTCAAATTTGCAATAATACTTCACAGGAAGTCTTAAAATTTTAATACAACTTGGTTGTAAGTAAGGTTTGGTTGATGAGTTTCATGTGTGTAAAGATTTGGACAATTTGTTGTGCATGGTGATACGTTAAAAATATGTTGACCAATAAAATTTAGCTCACATAAAAAGTTTAGGCAGTGTCTCAAGTCTCAACAACCAGCATTTCCAGATTTCTGTTTCGAAGGACAAAAAGTACCGTATCTCGAATTAAGTTTCTGCCACATATAAAACTGAGTTGGAGAACATCTCACTACTATCATTGTGACCAAGTGGGAAGTGACTAGACAAATCCACAGTTCGAGTGACTCCTTTGTTGTATTTGGTTTTTCTTTTGATGTATTTACACAAGATTGTAAGTCAAAATTTTTGGACTCCTTGTGATATACATTTCGAAAAGCAGACAAGTGTTGATAATTAAATTAAGCTTTTGAACTAGGGTTAGGCTTAGCATTTTTGGATTAGGGTTTTGTGTTAGTGTTTTAAATTAGGGTTTATAGTAAGCATTTAGGGTTAGGGTTCAGTGTTAATGTCTAAGGTTAGGGTTTAGGATTAGCGTTTAATGTTGATGGTTAGGGTTTGCACTTAAGGTAAATTGTTAGGATATAGGGTGAAAAAAATTATGGCCACCTTAAGCCTTAATCTGAGCAGCAACTGACATATATTGCAGTGATCAGCAAGTTCACTTGATACGTTTTTTCAGTCTAGTTTAATGCGAAAACCGGATACGGTCGTTTAGACTCTGCCAAAACTTTAGACATTCACTTTGGAGTTTGAGCAGGAGTCGGAGTCAAAAATTTCAGACTCCGTACACCTCTGGTGGGAACGCATCTAAAATACGGCCATTTTGAAACAGCTTCAAAGTCATTTTAAAACAACACGTGAAAAAGGTGTGGAAACGCCGTTCCCACGCATTCCTGCCCAACTACACCCCTGCAAGACCCACTGTCCCTTAGGAAGAGGGGAAGAGACAGAGAAGCAAGACCCACTGCCCCTCAGGAAGCGACAGAGAAGCAAATCCGTTGGCTGAAAGCAGTGGATTCCACAAGACCTTGGGAGACATTTTGATAGCGCTGCTGGTATAACTACACTATTTCGAACAACGCTTATTATTAAAAGAGCGTTTGCTAAAACTTTATGCACTTCCCAAATCAGATCGTGCCCAGGCAAATTGCTGCTTTGATACAGATAATTTTTTGATTACGCAAACTATTTCAGAATCATTGACGTTTTTACATCATCAAATGCCTGGCAGGCTCATTAAAGTAGCAACAATTTGAGTGGATTTCATCTGAGAGTAAATTTGAGAGGCATAGCGGCTTGTTTATCCATGATTTAAGGTGGAGGGCATTTGTGCGATTTGGCACTTGTTCGCATGGCGACCCATCACGTGGATGTTGCTTAGAATTAGATGACATTTATCTTGGTGCCTGTTTCCCAGTCGTTAATTGTCTGGTTGGAGACTTTTAGGAGATATTTTTTCAGGTAGCAGTTACACTGAGCCGCTGTCCAATTGGTAACCGTGCTCATACCAGGTGGATTACCAGAGTGAGATACCACTTGACGTAAAACGATTGGTTAAAATCGAAGTATACTACCTTTTAAAAAGTTTGGTTTTTGTTGATGCCTTTCTACATTTGCAGATGTAACATACATTTGAAAATTTTTATAAATTTATTTTTTCAACCGAAAACAATGGTAACCACGGCATTATTGTTTCAGCCGTTCTGCAGTCTAAACCACCTCGTCGAAATGTTCCACCGAAGACAGCATGCGATGTTAAGACATTCGACACTGTTTCAGTTCGATTTGATCAAACCAATGGTTTCTTTGCAGATTTTATAAAAGTAAGATTGACCAAACACTACTAATAGGACGTTCGTTTGTATATTTTTTAGAATTGAAAATGCTCCTTCAAGAGTATCCTTAATTTCATAAAGATTCTGTGACCGATTTGACTGTGAGCCTCATAAAAGGGACAAATGTTTGAATAAAATCATGCAGACTTCTGAGAATCAAACTGGTGCAGTGATGTGAGAGTCGAGCATAGCAGGCGATTTCTCTGATGTTCTAAACCCCTTCGAATTCTTCTAGATTATATTGAGCTTATACCTCGGTGCCAATAATGGTCAATCTGTGCTTGAAATCTGAAACTGTGTATCTACTCAGAATTTAAAGCCACGAAACTATTAATTTCATATTTCAAATTACCCAAGTTAACGGCAAATTGCTGTTGAAAAAAATTGTACGTGACAGACAATATGTGCTCTAGCGAGTATGTAAACAATTTCTAAGTATTTTTATATTCTGTCTTCAATAACAATTTATTTCAAAATTTTTTCGAAGTGTCGCGATTTGTGTATCAACTTATTGTTGACCTTAAATTTGCACTTGATTAGCTATTTGAAAACCAGAAGGATGATTATTTTACGAAAGCTTTAAAATTTGGCAAAATAAAAGCCTGTTCAGGTGCCTCCTTTTACCAGAGTTTATGAGTTACACCAGCCAAAATGGCAAATGACGTTTTAGGAGCACAGGCGCATTTTTAACAACTCAGCAATCATTTTCAAGCTTATCTGACCCGAAAACACAAACTTGTAGTGTATCGAAATATATAATTTTAAAAAAGATTTCTGTGGGAAGCACGCAGGGTGACTCCTGACAAAATGGCAAAATACTTGTTACAGGTGCAACCAAGGCTTACCCTGCTCAGAAATCCTTCAAACGCTCTACGAGTCTGGAAATAAAGGGTGTAATGCAACCCTAAATTCGATTACGTTTTCGTGTGGCATGTGACATCCGTTATTTCCGGACCAACTATTTTTTGACTTCCCGGCGTCCATTTTTAATCACCTTCACAACAAAATCGTGTTGTCTGCGCAGGCAACACACATACATACAAATTTTACACAGTGTACCCCCAAGCAACTGCTTTTTAGAGGGAGACTTTTATTTGTGCTTAGAAAACGCCATGTGCGTTACAGATCCGTTTTTTACTTCATATCAAGTGATGGTGTATAGGTCTACTCCTCACCAAATCGATTTCCGAAGAACAATCTGCCAAAAGACGTTTTGCACTTAAAATACAATTGAAGTTTTATGGTAGTAGGGTGCACAAAATTTGCTACACATCAGATAACCCAAGGTAGTACAGTGCCCCAATTTTCTGTTTATAGGCTGTCAGGGACATATTTGGAAAAGAACTCTGGTACCAATCCATTTGTCTCTGAAAATCAGGAAAAGTCATGGAAGCACAGGTTTCTAACATTTTTCTAACTATATGAAATCAACAAAAAACAAGCCCCTGGGTAGTGGACTGGCCAGTTATCCTGAGCAGGGTACTCTGAGCCACCCACGTCGACTCAGCTTCTCTTATCGGGGAATTCCCTCATGGGACGCAGTTACAAAGCTCGTCGGTCAATCATAAAAAATGGCGTTGGAAGCCAGATGTTCTGCAACAGCACAGCTTTTGTTTCACACGTGAGGAGCCCACTGCTATCATGGCCGAAAAAAAACTTACTAAAAAATACCAAACTTATGCATATTTCGTTAGGACTGTTCGACAGGACGCTTCGAAAAAAATCAGCTGCTGAAGGAACCAGGTTAATAAGTCAACAAATAAAAGTTCTAAGTTTTCTGTAGGCTTTCGAGGAATCATCCGACCGGGCTCTGCTTTCATCTTTTTGCGATGATTCAAACTTGCTCATATCTGTATTAAAGTAACTTCATTCCACAGGTGAAACAAGCAAGGAATCAATGGTAAATTTTTAATAGGAAATCGATTTCCTATTACAAAATTGCGATTGATTTCTTGCTTGTTTCACCTGTGGAGTGAAGTTACTTTAATACAGGTTAATAATTATTCTTTTAAGTTTTTCAAAAATTTGGATGAAAACTGAATTACGCCAAGCTGCCTCGAGTTTCCTGAGCAGGGTTTTAAAATGCAACTCGAAGAGAAATACTGAAGTGTAACGTTGCTACGCTGTTATCTATACAACACAAGCGCATAAATGTTTATGTTTTGTAGGAAAACTATTTCTTTCCATTGGAGGTGCAACTTTTATCTCATCCTGGTCAGACGCTCAATCTGCTCAATAGGACCCATGAATTGGAGCCGCATTTAAAGTGGCGATATGATCCCAAATCGATTCCAGCAGGAGTTAATATATTCAGTCGTTCAGGACGGTTTGAGCGATCGGATAATGTTGCTGCTATCATTAGAACAAGGGCCTTCATCATTATTATCCAGAGTAAGTTGTATATAGCCTTTATACAATGGACGCAAATTAAAATTTCCTGCTGTTTTTCCGCAATGAATTTTTCTATTTATTTAACGACAATTATGCTGCAGGCGGTAGCCCGACTGGTGCAATTTTGTCGTGCCACATCGAACTTTCAAAATATAACAACGTAGGAAGAACTCTAAAACCCAAACAGAAATGCAAAAACAAATACACTGTATTACTAGAGTCTAATACAACATTTCAGAGACTCACCAATAGTAATAAATACAGCATTTGAAACGAAAGTCCACGCACCAGGCACATCAAATAGATATAACTGCATCAGATCGGCATGAACAAAACATACAACAGAGAAGCATGAATCTCCCATAAACGATGAACAAGGTCACGCGGATATTGTCAAAATCTATTACAAGACTGAAGAAAATCATCCACGGCGCAAAACACAGCCACCGAGATATGTGATGGCTCATCATCAGGCAAGCCAACCAAGAAAATACATAGCAACTCAACGTTATTCAGACAATCAAAGAGCTCAGGTGATTCGTCGGTTGCAATACTACAGACCCGATTGCAAAGGATCGCTCGTGCGGCATCATGAAATTTACGGTAAAAGAAAAGGTGAAGCTCAGTTTCGATATCACCGCAAACGCAAGTACGATAAGATTTTTTTATTGATATATGGGCTGTAGGCGAGGCGAAGCATACAACAAACGGATATCAAACGAGGAGTAACTCCCAAGAGGCGGAGGGTAGTATGTTTTGCAACATGGCAATAGGATTTTAAACGATTCATGAAATTAGGGTGACTTGGAGAAGATTTAATTTCAAGTGGGAGAGAATTCCATAAGCTATAGGCCTTAGAGAGAAAAGAGTTAAATGCCAGAGATTTTTATGTGGAATCTGAACGTCTAGGTAGGCTGTGGCGCAAAGTGTAGGGAATAAATTCACTGAACGATCTGAAGAGATTCACAGGGAAAGGGCAGGGTACCAAACGAAAAATTATTTTAGAAACGTAGTGATAATAGAAATTTCTCTACGATGGTATAAGATTTTAATGTTTAGATCAAGTAGAACATGCTGTTGTATTGTTTAGTTCTAACACGACCTCTTTGCGGGCTGCAGCTTCGCTTGCGTAAGTTCATTTGTATTTGATTTACAGAAAATGACGTAATCGATGAATACAGGCAAGATGGTCCTCATACTGTTTACGTTGAAAGTCAAAACATTCAAAGAGTGTTTCCCGGTTATCCTCATTCAAGAGTCGATGCAGCTTACGTGGAAGAAAACAATCAAAACGAATACACTTTTTCGCTTTTTCGTGGAAAGAAAATATGGCAATACAAGGTAATATTCAGGCTTGTCCATGGCAATGGGAATCTCATGGAATTTGTCCCATGGCATGAGACTGTGAACTTGAAATTTGTTTCATGTCCCATCTTTGGTAACTGTACGTCATATGGCAAGTTGAATACCATTATTATATGCTCACAGCACCACAAGTATTGGGCGTAGAGCAGGCCTGCCTAACCTTTTTAGTGTTGCGGGCCACTTTGACATGAGGAAATTTATTGCAGGCCACAAACGTTTTTGTGACGTAACAAATCCCTTGATTTGGTAAGTTCTATGCGATAACAAGAGGTGATAATGAGTCCTATAGTTGCACGCAGTAATGCCAGCTTGTATGGATGTAAACCAAATCTAAAAAATCAACATGTTTTCGAAGCGTTTGTCGTACACGTTTTCGGGTGGTAGGCCCGTAACATAAACAGCAGGTATAATTTTGATGTGTTTTGATGGCAAATATACTTGAGCCTATAAAAAAATACTAAAAATTTAAAAAGTCAACTTACGAACTTATTACATCGCGGGCCACTTGAAACAACGTCGCCGGCCGCATGCGGGCCGCGGGTTGGGCAGCCTTGGTGTAGAGGCTCAGTGTTATGGCGCAGTGATGCGAGCTCCAGAAAATAAGGTTATTATCGGGCATTGGGCCTTTTTTAGGTGGCCTCTAAAAAATGGCTTTCCACTTTTTATTGACTCCACCTAATTTGAAGTTTTGAGGTGTTTAAGCCACGTTTCTGTGCAGGGTATACATTAGACCAGTGCTTCTTAACCGGGTGAATGGTTCACCCCAGGGTGAATGAAATTTCGGCAAGGGTGAATGAAAGAAGATGGGTGAACGAGGGTTGAATAAGTTTTCTGTTGCTCAGATTTTTCATCCTCTTATTCTTGTTTTTATCCAACACACATTAGCAATTATGAATAAAATGGAGC
>JGI24159J19872_10006592_pt1 | contig 15150 bp, 14 predicted proteins | sample Ectturendosymbi4_FD_19872 | JGI IMG/M metagenome (IMG submission 19872) | reverse complement strand
CTTGACCTAATGTAGCTGAAGTTTTGTGTCAATCTAAATAAAATTTTGGAAGTTATTCGATTTTTGGTGATGACCGTTTTTTTGTGTCACCCTGTACATCGCCAAACCATTTAATGTCATCACTGGTCGAACACATTTGAGAAACATAAATTGAAGGTGCTTGTAAGAGATAGCATTGCTGTTGTTTACTGCAAAATCACGCACACTCTTGTTTCCTGCGGCAATAAAATAAACAAAAACTAATATACGTTTACTCAATGGAAGAACAGAGTAGGCTAATATTTATTGATACGCGCGTTAAGTATTGGTCCACTACATCGGCAGCTCACTCACTACGTATTCCTTTTTATGATATCATCGCTGAATTTTGAATGTGTCATAAGGCTGTCAACAAACAATTGAATCGACAGTGTTTTCATTCAGTCTACTCCACAGCATAATGCAGCGTGAATGAGAAAGCAGTCCATAGCTCAAGATAAAGCCTAAACTGCGCAATTTTTGCAGGGTTACCTGATTCCATCGTCAATGCACGGGCACTGTTGTTTTGAAACACACTTGGTTCCATCAAGGTAAGTTCCGTTTGGACAGAAACAACCTGGAGTGCATTGATCACCGCAATCTGATGATTCTGAGTTGCAGGTCATGTTGCATCCACAGTTACTTGCCTCCAGAGGAGCCTCGCACACTGGTGTTAAAGTGAAAAACAATGTTTAGGGCAGGTTTGGTAGATACTTCATCAGCGCAATGACCTCTCATAAAACGGCCAAAGTTTCGTGCATTAAGGCTAAATGCGGTTTTTACCTATTTTTATAAACAAATGTTTTTGTTAATACAATTTAGCAAATTAACATCAGGGTTGCCAACCTCTCTTCATCAAAAAGCCAGACCTTGTCCTCAAAAAAGCCAGATAGCAGTTTTAAGGCAATTACACATAAAACATGCGTAACCAAACACAAAATAGACATGAAAACTCGTCAGAAACATGACGTAATACAATTCAACTGTTTAGAAGCATTTTCTTTCCCCGTAATTACCTTGTGGTATGTTTGTTTCTTATCAATAACATCGATCATTTTTAGAGCAACAGTAAAACATTTTCAATATTTTGTGCACCCTGCATGGTTGTAAACTCTTTTCAGAAGAGATTTGTAATGAATAATGCAGCTCAGACAATGTTTTTCCACAGCCAAGCCTTTCAGACTGAAAACAAGTCAGAAAGAGCCAGATTTTGTCTGGCTTTTTTTGATTTCAAAAAAAAGTCAAAGGTGCTCAAAAAAAGCCAGTATTTTAAAATTTGGCTTCAAAAAAGCCAAATTGGCAACCCTGATTAACATTGCCTGACTGACCAAATTCTGCACCAGCCTGCAGATTGAAAGTTTGATCGATTGATTACATATTTAATGGTCATTATGAGTCGTTAACTGCAGTATTTCCATTTTCAGGGTTTGCAATGTTAAACTGGGTAATTTCAACTGTCTGGAAGGGAAGCGTGCTTGCGACAGCGAACATGGAGACATTTTGAGTATTCGATTTCCGGAATGTGGTACCACGTGCGAATTAGGCGAAAATTCGCCCAAATTTTCAAAAATACTCAAAAAAGACCAATCGGCCAAACAACACATCTGTGATCAAACCACTTCTGAAAACGGTCAAATATTTATAATTTGTCCGCAAAAAGGCCAAGTTCCCGAGCTTCGTTTGGGGTTTGCGTCAACGTAGAACAAGCCACATCGCCTTGTTGCAAGTCAGTCCTTTATGTTCAGAAATTTGATTCATGGGTTTGAAGTGTGTGGAGACAACAACTTAATTGCACTTGATGTTTACTTACGTTGTAAATCAGATGAAAACCTGCTGCAAGTTGTGCATTAGTGATGTTTGTTTTTTGCGATCTGTTTTGAATTTGAAGAGTGAACTTTTACGTGGCTACTTTCACCAAGGCCTGCTTTAGGTTTTCGTTTTAGGTGATTTCTCTACACAGCTCTGAATTTTGACCTGTAGGGTGAGTTCTTAGCTAAAGGTTGTAAATATAAACCCTTTTCTAATCTACAAGTTGCTTAGGAAGTATAAACTGGAACTGGAGCGGTGTTAATTTGTGTGAAACAAGTCAAACAGTGGATACAACACCTTGTTTACGTTGAGCTTGAAAACAAACAAAACTACATGAAGGCGTTTCAAACCTTCTCTGAAAAGTTTTTTTCCCTGCTGTGAAAGATATCTCAACCCACTTAATTACTTACCTGTGTAATGCACACAGTGCTAAATAAAAAAAGCACAAATTTCTATTGTTGGAAATAAGGTAGCAATTCGTAGCAAACCCTCTGTAGCTTCACTGCTCTCTTGATTAGGGCATATAAAATACACTAATATATACTTTCACGCACTTTCTGTACACGTAAAGTCTAATTAAAATGTCACATGCATCATGACGTAGTAAAGCTTTTCGTCATGACTGCAGCCTCACCTATTGGAGGTTTGGTCGTGCCAAGGCGAGTTGTTGATGTTCGTGGTGACGTCGAGCTTGCGACTGAAACCTGCATCAAATGAAATCGGTTTGTAGACAGGTATAAAAAAATCGATTCTGCTGTGCCGCAAAAATTCCAGGAATGAAACAAGGAATTTCTGAACTTTATCAGTAAAACACGGCGATTCAAATATTGCAAGCTTTTAGCTCATAAGAACGTTAAAAGAACTTAAAATGTTCCAAGGAAAGTTCTGGCGATTACAGCTGCCAAACATTGAATGATTTTTGGCTAAATTCTTTTGAAATGTGGCTTATTCGTTGAACGTTGTATTTTCTGGAAAATGTTACGGGTCACTGTTTTCATGAGAAAACCATTCAGTATTCCAAGGCAACGCGGTGTGTTTGTTTAAGTAGGATATACTGCTAAAGATCTATAGTGTGTTTCATTCAACTCAACACTGCGTTTACAGTTGAACTGGGGCTTGGGCAATTCGGAAAACAATTGCGTACTGTAAATGATGACGTGGTGGTGCTTGTACCGGTCTCTCCCACTGTAGTTGAACCAACGACAGATTTGCTGGTTGTTGTTTTGCTTCCGCTGATAGTTGTCTCTACCGTTAAAAAACGACATCTCGTCTTCACGCGCGCAGAAATGCAGTAAAAGCAATAGCTCATAAAATTTGTGGGCAATTTCTGCAGATAGCAATTGCACAATGTGCCGGAAAATCATGACGCAATTTTGAAATTATTACAAAATCGCCGTAAGCGATGTACTACAAGTTTCTGAAAACCTGTCCATGCTGGTTCTTGACAAGGACACATCAGAGAAACCTGCCACCAACCTGAGGGTGGTAGTGTTGTTGTTGCACTCTTGACGCAACGACAGCAACCGTCCTTATCATACTCGAGTCGGCCAAATGTTTCAGCGCAGCTAACCTCGGAGCTGGAACAGAACGGACGGCAGACGATACCTTCATCCGTGCATGTGCATTGGTCGCAGGTTACGTCGCTGTAATTTTCAACGGTCTCGCCGAACTGAAAAAGCAATACAGCAAATCTGGGCAAATGCGCAATGATGGGAAGACTTGTCGCTGAACAGCAGGATAACCTCACTTGAAAGGGTTAAAGGGAATCATAAAAGTTACGGACAACAAAACATTTTTTGGTAAAAATTCAAAATTTTCATCTTTTGCCAAATATTGTTTTTTCTGGCCATAAATTTTGAGCAACAAACGCTAGGAAGCCAATCAATGGCTCTTTATTATAACCTACTTTTTATTAAAAACTTGAGTCAAAAAATTGGCTCTTGGCGTTGGCGCCCAGAGCCCGATGACTTTGACAAAAAATGAGTAAACCTACCCCATCATGACGTCACCCACAAAAAATAAAAAAATCCAAAACTTTTCAATAAGTTTTATTATCGAAAACTACAAGATTTTCCGGATCTTTAAAGGGTTTGAACAGTTCTCCAGCTCTATCGGCTGGCGGGTTATGGACATTTAAGTTGCTGCCACTATCGTGTCTTCTGCGGGCTTTAAAAAGTTGGGAATCATGCGTTCGCAATAATACAAAAGGTGGCACGGGAATATTTTTCGTCGAAAATATTATTGCAACACTTGAAAGGCCATTAGAAAGTTTGTTGGAAACACTTCTTCTCATTTTGTCACAAAGTTTTAATTAATTGAAAGCGGTTCAATCACTCTTTAAATGCAATAACTCATAAATGGAAGAGATCAACTAGTGCTTTGGAAAAAAGATTGAGTTACGGTTCATACAAATGAACTTTTCTCTTCAAGAAATACGTTTTATCAGACTGTCAGTTGTAGCTTACAAAATACGTCATCGACTGACAAAACCTTCCTCATTTAGAGCTGTGAAAGAATGACACGGTTGTATTTCTGCACCCAGCATCGAACCACGCGATTTGCATATTGCTCAAAGCAGCAGCAAACGCTGTACAATTCCAAAATATATTTACTGCCTGTTTAACAGCAATTGGAGCCCTAAAGGAAATTGACATAAAAAAACAATCAACGCTCACGCGTGAAACTGGTGAGCCATTACGCCCGGTACGTACATCGAGATGTTGGTAACAGTTTACTTACACTGTAATACTGGCCATTGTAATAGCAAGGGCAGTTCTCGGGAAGGATGCAAGTTCCGTTGTGCTCAACTGTGCCTTCTGGGCAAACGCATGCCGGAGGGCAGTTTTCCCTGGTCGATTTAGGACAAGTGACTCCGTGAGCAAGGTCGCTGCAAGTCAGAGCGCAAGGACAAGGAAGGAAGACTTTTCCATCAATGCAATCTGGGAAAAAATTGTCAAATCTACAGCACCTCGGACCCAAGCGTTAATGGATGGAATTTACTGAAAGCAGTGCAATCACATTTCATGAAGTTTTGGCAACCAAAAATGAAATTAACAGCTTTCCTTAGAATAGGTTTTACTGAATAAAAAATAACGAAGAGCACAACATCAAACGTAAACAATAAAGTAACACAAAAAGCATTTCAGTTCAGCATTTACTTGTGAGGAATAGAAACGGGGTTATTTTTACACTCAGAATATATACTTTAAGATCAGCCACCTCATCGATTTTGCGTTTATGAGTCGATTCATTTCAAATACGCAAAACTGCAAGCGCACGAAACAGTGGTTTGGGGCGTGATATCCTCCTCTATCACTGTAATTTTTGTGAAAATCAGGAGAATTAGCCAGTGTTTGCAAAGAAAAATCAACTTTCTGTGAAAAGAAAGTTGATTTTTCAACTTTCTGTGAAAAGTCAACTTTCTGTGAAAAGTAAAAAATCAGAGCAGGCAAAGTACTGCAGATTGCTGAATTGAACAAATCTAAGTGGAACAATTCGGCAAAATGCAAATGAAATTGCAAAAACTGCTCGAGTGAAAATTTTAATCAGCGTGAGAAGCGAACCATTTTAACCAGCATCAGACACTGTGACGGCAAATGTTTTTCAGGGCAAAATTGTTACTGCCCCCATTGAGAAATCCTATATAGGCGTGTGCCTATGCCATAAATCGTTTTATTTTTCATGGCTCATCGGGTAATAATTAATAACCACAAGTCATAAACTATGTTTGAAAAGCGTTTTTCAGCAGCAAGCTCTATCTGCAACACAGTAAAAAAGAAAATACACTTCAGGGATTATTCGGATCGAAGCCGAGCGTCACATACCTGGCAGAGGAGTAGCGGAGGCAGTGACTTCGGTCGATGAAGCAGTGGACGCTGTGGTGCTTTCAGGACACTCCGGGTAAGCGCCGCATCTTCCGTTTACGCGATCTGCTTCAGGATCAGCGCAAGAACAATCCTGCCGACAAAATTGCGAAATAACAAATGGCGGTGAACAGGTTCTTAGCAAGATGTATTCTACAACGTTTGGTGCATTCTTATGAGCTGCAAGATGATTTTATAATTCTTTTTACGTGAACGTGAGCATGCGTTACGTTGTTATGGCAACTGCCACAAAATCTCAAGGGCTTGCAGCGGTAAGAAAAAACTTGAAGCTCATTTTCTTCACTTCTGTGAAAAACATTTGGCGAAGATGCGTAAAGATTTGTAGTGAGGCAGAACGAAAAAAACGGAGTAAAGTTTTGCTCGTCACAGCCAATGCATTCACTTTTTCCTTAGTCACCTCGCAGTGGCGCGGTCAGCGGAAAACTTTTTTGGGGGGCAAAAACTTTGGGGTGGGGGAAATGTTTGACTTTAGGCGAGCAACATTATTTTTGTTTGGAACGCTGCTTCTCAAAACACGAAATGATTCGATATGCTAAAAAGTTGGGGGGCATAGTCCCTTGGGCCTCGTGGCTACGCCTATGCGTTCAACGCATTGATTGCGCATAAAATTAATTTAATTTTTCTCTGAATAGGAAACTCACGTCAATGCTACATCCCCACGCTGGCAGACAGTCTCCAATATCTCCGCAACCCAAAGTGCAGTTGCATTCATCGGGACAAATCTCTGGAGGCATGGTGAATGGTCGCTGGGTGGTTGCAGTTGGTTCCATGGTTACCGGGGTTTCAGGTTCGTTTGTTAGTCCTTTTTAACGTCAAGCAAACATAAAATAGATTTTTCACCAGCCAAGAGTCGACCAAGAACAGGATGGTTATCATTCATACGAGAAGATGGGTGAACTACAAGTTTGCTTCTGTTACGTCATAGCAACATCACAATATCACAAAGTTTTACTGCCAAGGAGACTTCAGGCCTACTTGACTTGCACAAATGCTGCTGACAAACTTATCTATGCCAATGTGGAATTTCTTATTTGTTGGTCACGTCAATCTGTTTAGCGCAGATTTGCAACAGGCTGAACCACAGAATGTTTCTACCGTAAAAGTTTGCTCTCATTGGATAACCAAATCATCGAAACAATCAGATCTTTCAATTGATGATGACTACCACACATTCTAGCCGTTTTGCAACAAGAGCTCGAAACCTTCAACGATGCTCTCGTCTATGGTTTCAGCATTTGGTTACAAATATGACACAAAATATATGTACATTTAAGCACATTAAGCAAAATGCAGATCCCACAATACCGTCAATCTCAGATTTTGTGAAATTTTGCCGAACTGCCTGAAATACAGGTAGGCCTAATTGACTGGACCAATACCAAACCTGTAGTTTCTTCGGTGGTCGCAACTGTCGTCCAGTCAGGCAAGCACTGTTCCGATTCAACCAAAAATGCACAGCGACCGCGAACTTTGACTGTGTCATTGTTGCAAGAGCAGTACCAGGGGCAGTCGTTGAGTATCGGGCATGCTGACTCATCTCGATCGCAGCCAAATTTGCAGTAGCATGTCAGGTTACACTCTGCAACAATCAGAAGCGTTACCTCAGTGGCAAAGGCGAAAGGCTTGCTGAAGGAACAGCGCAGTTGGATGAGGGAAGTTTGTTCATTTTTACAAAATAAATGTTGGAATCGTTATGCAAACAGCATGCTGGCAAGAAAAATCAATTTTTTTCCGTTTGTCATAATCAAACAAAATTTATTTATCGAAATCAAATCGCTTTTCGTTGCACGAGATAACAACTCAGGACACTTTAATTTGCAATACAATCACACCAATTTTCTAAAAACAGCGCTTTAAACTTCCAATTTTCGCAGTATCTTGCCGACGGTGATCCAACTTTTTGCACTCCGTTGTTTTTGCAAGGGATATGCTAAACTTACTTTCTGGTTCCGCTGTTGTCGCCATTTCCGTTGTTGTCATCTCTGCAGTTGCAATGCTTGTTGTGGTGGGTGCAGGTACGCAGGTTGGACAGCAGTCACCTTCCAGCTGCAAAACAATTTATATTAACGAATGCCCACCAACAAAATTTTTCAGATTTGATTTGCAAGAATCAAGGCACTAGTAGGGTCAACGACCCCTTACCCTACGAGCAAAGTAATGACAAAAATAGCGCACTTCTTAACCTTCGGCCAGATTACTTTTTGAGTGTTTGAACATCTGCAATTCACATGGTGCATGCTATTTTTGCATTGTTTGAAGATATGTTAACATCACCAATTTCATGACAATTCAGTCAGATTCTTCATATTTTACACAAAAGGCTTTTGCTTAAAACGCGATCCACACGATTGTTCCATACTAATCTCACCGTTGTAAGTTGTTCACCAACTGAACATGTCGGCAAGGCACAGTCGGGCTTATCACACGTGGCTTGACCATTCAGGCAAAGGCAAGACGTGCATGTGTTGCTCTCATCAATGATTTTCGCATTTGGCTACAAATATGACAAAAATGCATGTACACTAAAGAGGAGTCAAAACTTGGTCCAATTCAGAGATAGTGGACGTCATTGGAGTACCAGTAGTTTTAGCCATGCTTCATCTTAAGCATCATTCCAGTTGAACTTTAGGATAAAGCTTTTAATATCATTGGCACGAAAAACCCGAGAAAGCATGTGCGAACTTGTAACCGTGGAACTAAATGTTTATCAGCACCAATGAAACAAACGCAGGTAAGGTCAGTATTATCCAGAATGACTCCTACAATGTAAATTGCTTTGCCACGGCAGAAGATGTTTCTGATACTTTGAAATGCAGGAGAGTTAGTTGAAAACAGAATGCTAGCGACTAGGCGGGATACGAGGAGTTTGAAGACCCAAAGTAGCACACAAGAAATAGTTGCAAATACGCTGAAACGAATAGTTCACGCGTACAATCTCGTCGTGGTGTCAGCGAACAGAACAACCATAGTGGTTGATGTGGTAATCTTTGCAAATGTTGTTGTACCTTTTTAAGAAACGCTGGTGCTGCTGTGATGACCAACACATGACAGCAATGCCTGCGAATCACGTGCAATACTTTCTAGGACCTTTTTGTCGTGTGTTTAAATATAAGAGCATCTCGTCACGGGTATTGCACAAAAGTATATCATACCTCATACTCCTTTCCATCCACAACGCAGGGACAGTTGCCAGGTGAAATGCACGTCTCTCCATCAAAGAGAGTGTTGGGAGGGCAGCCACAACCAGGAGTGCAGGTCTCATTCGTACTTTCGCAAGTTTCCTTGAAATGTGGACATTCACCGTCGCAACCCGGTTTGCAATCGTAGAACACAAAAGGCTCCACGCAAACGCTATGATAAAGGAACAAGAGTTAGAATATCTTTGCGGAATTTTTTACGAAACGAATGATTGTCAGCAAGTGCCGGTGTATATGGTTACGGGTAGGACTTAAGGTGGATGTGAGTGGGCCTATCAGCTGATTTTTACAACTTTTATTGCGCAGTACACTCATTAACATGCGTTGAGAACATTTAGTTTCTATAATGGAAACCACGAAGTGTAGAAAGCAAAAAATATCTGCCGACATATGCGATTTTCGCTGCAACGCTTCAGTAACTAGGAGACTGATTAACTTTTTCACTGTAGTAATCCTAAAATCCTTCAAAACAAAGTTCAAATACGTGACGCTGAACACACATATGATGATCCAGTACGTTTTGATATGTGATAAACATATTTTTTAGTATGAGCAATGCATTGTTGCTACGTAAGTGAAAATACGGGATTCTCCTGCCATTCATGTTTTGGCGATTTGTGGTTGATGTTTCGGAAATCTCGTTAATTTTAACATCTTCTGTTTTTGCATCCTGTTTTTCTGTTGATCGTTGGAGAATCTGCACGGTAAATCTGTTTTCTGTCATATACCACAAACTTGTTTTTCCCCTTTCATATCAGTTATTGTTATTTTTAATGTACATTTTTTGACAGCGAAGGTTTTGTTTAAATCGACGATCAGATAAAACGTGTCAGTGCATGAAGTAAAGGGTTTCATCTATTTATAGTCTACACAGCGTACGGCATTCGGAGGGACGTCTCGTAAATCAAGACATGTTGGTTAAACTTCGACCTAAAGCTACGATTTAGCTGTACGTTTGATACCATAAACCATATCAAAATCTTGAAAATCCTGACGTGAACCAAAGAGCCACATTCAGATTTGTGGACCACAACCTTCAGGTTTGAAACTCAATTAAATCAGCAAGTTGCTGTAAGTTGTTGCTAAACAGCAAAGTTGCTGTTAAAACCTTACTGATTGATCAACAGGTTTCCAGGCTAGGCGGGTGCCAAGCAGTTGTTGAAGGAAATGAATACCGCTATTTACGTTCGCGTAGTCAGTTAATCAGAAAAAATTCCACCAACCAAAGTTTGCCTAGCGCAGCCGGTCACCACCTGAAAGAACCTTGAATTTTTTCAAAACTATTATACACTTGCAAAGCAAAATCAACAACTTCACGAATTTTATAAATTTCTTACGGAATGAAACGAAAGACTAGGCCATCGTATGAATGTGGCCTACTGTTTAAAAGGATTTATGCCGTGGTTCCTTTTCAATACACACCTCGTTGTCGTCAATATGCTGATCGTTGTTGTCCTTAGTGAAGAGGAGAAAGGTTCGCACGTGCAACATCCCGACCCGCGTCGAACCAACCTCATACCATCAGTGCATATAGAGTCGCAAGATATCTGCGACAAACAACAATGAGCTTCCCTGTATAGGCACAGGAATACTAAAGCTTTGATAAAACTGTTTTTTCACGTTACAGGTAAGCACCTGACGAGGCTGTTTAATGCATATGCCAAATGCGTTTTTCATATTCACTGTTTTGGCGCATTACTCGGAAAAATAACGCAGGTGCTTATACTGTACGAAATGGCATGACATGCGAAACACCATTAAGCTGGATGTTATTGCTGAACGTAAGCCAACTTTTTGAAATACACATGCTTTGCAGAAAAGGAAAGATAAAATAATGGGTAACCAATACATTTGAATATACCGAACAATAATGGCGCTCATTCTCTGCAAGCACGGCTCATAAATCTTAGAAAATTGTGTTTTAGCGACGCAAAGACTGCTTGCAACACCAAAGCGATGAAGGACGTTCGACAGTAGAAAAACAGCACATTTTCCCAGTAGGACATAGTATTTTTAAATAAAGCCGCCACTGTCGTTTACCTCGCACGTCGTCGAAGTTTCTGGAACTGGCGACGTGGACGTTTGAAGCGTGGTCGACCCGGTTGTATAAGTCTGAGTGGTGCCAGAAGCCTTGGTGGTGCTCACAACTTTGCTGCTTGATGTGGAGACAACAGGCGAAACTGTGGTAGTGTCCGTGTGGCAGCCAACGATGTCGACTCTCAGGAAAGGCTCCTCTCCATGCCACGTTCGTGGAATTATGCGAAGAGCGGTGACTTCAGGAACAGGCTTAGGAAGTTGGAATATCACCACACCGTTGTCATCTGCATTTCCTTGGATTGCCTAAAAATGCCAAGTGAGCATATCACTGTGATGAAATCCTTACATTAGCTGCTAATACTTGCTTCTCTTTTTTCTTTTCCTTTTACATCATGGTTACGTTGACAAAGTTTGCTTGGCACTTTAATCTCAAAAACAGTTTCTACGAAGATTTTCTGCAATGTGGTTTGATATTTGAGTTAATGTCACGTATTTTTTACATAATTTTTGACGGACGTTGCAATACTTGAAAGACGCTATCATTTTCGAGAAAGAGTCAGAACATCGTGTAATGTCGTCAGTAACATAGCAATTGGGTGCAAAATCGTTTGCTTTCGTCTGAGCAACGCGACCTCAGTTATAAAAAGCGTTATAAACTTTTAAGCAAGTAGTTTCTACTTTGTTGCGGCAATCGACCAAGATAAGAGTTTTATGACTGCATTTCATTCTGGCTGCACTGTCCGCAACCCTTCACTTCCCACTAGTTGTAACTGCCAGAAAAAATAACCTTTAAAATTTGCACTCAAATTTCCAAAACGTGCGTGTAAATTACCATTGAAAACGAAGGTATCCTCAATAATTAGAACGATGCAAAAGGCAAAGCACGCATAAAAATCATCGCATTCATTAATACAGTATAGTATTTTCAACGAAATTCTTCGTTCAAGAAAGCAACAGATTTTTGCATAAACCCGCAAGTAACATATCAGAAAAGCATGAAAACCTTTCATTCGCGTATAAAAGGCATGATGATACGTTTTTCAACTTACCAACTGAACTTGAGAACCGTCAACGAGAACAAAAGTCCATTTTGGCTCAGCGCCAAGTTCCTCGGTGGAATACTGAAGCAAATATGATGTTGTCCATTTATCATCTCCAACACTACCTTGCGTTAGAACTTCCACCACAGTAACCGGAACATCGAAGTCAATTTGAAGCCATGTTGCGTTTTTATCGCTTTCATGAGGAGTCCATGCATTTAGTGCAGGATTCTTGGCGTCGAAACCCTCAGTTGCGGCAGCAATATCGATTTTCGCGTTACGTGCGAGATCGATGTTGCTAGAAGCAGTATAAGTCGAACCAGGGATGGGGACATCTGTTAAGGCAACTTAACGTTCAACATAAGCTCTGTGTAACATAAGGCAATAACTATCATTTGCAAGAGATTGAGCGGACTTTATTTTGCTTGAAACCTGATGTGAAATTCAATTGAGTTTAGAAATACGGTATTTGTCCATGTCGCATTCTGAAACGTTTTTTAAAATTAAAAACGCATGTAAATATACAACAATTTTGTGTTCGTTGAACAAATTAATGCCTTAAATGAAATTTAAATTTAGATCACCAAAGCACTTTCCACGCAAATTATGTTGACCAATGAAGCAGCCCCTGACTACTGTCGCTTGTGATCTGAATCACGACGAACTTCCATCAGGCAGAAATACAACATACGTCTGAGTTGAAAACATTTGAGTGGTTCTATCGTTTCCTTAGGTGCAATAGTAATCAACTTCGATCAAAATAGTTATAAAAATAAACTAACGATTGCAAGCGTCCATTCTTTTTTCTTTTTTTGAATTACACTGCTTCATATTCAGATCGTTATGAGCGTAATTTTCCGTACATCACCAGCATTCTAGGTTCACATTCACTTTCGCCGTAGAAGTGCTGAAAAGTCGGCGTAAAACCGATGGCTTACCTCTGTATTGTGTAAGAATGTAACGTTTATCGGTGCACAATGCAACAGGAGCAGTTGTAGTATAAACAGGAGTTATGGCTCGTGTTGTTTCGGGAAACGGTGATGTTGTTGAAATCTTTATGGGCTCAGTGGTTGCAGTGACAGGGGGTTTCGTAGACGAGGAAATTGTACTTGCCTCACTTGAGCTTGGCACCGGGTTTGTGGGGGTTGAAGTTTCTGCAGGCTTCACTGTTGTCGATAGTACTTCAGTGCTGGTTTCGGTTGTCACTTCCGTCGTGGTCGAAATAGATGCAAAGCATCCTTCGATCTCGAACCTCAAAGCAGGACGAACTTTGGTCCATTTCACAGGTCTGATTCGCAACGCAGACACTAGGAGTGGGATATCAAGATATCTAACCACCTCGCTATTGTCATCGGTGTTTCCAACAAAGAACGGCGTGTTTCTACGAGATACCACTGGAAGCCAAATGTTTGAGAGCTTTTGATATTGTACTCTATACAGCGTAACAAACCTATCCGTGCCTTCTCCTCCGCCTTGCGTCACAATTGAGTGAACGTAAATAGGTTTGGCAAAATTGATCTGAATCCAGGAACCATCGTTATCATTGATATCACGCAATGTAGGAACCCAAGCCTGAGGTGAGTTGAGACCTCCAACTCCTTCTGCAGGCGAATTGCTTGAAGCAGTTATAACAGGCTCGTCGATGATTTTCTCAATCCCATATTCAAATCCCAATCTCTCGTCACAGAAATGTGCTTCTTCCGTTGGCTCAGTCGTTTCGACAGTTGAAGTGGTTGAAACAAGATCACCGGATGTGCTTGACGGAGTAGCAACAGAGGATACGCTTGTGGTTTCCAGAACTTTCGTCGTGGTAATAATAACGCTTGATGAAATGCTGGGTGTGCTCGTTCCACTAGGTACAGGCGTTGTTTTCTCAGTTACCTTCGTTGTTGTTTCCTTTGTTGAACCGATTGTTGGAAGGGTGGTGAAAGGCGATGCTGGTTCGGTGGTTGAGGATACAAGAGATGCAGTCGTCGTGGGTTCAATCGCCTCGGAAGAAGTAGGAGAAATCTTCACTGTGGTTTCCGTTGTTGTTTCAACAATAACAGGAACGGTGGTAGAACCCACTCCTAGAAACAAAATTTGCTTTACCAAAAGAGAGTGCAAATCATTGCAATATTACCTAACTTTTCTAACGGAGCAAATGCAGCGCAAAAAAGCCACCTGCAAAGCACTAAAAACAATACGTTTCTTTCAAACTGACAGGATTCTCTCAGATTTACAGAAATTTCAAGAAAAGCAAAACAAAAAGTGCAAACAAATCAAAGAACGTGTTTCTTCGCAAAAAGTCAAGGCCATGTCAAACATTTGAGAGTGATACCAAACATAAAAACTCAAGCATTTTTTCGGGAAATACCCTAATGATACAGGTAGTTCAACAACCAGCAAAGCATCACAACAATAACGCAAAATCAAGTCTAATCATGCACCAACTAGTCAAACAAAACGCTCAAAAACACTATGCAGCACATACAAACTCAAAAAATATGTTGTCAACAAGACACTCTAAACAACCGTTTTCAACCTGACAATTGCACAAAATCAAACAATATTTTTCGTCATGGCACATGTCGAAAAAATGAAGAACAAAGGGCTTATTGAACCATTACCCGATCTTGAGCGCTACATCAGCAGAAACAGGCGCACTCACCTCGAGTAGTGTGTTCACTAAAAACTAATGTAGTGGTTGTTGTGCTGCCTGAAACACCTTCCCTGCTGGTCGTTGGCAAGGTTGAGCTGGCAGGAATTGAAACAGAAGATATAGTACCAGGTGAAGAAGCTGATTGGGAAGTCACTTCCGATATGTCTTCTTGCGTCACAAACACGGTGGTTGTGCTGACGGGCGGAGCTGGTGTGCTTGCAACAGTCACAGATTTTTCTGTGGTTGTTTCAGCTGGAGCAGTGGTGGCTGTCACATCTCCACTGCGAGTGGTGCTTGTTTCAACTTTCGTGGTAGTTGGTTGGACGGTTTTCGTTGTCGTAACTTCAACGACTGGCGTGGTGGATTCAGATACCTGATTTGTAAAATCAAACAATCAAGTGTAGAGATTGTAAAAGCTACAGTAATTGAAACCAAACATTGGCAAACATTTTCAATTTTTGTTTCCAACGAAACGCCCAAAACACTACCGACGCACTATTTGCTTCACACTCCGTTCCGTTAAA
>JGI24159J19872_10006591_pt1 | contig 15151 bp, 8 predicted proteins | sample Ectturendosymbi4_FD_19872 | JGI IMG/M metagenome (IMG submission 19872) | reverse complement strand
GGGCCTCACTTACCCTTGCCACGGCACTGACTGTAGCTTCAGCAATAAATATACTTTGCATGTATATCTAGCTCGCGTGGATTTCAAGTCTCCCAGAGTAGGTCTCTGCGCTGTCCCCATTCTCCTCCCTAGATGCGTAGCGGGTGCAACGCGCGACGCCTGGTGCACCGTCTTGGTGTGGAGCCAGCAGAACTGTCTGCGATTGCTGAAAACCGTGAGTTATTTCAAGTCTCCTAGAGCTTCCGTCCCAGAGGAAAAGCGAGTATGAAAATAAATGAATGTACATTTATAATACATATACAGCGGTTATGAAAACAAATGAACTCCACAAGCTGCGCCTGGTAATTCGATTGTCGTTTAAGAATTTTTTGGACCCCTGTCTTGAGACTTGAGTAGTCACTTGTTAGAGGGGCCAACGGTAATATGTTTCAGACATTGTTTTCTTATCTTTGTTAGGGATAGCCAAAAATATCAAACATGAGTGCGCAGTATGCTTAAGGTCTAGCTAGGGTATATGCTTTAACCTTAAACACTTTTTGTAGATACAAGAGATTATTGGGGACATCAACAGTGTTCTTAGTGACTGTACAGCGTGTGAAAAATGAGGCCCATCTTTTTGGACCCGCTTCAAAAGTTTGGTGAAGTTATGATATAAGTCGCTTTTGAAAGGGCAGTGATTCCTTGAGTGATGACGTAGTTTGACCAACAAAAACAGTCACTTTCTTGGCCTAGCGTGTGATACTCAACAGTTGACACCACACCACCAGAGAATCTACGATAATTTTGAACGAATGAAGACCTGCTTCGGCGCCCTCCTATTTCACTGCTGCCCAAACAACGCCTGACTTGGATCCGCCTTAACGCTTTGCTTCTTGGGCTCATCATAGTACAGCGTTTCAGTGTGTGTTGAGTAATTATATTTTTTTCCGAACATAGGTTGGTTTATAGTTTTAAGTACATAACAGGGGTCAAAGCTCTGCATTCATTCTTAATTCATTTTAATTCTTCCGACTTTCTGCAGTTCTCAGCAAACTCAAGTTTCATTAGTGGCATCTTACGTCAACATCTCAAGTCGATCACAAGTGGATGGCGACTTTTAGCGAAAACAATATTCTTAGTTTAAATTTCTTTCCGTTTGACAGATTTCAAATGGTCACTTTGAAGTTTAGTGAAACAAGTTCTTCAAAGTTTCTGTGGCCGTTAAAAGTACGTGTTATCAAAACGTCCATGTCTGTAGAAGCATGATCAATTCTATATAAACTGCGTGGCTCGATTTCAAAAAGTATGAAGTAAGAATTGATATGCTAACAGTAGATCTACTGGAGAAAGTCGTAGGAAAATTTTCTTTCATATAGACCGCAACTTTGAAAATCTCGTACGTGCAGTTTTAACTATAATACTCGGCAACGTTTACCGATTCGACTCGCTCAGTAAGACCAACTAAACACCGGTTGTATTCTACAATAATCGAACCTTCGACTTGCACGCTTGTCATTTACAAACTTGTGCTTTCGTCGTGATTCAGGTGGACGCGTGACGTTTGCTGAGCAGTTATAGCCGTTTTGTCCGCAGACACGCCGATCATTACGGAAAAATCACGTGTTAGCTGGAGACGTTCTTGATTCTGATCGTTGGCACAACGCTCGGAGCCCAGGTGAGATAAGCGCGGCAAGTAAGATGCTGCTGTAAACACAACATGACCTAACGGCTCATTGTGCGCTGCTGCGTCGGGACGGTAGACACGAAGGCGCCTGCACACCTGTGTGCCTACACCAAGCAAGTGTAGAAATGATGCGGCAAAAGTTGACCGCCCTGGCAGGCGCCAATGCCCTGGGACTTTGTTTGAGCTAAAACACAGGTGTGGTGGGAAAAACGAAATAGGTTTCAAGCACAAAAAGAAATTGTATAGCGCCCAGTCTGCTTCGCTAAAGCAAGATAAAAGTTTTTGGCTACGTTACACTTTTTCTCCCCGTTTGTGGGTTGGATTGGAAATAACAAAAACACGATGAAAGTGAAATAGACCAGGTCTTGGTGTGCAGCGATGTGAAAGTCTGAAAAGACGAAAAACTTTGCCCAGCATTCTAGCAGACTCTAAGAAGGACTTGACATAAGTTGCAATACTGTCGAACGCGGTACCTTGCGAACAGGGGCGTGCAGAGGTCTGGTGATGCCAGGATCAACTGCTTGATTGTCAGTCCCCCTGCCAAATTCTAGTATTGAGGAATGTGAGAAATACAGGTATTTGAAATACCTAAAAACCAGTATTGATAAACAAAGAAGTTTCGAAAAATTTAATTAAAAAATTTCAAAGAGTATTTTTTATGTGTAATGTGTTAGTCTTTAATAATTAATTTGTTTTTTTCTGTGGGCCTGAGGCATATGTTTATAAGCAAAATTCTTCGAGTAATGGGTATGTATTGAGGAACTAGATATTGCATTTATTCATGCAAATAAGTATCAGATAGACCCACTAAAAAGATAGTACCTGTGAGGCATGACAAGAGGTTAAGTTGTCTATATTTATATTATAAATAGTATCTGAAATTGTACAACCAGTTTGATGCATTGCCACCCTTCATGTTTCTATGAACTGTAAACAATTTTTAAGGACGTTGTTTAGTAGAAACATTACGATGGCGGTACTTCATCTCCCTGTCGCGTCACTTTAATATGCATTTGCATGCCCCCTCAGGTAAGTTGCCATCAGATCAATACAGCGTGTGTTAATAGCCTTACAATACGAAGAAAGATTTATTTACAAGATTTTTAAAAAATGTAATTTTTGTAGCTTTACTCTGTAGATGCCCCCTGCCTTGGATGCCCGGGATGGTCTCTCCGTTCGCCCCCCCCACTTCTGCACGCCCCTCACCCTGCCTACAGAGTTTATTCGGTAAAGATGGGATAGCAAAATCGCGAAGAAGTAAATTCGTAAGGCGACTTCAAGGACGTGAAATACACTAATAAATTAAGTGTGTGGAATGTTAATGATAAGAACATATTTTTTCTTATCAAAATGTATTGAGAGATGAAATAAACCAATAACGCCGTGTTTACTAGAAAAATGCAGTCGTACCTGCATGGCAAATTTTGGCCAGTAGTGGATTCTCATAGAAAGAACGAGAGTTTGCTGGACCACAACACAATTCGATTGAGTAGTTTTATTGGATTCAAATCCCAATTTAATTTACAAAATTGATGGTTTGGTAACTAGAACTTATTCACGAAGCCCATTCTGATTCTTACAAACTAGTAAAATATCAGGGGATTAATTTTGAAGATTATCTTGTAAACAAGGGTTTAAGGAACAAGTGCTTCGTATTTTTGAAGTCAACTAGCAAATATCCAATCATGATTCCCCCGAACTAAGTTGTTTTGAACGGAATGATTTGTGTTTGTCCCCAGCAGGTAGAACGATGTTTAAATCGCTTGGGATGGAAATCTAAATTACACTTCATGAACTTGCCTTGCCTTGACAAAAAGATGTGACCGCTTTTCGTACATGGCGAAGCTTGCTAGTTTGCCGCAAAGTTGTGCGACTTGTGCTTATAAATCAGTTAAGGAACAACTGTTTTTCTTTCACATTGTTTTGAAAAGAATGGTTGCAGAAAAACAGAAAAGAATCTAGGTTTGTTTGGTTTGAATCAGTCAATATTAACGATTTCAAGTTGCAGTGAAAGCGTCCATTTTCGTTTTTGTTCTTTCGGCGTAATTGTAGAGCGTTAAAATGTATGCTAGAAACGAAGTCATCAGATAAGGGCTCTGACCCAACGACAGTGCCAGTCATTCCAGTACAAGACAAACATGGGCGTCGGAAGGATTTTTTCTAGGGGGGGCACCAGGGGATTTTTCCAAAATTTTTCCACGGGGGGCCAAAAGTGGTGAAATTTGTTTTTTCCCACTCAAAACTAAGAAAACAACCTTTTTTGGTAAAATTTTCAAAATCCAAGGGTCCAAGGCCCCCCTGCCTCCCCTTCCGACGACCACGAAGACAAATGAATACCAAACGGATTTTAGAGTTACAAAACTGGGTGCTACTACAGGGTACTACTATGATCATGGTTGTTAGTAACTTCGATGTGCTATTTTTCAACTGCTTCCACTGGAATGAAAGTGCGTAATTGTTTGTATGGAGTATTTTGTGTTCTGGTACTATTCTCAGGCAAGTCTAGAAGAGTTTCTGTTATCACAAACGAAGAAAATAACTGCTGAATGGGATTGCGCTTTTTTGAAATCGGATATTGTTTTTTTTGCTTATGAGGGTTGATGCTTTGTGATCAGTGGGCTTCTGTTTCAATTTTGTGCAATAAAACTTGCACTTACTTAAGAATTTCTCACCAGAGTAATTATGCCCGTTCTGCAATAAACTTGCGGCGTAAAGAGTCGTCTGGTTGTTGGGCATATATAGCAACGCAAACTAATGTTCTACACAACTATGCGGTCACAACGAAGAGGTTGCCAGTTGATTGAGACGCTGCGTCGGTGGTTTAGTGTAGTTGCCGCTGTTAGAAAGAAGATTGAGTTTACTTGTTGTGCAGGTAACAATCGAGACTGTTACGGTACATTAGTGATAGTAACGTAACAATATGTATAAATACTGCGAGTGTTTGACCAGCAAATAAGCGCCAAAGCACTGCTTACGGCTTGATTACCGCCAGTGTAACTGAAAATAGTCTCACAAATAATGGTTTCAACTTTCGTCACTGCCAAAGAGAAATGTGTTTTGAAATAGTGGCGAACCAAGAAACAAAACGTGTGAATAAACACTTCTATATACAAAGCATTTCACAAGCTTTACGTTTTGGCTACCTCGGCGCCAAAGCTTTCCGTGATCATTGTGCAACCCTGTTCAGTGGAGACAGGCGGTCTGCGACTTCAAGAAGAGCTTTGTTGGCTACAGAGTCAGGTGTACAATATATAATCCATCACTGCGAAGTCTAATACACTAGACTTAGCCCGTTTAGGCAAAATCATCTTTGACGTTAGCAGGCCTATGCCTTTCTTACTGATACGGAAGAACTGCAGTAAAGATTCGTTTCAAAAAAACGTAAACGTGCTTAGAGCGAAAGTGGGCACCGATGTAAGAGACGAATCGTTTTCGTTAGCTAAGATTTTCTTCGCATATCAGATCACAAGCAAAACGCAATTGCCACATACCAGTCAAACTCTATTTAGAGATGAAGTTTGAATTTATCAAGAGCAGTAGCGTAGCCAGCCCAAAATTTTGGGGGCCAAATATTTTGAATTTAAGCGAGCAACATTATTTGGTTCGGGACACCGCGTCTCAAAGCACAAAACGTTAAGATATGTTAGAAATTTGGAGGGAATGACTCGTTTGGCCCCCCTGGCTACGCCTGTTATCGAGAGGGATTAGAAAAATGAGACTTAACATCTCACAGCTTTTAGTAAAATGCCAAAAACGTTTCATGGACTACAGGGTTTGTAAGATAAATTAGTGCAAGTAAATTTTTACAACACCATTGCCGAATAGCTGATAAACGCGACTTGCGTCATCGCGCTGTTGAAAAAATCTTTGATTTTTCTATGCCGGAAATATCAGCTGCCGTGTTAATTAAATGCTTTTACATTTCAGGTTTTGTATTAGTGCAGTAGTTCTGTATTAAGCTTGGCTGATATTGCTATTTTCTATTATTTCGGTAAACAATAAGAGAACTATGGCAATATTTTTGCGTGGAAACTTCTTGTTGTTCAAAGTGGATAAGATCCAATCAGATATACCTGAAAACGCTGATTTAAACAAGAAGTCTGCAGTACCTGCAAATACTTCTGATCCAATCGAAACCGCTGCCGCAGAACATGAGGAAAACAATCCGCAGTTGCTGGTAAACCTCATGTGGCAACTGAGAGAAATAGTGCCTCAAGGAATACTTGCACCAAGCTCATTTGATTTCCTGTCAGAGGAGCACGATGACCAGCTTAGCATAATAGAAGAAACGATTTCATACATCAAACATCTTAGATCGATGTTGAACTTGCCAAACTCTGATGAATTTTGCTGTAACTGCCATTGTAAAGAATTTTGTGTCGGACGATGTACTGCTGCGATGGATGCCAGGTCGCGTTGAAAGTAATTCACTCAAGATTTTCGCGAAGGAAGGTTCCGATCGTTGCTTGGAATGCGTCGCTCGGTGCTGAAAGGCCGAGTGATTGAGAGTGGTACATTTTGTCAAACGAGCCTACCACAAGATCTCGTAAAACTCGGCAAAAGATCAGATGGTATTGAAACGTGTTTGCCGAGACGAATCAATCGTAACTCAAAAGTATGAGGAATATTAATTTTNAATCGAGAAGAGATCCTAGCATCTTGTAGTAGCTTCTATGGATTTAGCGTTGGTCTTTGTTTCTTGGCACATTTGGAAAGTTTTCTGCGTTTCAGGCGGCCCAACTCAAAGCACCTCAGAAGAGCAAAAAGCGCGGAGAAGTTGTTGGGGAACTCATGTTCGTCCCGACATAAAACTTAGACACGGTATTCTGCTTAGCGAAGTTCGCTGTTTAGGTTAAGCAAATACTGCGCTGCACTATTTCATCTCTGAAATAGGAAGCAACAATCAATTAAGCAGCGTGCGCAGAATTGCGTGGTAACTAAATTCGTGATTTTCTCAACCCTATCAACTCTGCCCTATGAGCTCTGGTGCCAGTCAAAACTTGAAGTATAGATCTTTGAGTTCAAAATGTCTTTAAAATACTTAAGAAAATTTTGAGAGAAAATGCTTACGATCAAACTTTCCCTTTGCTTTAAGAAACCTGTGCGCTCAAGAACATTTTGCTCCAACGCGTATGTGTGCCTTTTCGTACGTGTGGGGTGAAGTAAATGTTTGAGGAAATACAGAAGATTGAGTCCACTTGATGACAAGCTAGTTGTCAACAATAGTTGACAAGCTTACTGCATATGCAGACCACTTTTATTGCTATAGTTTGCCAGTCACTGAAATAGAACATGTGGTTTGGGTAGTGATCGCATAAAAGCACCTTGATACAATCTTTGATTAACGCGTTGTTCCCTTTTTCGAGGTCTGGGTTTGGACTGACCAACCAAACAGTCCCGATTTTAAACAGGCAAGATTTGTGACATTTCGCATTACTTTGCTGCTGTGTAACAACGTCTTTTCAACTTTTTATTTGACCTTCCTATATACGTTAAACTATGACGGGTGTCTTTCTTGTCCGGCTGTGTTCGGCGTTTTGAACCGCCCAGATTTTTCTACAGTGGTTTGTTTCATGCTCCTATAGGTAAATTTCCAATTTGCAAGAATACCATTGTTGGAAAAGCACGTTGATAATTGTTTGATGGTTTTTAGTCGGGTAGGTGGTTACTGCTAAAATGTTCTACAGCCGAGCCCTTTCGTTATATTACACGTTAATACAGGGTTGCAAAAATACGGCCACGCACTCGCACCGCGCGACCAAAATCTTGGAGTGCGCCAACGGGATTTGCAGCGAAATAGCAGTGCGGAGTTTATAATTTTAAGTTCAAATGTTTTTTCAAAGCTTATGTGTGTGCGTTGCGAAAAATTTCTGCGCGCTGCTAAAATTCACAGAAGATTTTGCACCCCTGCATTAATATCTTACATACATGTGCGAATGCATTATTTTTTACAATGAACAATATTTTTTTCGCTAGTGATTTCTGTTTCTTTTTTCTGTCCCACTTTACAATAAAAGAAGTCAGCAATGCATAGCGGGGGGTTTCCTTCCAGAAAAAATCAGCCTCACGTAAATTTGTTCGAGTCTTGAATAATGAAACTAGAGAAATGCCTTAAGTACATTACAAAGTAGCTTTACAACAGGCGTCGGGAACCTATGGCTCGCGAGCCAGGTGTGGCTCTTTTGATGACGGCATCTGACTCGCTTGATATTTTCTTAACACGATTGTTATGACTGAAACTTTTTCTGTAATTTTCCTGCAAAGCCATCAGCAACAACATGCAGCACCAGAAGTCGCATTAACAGCGTAGGGACTGAGGTCGTAGGTTTTCGCAGAGATTCCTACTACTTGAGGGGTCAACCTAGTTGTTGCAGGAGCACAGGTCGGTCTCCCAACTAAGCAACCTGATGTCTTGATGTTGCCAAGCTAAAGCAAGGAAAATGAAAGGCTCTCACCACTTTGCCCACTAATAACTCTCCAGTAGTACTCTTAGTTGACTGCTTCTTTCGATTATATTCAGATATACAACAAAAAAACTGCGATACACTTGAGCGTGAAGTCAGAAACACGTAACGTAACGGTTCGATGTAGAATCGAAATTAGAATGAAGACGAACAAAAGCGTTGAGCGTTCGAATGCGCTGCAGGAAACAGCGTCCGATTGCGGTTATGTAGGTTTGCAAGCTATCATGTCGACGGTCGGACTGTTCGCAAACAAGTACATCGCTATGACTCACAAATGGAATATTACTGGGAATTACGCAGAAAGAATGCACAAAACAAAGCACTAATGTGTCCACTATAACAGTAAGAAGCATGTTATTAAAGAGAAAATATTCTATTTGAATAAGAGCTGATGATGCTTACATCGTCGGCGAAATATATACTCTGTAAGATCTTAAAGTGTCTGATTCTTTGCTGAGAAAGGATTTCTTTCCATAGACAGTATTAAAGAGAAAATTCAGACATTTACCAATTGTCTACTCAATACCATTGCGATTTTGCATGCACACGTTAGTTAAGTTAGTTGCATTAAGTGTTGAAAAATGTTATATGACTCTCACGGAAATACAATTAAAAATATATAGGTTTCATGGATCTTCAGCAAAAAGGTTCCCGACCTCTGCTTTACAGTCACACTTCAGCAACAACAAATGCAGCCTGAACCACTTCGTGTTTATCGCAATATCCTGTCCTCCGCAAATGAACTTGGCAAATACAAAAAGTTGGTGTTACACTTACGAACAAATATCGGTTGTGTCGCAAGCAATAATTTTGGTTTTGTCAGGTAATAACTGAATGAGTGGAAAGATGTAGTGCCGCCATTCAGCAGCTTGGGCGCTTCATAGTCGATCATTATCTGTGGTGCATGTTTTCGCATTCCGATTGTTTAACTGTGCGAGACGTAATTTTGTCAGGTACGCGATGGGGTGTGGAGTTGGTTGCCAAACGTATTTACTTTCTTGGCATCATGACTTCGCTGGTCGGCTTGCAGGCGCCGGAGCTAAGATTTATTGGGCCAGGGCGAATGCTTCCAACATGGCACAAAATCAAAGGTACTAAACGCCGACTTCGTTGTTTAGAAGGTTGGGAAATAGGCTAATCCTAACTGTGTAGCGCCACAGTAAGATAATACCAAGAATTGTCCCTCGATAGAGATGTTCTGCATCTGAAAGAACCTTTTCTTAGAAATTGAAGATTGCCTTGTCAGGTCTGGTTAGGACTAAAATTGAGTCACTGTTCTCACAGCGTGCGGTTATATTTACATTACTTCCCTGATGTATGGATGATGCATGCTTTTCAAGGTAAATTTTTCGGAAAACACAAAGAAATTGCAGAATTTGTGCTGACTCTTAACAGATCCCGTCGAATTCCAAGAAGAATAAGAAATTTCACTATAAACGAGAAAAAGTTTGTACTTTCATGAATGACGCATGTGATACGCTGCTTCAACTCTAGAATAGAATATTAGGCTACGTATAATTTGTCAATGTCTTCCTACTAACCCAAATTGAGATTTTTAAAGCATTTATGATCTGTTTCATGTGCAATTCAAAAAATTTTGATTGTGACAGAACCAATATCTTGTGGTTTCGAGAAAGATAATCATAAGTCGATTTTCGAAAGCAATTCCTGAACTTGTTGCACAGGACATGCTCCTCAGTTGAAAATAGCACGAACGACTTCAAGTTCTATTATGCAATCCATGCTTGAAACCAACGTTTGCAGTATAAACATCTCGAAATTGCCATAAACATCTCGAAATTGCCATAAATATCTCGACATTGCCATAAACATCTCGAAATTGCCATAAATATCTCGACATTGCCATAAACATCTCGAAACAATGAAAATGAGATTAGGCCTTTTCTTCCGAGTACCGCCAAGCTACGGCCTTTAAACCCATCTGAGTAACATCCAAACCTAGGCCGTTCGGTTGTGCCATCTCAAAAATTAGGCCCATGGCGTGGAGGTACAGTTCTGATGAGGTACTGCTCTGCTATTAGTCAGAAATTACTGCACACAATCTATTATCTTTTTGATGTGGTTATCAAACTTTTGGAACTTTCTTCAAAGCCCACAACAAAATAAAGAACAAACTTTTCTTCCAAAAAATGAAAAATCCTTTGTGTAGAAATGTCATTAACAAACTGCTGCACAAGGGAACACTAGTTCCTTGACTCGGATTACGTTGGTTGGTGCAACGATGAATTGTTGCGCTTCCTTGAAATTTTTTGGCATTCACACGTGAACCTGCGTTTATCTCACGCTTCCGTTAAGGGCGCCGTTTGTAAAAAAATAATTCCGGGATGTATCGGACACGTTTAACACGTAAGTTGCTAAATCAGACGCATTTAGCTCACAGAGCACTGTATCGGACAAATGTAACACACCAATTGCTAAATCGGGCAGATATAACACACCGAGTGTTGTATCGAATAGATACAAACGCACAACTCAGAAAGAGCTAAGTTGGACTGCAAGTGTTAAGCACAATAGGGTGTATTGTCAGGATTTTAATTAAGTACAGTAACATGTTTGCCATCAGTGGCATGGCAAATCTGCAAAATTTGGCAAAACGATCTCATATATTTAACAGAATGTAATTTTTATTTTTTGCCATTTTTTCAATGTAAACAAGGAATTTTCTAGCAAATTGTTGGTTTGATTGATTTTTATAAATTCCGAGCATGGTTGCACAATTAAGCGCCTCAAGCTAAAAGGCAGAAGTTATCTTCCATACTTGGCCATTTGCAAGACGTTTTGTGAATATTTATGTCTAGGCCTAGTCCTGCAGGCCTTTCAAAATGAACTTTTTACAGTAAACTGCCTCTAATGTTGTACAATACACTGAGACAGTTTTTTGTGACATAGCGATCCATGTTTTGTATGCTATACATCAGTTCAAACTGTAGCATTTAAGCATTTTAAGATCTTCCCAAATAAAATAATACAATATTTATTTTGCGTCAGACTCGTGGTCCATATCACAAGGGAACTCGAATAACACAAAAATGGTTAGCCATAGCGCAGTACAGAGCAGGTGTTAGATGATAACCACAAACATCACAGGGAGATGCCAAACAACATAAAGATCTAGTGAATTTAAACAAATAACAGAACAGCTTGGCGCTATTGGGAGTTTAGCAAGACTTTACGAAAAATAGATTCTGACCCACGAGTATATGGTGTACAAATATGCTGAAAGAAAGGCACTAAAGGATGCGTCTTTATGCAGTAGAAAAGTAAATTGTTTATATTCGTTTTGTATGTGGTCAGGTGCTACGAGTGATCTGTAGGATGATCATTCACTGCTCATTGGGACACGTGCAAAATTTCGTGGCTAATTTGAGGTGGTGTGGTGATTTACTTGCAATGCGGCTGGTGAAGCTTTCCTTAGCACCCATCCATTAATACCGGAATCTGGGTTGGACAAGTAGCCTAAGTTTTTGCGATGTGATCCGACAAATATAGCGTCGGGTGTTCTGTTCAGAAACGCTCAACCTTGTCGATCATAAATATATTGAGCGGTTGTTATTCAGCTGACTGCGAAGCCAAATCAGCAATAAGGAATTTGTTTACTTAAAAGATAAAACGCTTTTGCATACAAAATATCATCAGTCTCTCTTATCCACTGTCAATCGAAAGGAATCTTTTCCCAGCCAAGGATCAGACACCACGATCTTATCAGAGTATATATATTTCGCCTACTGGGTTGGCTAGGTATTACCAGCTCTTTTTCCAACAGTAATATTATGCAAATATAAATCTAAAATCAGAAGTATGCCAAACTTGGTAAAAATGCTTTGGTGTCGCTGAACAGTAGACTTTAAAAATTGTTGCCATTTTAGCATATTTTCCTTTTTTCTAGTTGTGCCGAAGACGATGTTAAGAGTACGAGGTTTTCAACTACTGCTGGGCTCTGGAAAACCACAATCTGCAACTCTAGTTTATGTTTTCAGTTTAAACTGAAATGTGCATCTGAGCAAATATACGCTTTGCTGGAAACCAGGAGCAGAGCTCCAACTGATGATGTTGCCAGCAGGCTCGATTGCACCCACTTTCTGTTAAAACTTGGAACTCGATTGCAAGCCATCAAAACCTAAAGTTTGTACGAGCAGTGGAATAATTTTTTTGGGTTTAGCCGTCACATTGGTGCAGATTAGTTTGACTGCATGTGTGGCTCGTTCCACGTTCGATGACTGCGCGTAGCAAAATCATGCTCGTTGATTCATTGGCTTCATTTCAACTCATTGTCACTGTGGAGGGATATTTAAGCTGAGTTGGATCAAACTAAAGGATATCCTGAACTGCGTACTAGTGGCATGCTGCTTTCAGAATGCGATTTTTGTCTGATACTTGGTGACGAAAACAATTTTCTAACACCATGAGCACAAGCTAAGGATTAAAAAGTACATTCTTCTCTGCCCCAACTGCAGGATTCTTGTTCATTGTTGCTAAACAGTTATAACAACTTATGAATTTGTCTATCTTATCTTTGGGATAACATATTATGTATGTTGTAGTATTTGCACAATCTGTTATAGTTGATTTATCACGACTACCCTGTTGTTCATGTTTTTTGCAGCAAAACCAGATGTCATTGGCACCGTCTGTTTGGATGTTTGCTTTACATATCAGTTTAAATGGTGTTAATCAATCGCACCACAATTTTACCTTATAAAAGTCTACAGTTGTTCAGCTTGCCAGGGTTCTAACCGGTCGATATGTATGTGAAGGTTTGAAATTTTGTTTCAGGTACTAAAATGCTGCCGCAAATTTTGACGTCGGCATAAAAGAGTTGCGTCTGAAAATGATGGGTTGTTGTTCACAGGGATTATCAATTCTTTTAGCAAAAAATTGTCTCAAAACTTAGCCACTGTTCAGATATACAAATACAGAAATGAAATCATAACCCCTGAAAACCATTAAAAAGTCTATTTCTCAAATCCGGTTTTCGATCAATTAGCATGTATTGCATTAACGCACAACCCAGTGTAGGCGAAGGTATTGCAAAATGACTTCAACAAAAATCGGTGAGTACCGTGGCCAAACATTTGAACAAAAAATTTGAATGAATATTTTTATTCAATTCATGAAACACATTTATTGATTTTTTCATTTCCTGCAAAGCGCGCAGAAAGCCAGATGCATGTTCTTGATGCAACCAGATGCATTCAATTTGACATCAACTGCCAAATGCATTCAATTTATGACAAGCAACATACATCGCGTCGACTTAGTGCAAGAACAAAATGAAACCACGAATTACTTTTTCTGCATACTGCTGGCGGATCGAACTGATCTATTTATTCGATTGTAAGCCACGGCTTACGTTGTTATTGTTCATCATTTCATGCGGCTTACAGTCAAAGTCAGCTGAAATCTAATCTGACGATCTGTCTTCCCTGTGGCACACTTTACCGACTAAGTCACTAAACTCTCTTTCGCCTTCTCTCAGCCTCTGGGGCGAAACAGGTTAGCAGATCCAAGTGAGGTGTCTACTCTCTTAACTTCGACAGTGACAGATTTTTTTACCACACTGTAAAATTCAACTTTCCAACACATGATACTGAATTTTCATTTCTTTTGCGGTCCACCGCATTATTTTGCTGTATAAAAGCTGCTTTGCGGTTTGCAATTTTCTTTTTGCACAGTTTCTGGAAGAGATTACAGCACCAGCAGATTTCGATTTTGCAAGACATGCAAACTCTGTCAGTCACTCTTTTCTATAATCTTTTGCCTCTCTCATACGCAGCTTTCCAACACTGAGATGCCATTGGCTGGCTAAAAACGCATTCCTAGAACTAAGTTCAGTTTGTTTTCAGAATTTCTCAGCTCTCTTCCAGTCTCTTTCTCCGTTTACCCAAAGTGCATGCTTTCAGCAAAATCACTAAACTTTGTTTTATATAGCTGTAAACCACCATGGTTTCTTTGTTTGTACTTTGTAATATATCGAAAAATTTGTTTCAAAATCTCAGGTAAACCCTCCAACCATAAAAAAATACCAAAACTATGCCGTAGCAAATTTTTCAAAAAAAACAAATCAAAATTTATATACAATACCAAGCACTTTGAAAATAAACCAAAATTTTCAGATTTGGTATATAGATATGCAGGGCTACCATACCGTCCATATTTCTAAGATTTGTCCTTATTTCGCAGTACTTCGCTTAGAAAATATAACTGTCTTTATTTGCAAGAAATGTCCTTATTTGTGACTTGCGTCCTTATTTTTTATTATTTTCTGTAGCACTAACAATTTTAAATAAGCAATATCTGATAGATATACAGCATTCTATCTCATCGTAAACATTTTGTAACCAAAGTTTTTTCATGTCTTGAAAGTAGTACAATCTTGCAGCACAGATATATAACGCACTATCAGGTATTGTTAGCACTGTAAGCTGTCTACTCTGGTTAGGATTCTTAAGAAAGCTGGTTTTGTAACGAATGTTTAGCGTTTAATTGATTCAAGAAATAAGCAAGCGAAAAAAACATTTTCCACGACGATTACACGGAAATCGAGAATAAGACATTGCTGAAGCAAATGGTTCCTGAAGATAAACACGCAAATATATGATCTGACGTTGGTCGTGCGAACAGAAACAATTGTTTTCTTTTTAGGAAATATAATCAAATTTTCCTCAGCTGTCCTTATTTTTGGTTCTAGATCGGTGGTAGCAGGTAGCCCTATATACAGGGCTACCATACCGTCCTTATTTCTAAGATTTGTCCTTATTTTGAAGTACTGCGTCTTTGAAGATATTACTGTCCTTATTTCCAAGAAATGTCCTTGTTTATGACTTGCGTCCTTATTTTTTCTTATTTTCTGTAGCATAACAATTTTAAGTAAGCAATATATTACCGCTAGTAAGCAATATATCACAGCAATATATTATATCTGACAGAACATACAGACCATTTCTATCTCATCGTAGACATTCTGTAAGAAGGTTTTGTGACGTCATAAAAGTAGTACAATCTT
>JGI24159J19872_10006589_pt1 | contig 15151 bp, 9 predicted proteins | sample Ectturendosymbi4_FD_19872 | JGI IMG/M metagenome (IMG submission 19872) | reverse complement strand
TTTTCCGGTGTTTTTGTTGGTAATCTCTGGTTTCTGCTTATTGTTCGGATGAATGTTGTTTCGTGCCGAGTCACTCTCTAGCCTGTGGAATATTTTTTCTTTGTAAAAAAATACACTCTAGCATTCATATCATACATTCTCTTCTCGCAGCTAACTGTATGTGCATTTGAGTAAGCACATTCTCGACTACCGGAAAAAACAAACGTGAACCTTGCAAATCAGCGAAAAACTAATTCTTACAAACGATGACGTCATGAATTACGTCCTAGGGGCCCTCCAGTAAAAATTGCCCCGGGCCCCCCTAGCCTTTAATCCGGCTCTGGTTGTATTGTTTCTCTATTAGAGGCTTTGCTAGTCTTCTGTATAGGTACGTTCGGAAGGATCCACCAGTCAGTATGCATAACTTCACAAAAAGCATATGACCAAATATTGTAATTTATTCGTCAACCTGCTGACTCAAATTTTGGTTAAAATATATGGTTTCTGTAACAGTTGTTTGAGATAGTAAGCTTATTGAGACGTACCTGTGATATGAAACTTGGCCAATTAAAATCTTCATGAGAGAAAATTTGTGTGTTGCAAACAGTGGAACAGTTACATATGTACACAAGTTTAATCAGAAACAAAAACGTAAAATTGATGTAATGCGATCATCCAAGGGAACGAAGTTTTTCCGCAGCTAACTGTATAAGGTTCCTAGTTCTGTGTGGTAGAGTGGTATGAGGTCATCTTTCTCGTTTTTTACCTAATGCAACGAATCCCTAGCAGGGGTCGATGTTGCTTTCTTTCTGATGGGAATTCGACCTGCTCACAGAAGAGACAAACAAAACACAAATGGCACTGCTGTTCTATTTTGCGTCAACCCTTCATCTGAGGCAATGGTTTTATACAATAGTCTTTAGGTGTGCAGTTCTTCACCAACATTGAAAGGAATGATATGTCTTTGCATACCTGGCTAATACCAACCGCATGCAGGCTATATTTTCCTAGCGTTATTCCGATGGGTACTCGATCTGACAATAAGCTCACTTTCATCCTCAGTTTATCATTAGGCCTACCTCACTTTCCAATAGTATCACAGCGTGCCTAATTTCATTAGCTGCAATCAACGTATTTAACCTATGCGTCTATTCCCACAGACACTTCAGAGTTCAAACTGCTGCAGTGTTGTTTTGTTTGACATAAAATAAATTGCAAGTCAATATCAACCAACAATATTTTTCAGCCGATGTTGTAGAACTATAAGATATATAAAAATTGTTTTCGTCACATTTTTAAATTAAGACTTAAATTGATTCTGACACCTATTCAATCCAATGTTCGAAACAACACTGCAACTTTTAGCGAGTCCCTAACCAGTAAAAATGTTTCTATTTAAATTATTTGAGCCACTAATATTGCTTGAGTTGAATCATTTGTTTTTCGTGCATTTCCAATATATCAGCACCAGTCAGTTTCTATTCAAAGATTTGTATTTTTCTGTCTAACGTTTGTTCCCAGACTATGATTCAAATCGAGTCGTTGTCGTATATGGATAAATTGTGACAGGAATAGACTTGCTAACAATTTAAATCAAGCGTGTGGCCAACAACGATATTTGAACAAAACATAGCTTGAAGTGTTTGATGGTATTTTTGGCCAATCATGATGATAGTTCAGTCAAAATAATGCATGACTCGAGTTGCATCAAACCCAATTAATGCCCCGATCGACAATTTTACTGCCACATGTTTCAAAATGTTTACATTAGATTGCATTTCCATCTACATCGCAAGCATGATAAAAAAAACTCACCTAAAACCGAATCATTTTCACTGAAGAAGCAGAAAAAAATACGTTTGTGCAAATTGCCTAGAAAAGATTTCATTTTCTTCTACTGTAGGGAAAGACCCTCATCGATACCACTTGATGCATTTTCCCCTTGCTCGAGCATATCTCATCAGCATACACAATAAAGCGCAAGGCGAAACTCTGTTCAGTACTAGACAAGTCTATGTTTAAGGATTTTCCAATGAACAAGAAACAATATTGCAAGCGTCTACAATAGTATATATAAGATGATTGTTCGCACACAAGACAGCAACTTCAAACCGACACCTTATTTCACTCGTGCAAAGACAAAATAGTTAGATTTGAAACAAAACAACTGAGAAGAGAATGAAGGACTTGAACGTTCTGGTAAGTACAAGTTAACCGCATACAAATACCTATAGGTGCTGATGTGTCATTAAATTTGCATGTATGTGTGCAGCTAGTTTTTACAATATTTCAAGTTGCTCTCACTGGCGCTACGTTTGCAGAGTACCTTCATCAAAAAGCTGTTGAGACAAAACTGCGTTTAGTAACATTCACAAGCAGCAGGAATCTTCAGCAAGGCCAGAGTGTTGGTGAAGCATCTAGCAAAGGATTTAGCACATTTTTAGTTCTGATATACTCACATTNGGCTGGTGTTGATCATGACCGACTAGGAACATGATTTTGCAAAGTGTTCCGCGAAATACATTTAATTTTGTTATCTTGTTTTGCAGCTGATTGTTGTGTCTGCTCTTGCAATTTCTTGTTCCACAAATCTTGAATATATGTCCCGACAGGAAAAGAATTTGTTTAGTGTGGCAACGAAGAACATGGACACTCAATCGATAAGGTTGGCTTCCAACGTTTTGTGTGTCTAAAACCGATATCAGGTCATTATAAGTTTTGAAAACGGCGTTTGTAAACAAGAACGAAGTTGCCGCAAGGTGGTTCTCAGAATGATTTGCCATGAAGGGAATTTGTGAACAACTCTGTTGCTTTCAATAGGAATACCTTCAGTGGAACGAACGTGGCTAAAGTCATCCATACAAAAGATATTTGACGAAGGTTACGTTTTAAGACATGGCGACCCTTCTCCACATTCCAAAATATTTTCAGACCTTGAACAATGAGTTTGACGACGGCGTGGTCATGAACGGCTGAGAATTTTAATTCCCTTTACTTTCACGTTGCCAATCTCCTTATTAGCAGATATGTCTTACTTCAGAGGTACAAAATAAATGCACATCAATTTTTGGATGTCGATAAAACCTTTCTTGCTTCAGTGTTATATAGTTGTGAGTAAAACAAGCCTAAATGTTTGTTCATTCCGATTTAAGGTAAACTAACTCTTAGTCTTTGGTGAACTTCATTCGGAATAATCGTTTAAGTGTGTATGTCGCCAATATACAAATACTCATAGTCTTTTAACCTGCAGAAAAACAATCAGCTTCTAACGATTTTTTTGTCTTCAAAGATTTTTGTGCGAACATCAGTGCAAAGTCGTGCTCAGTCCACACGTGAAGAAAGCGGACCATCCCGTTGGACAAAAGCAGTTTTCGAATGTAGAAACCTGGACGACCAATTCGTTCCGATGGTAATTTGTGACAAACACTGCGTTAATCCTCTGCGCAATTGCCGACGTCTGCGAAAGTACAAGAACGAGCAAGTTCTTGTTGAGGTTCCTATGAAAAGCAGAAACAATGTAACCACCAGCGTTCAGATACCAGTTGCTTGTCAGTGTGTAGTTCTACGGTCCTGGCGAGCATGTTCAATTCGGAGTCATATACCTCGGTGAACAGACTGAACTGCAAAACATTCTTTTGAAATCTTCATTTTTTCTCACAACGTGCAATTCTACGTGTTGATATCGCATCGAATCAGTATTTATATTTGTTTGTAAACAAACATGCAAAACCTGCAGTTATTAAACGCTTGAATTTGTGGTAAGTTTGTTTGGTTTAATTTCCTTAGCAATATTTTAATGTGTGTTTCTGAAATATCTGCTTTGAAAATATTCGTGTATTTCATTTGCTCTTGGTTTTTAATCTTCTAAATACAGTAGTTTTGATCATGTTTGTAGAGATTTGTTATCCAGGGAAATAATAAGCTTCTACAAAGGATAATTGCAGTTTTCGAATACTAGTCTACGCCTAAGATGTTAGCTTGACGTTTTTGACCAATATATCTTCATTTGTGAAGTAAGGTTGGAAACAGGTATTAGACTTGGACGGGTTTACAGTGCTAACGATAAGTTCAAGTGTGGACCGCGATTGCCATTGTTTTTTCATCTAATTATCTGTTATGTGACTCAAAATTTTGTTTGTAGCTCCAGTGCCTAGTCGTCTATGTGTTTAGAACTTTGATCAACAGAAAATATTACAAAAAGNTTCAGAGNATAATATTTGTTTATGCATCGTCTGATGTCCAAAGAAGTTTCAGTTGTATAGGTTCAATGTTCTTTCGTTGTCCGACAAGTTACTGCGTTAAACCAGGTGTTGGCAACCTTCTGTGCACTGCGAACCGGTTTAAAATTGAAATTGTTTCGAGGACCGTCCTTCAAAAAAACATAAATGTTCAGCAATGAATGTTTGTTATAACTCATACAAGTTATTACAACTTTGATTCAATGAGAACCTTGAGCTTGTTTTGTCGCAACGAGACGCTCCCACTTACGAAGTATGGAACTTAATGGCACCCGCAGTGTGTCCCTCACGTCCAGTCTGTTTAGCGGTTTCGTCTTTGATGCTGCCATCACAGAAAATGCCGACTCGCATAAGTAGGATGTGGAGAATGGCAGCAAAGTTTTTAATGCTTTTATGGCAAGGTCAGGGTATTCTGGCAAAACCTTCATCCAAAACATTGGTAGAGTGGTTGTATGAAAAATACATTTCAGGCTACCATCATTTGCAATGTCCAGAAGTTGGTCCTCTTGTCGTGCAGGTAAGGTCGATTCACCTGATCTGAAAATAAATGGATTACTGATCCATTTCTTTGCAGTGCGAGAGTCTTCAGCGCTTGATTTGAAAAGTATTAGCATTTAAATTTTTGTCTGATAAAAATGAGTGAAAAACAAACATCAATGCTGAATTTTTTTGGGAAATGGGTCAACACCATCTTAAGAATCTGACGTCGAGGACGGGGTGCCTACAACCACAATGAAAGGAAAGCTTCTTTCAATCGCCAATATAATGAGTTGTACTTGAAGTACGGATTCATTTCAACTGGTGGTTCCGAAGCACCTTCTTCGCTCTGCGTAATTTGCAACAGCAAGTTATAAAACCAGGCAATGAAGCCTTCGAAACTACTTCGGCACATGGAGACTAAGCACCCCGCATTAAAAGATAAGCCTTTGCAGTTTTTTGAAAGAAGGAAACGTGCTTACGAAGGTTTAAAACGATTATTGAGAACTGCTTTACCAATAGATTCAAATGCACTAAGAGGATCGTATTTGGTGTCTCACCGCATCAGCACGACTAATAAACTATTTGCCATTGGAGAAGAATTCATTCTACCTGCGTGTACTGATATATGCCGTGAAGTTTTAGGAGAATCGTCAGAAAAAACATAGCGCAGAGTCCTATTTCGGCGCGCACTGATGCGAGACGAATTGAGGATATGGCGGAAGACATTGAAACTCAATTGTTAGAGCTGATTGTAAAGCCACCATGGTTTGCGATTCAGTGTGATGAGACTACAGATATTGAAAACAAAGCTGTGCTGCTAGTTTTGTTCGATATCTTTATGAAGAGGATATTCATGAGGACATTTTATGTACATTGTTCTTGCCAAAAAATACCACAGCCTCAGAACTATCCAAGTCTCTAAATGAATATTTCACAGGAAAACTGAACTTATCTTCTTTTGTCGGTGTGTGCACGGATGGAGCTGCAGCCATGATTGGCAGTCTGTCTGGTTTGACTGTTTGGAATTAAGGAGGTCGCACCAGAGTGCGAGTCCACTCATTGTGTCATTCACTGGGAAATGCTGGCGAGCCGAAAAATATCACCTGAGGTTCATTGTGTATTCTATGATATACTTAAAATGATTACCCTTATTAAAACTCATACATTTAAAACCCGGCTGTTCAAGCATTTATGTGAGAAGATGGATGCAAAGCACAAATACTTTTTCTTACACACAGAAGTAAGATGGCTCTCCAGAGGAAAATCATTGAACAGAGCGTTTAAATTACGTCAACCACTGAAAAGGTTTCTATTACAGACAAATTCAGATCTTTCTAACAAATTTAGTGATGAAAAATGGGTTCTCAAACTTGTCTACTTGTGTGACATCTTCAATCAGCTCAACGAGCTAAATCTTTCACTTCAAGGCAAAATGACAACCTCATTCACGTTGGCAGATAAAGTGGCTGCATTTAAAGACTAACATAAATTGTGGGAGCAGCGTGTAAACAAACTTGTATTTGACATGTTTCAAACATTAGCAGAGACTTTAAAAGACATCGAGCCTGAGCAAGCGTTTTCCGACTTTGTGAGCAGTCACTTGCGGGTTCTTTTACAAGACATGACGTGTCGATATGACGAGTTTGCATGTTGTGCGACCCAGGGTCACAAGTGCGGATGCATTCCAAGTAATGACAAATGTACTTCAGCGGGAGAGTGCATTCCCATCATTTGGATCGACGACACAAGAAATGATTGTGGCATAATCGACAGTGACGGACCATGCAAAGCAATTAAAGTTCAGTGCGAAAATTGCCAGATTACAATTAATCGATGTTCAACAAATGAGAGTAAATTATTTTTGCTGCAAAATTCAAATAAAAACACCACAACCTGCCACGTGAACAACCCATCCTTCTATCATCTGAATCTATCAAGAGAATTGATGTGCATTTCATCTTTCCGTGGAAAATATCTTGGAGAGATCTTTCAATGTGAGAATGGAGACGTCATCGACAATGCTCATTATGCGGCACAAAGATACAATGTCGAGATGGGAGTGACGAACAACAGTAACACTCTGGTTTCCGTAGTTCAGGAAAGTCACGAAAAAACGTCTGTGTTTTGCCGCAGAAAAACCTTTACCATTCGACGTCTTAGTGCGCAGATGGTTCAGATGCATGTTTCGAAGATGGCGAGTTCCGATGTTTTTTATTCTTGGACAAAAAGCTCATTATTTCAACAAAACAGGTTTGTGACCGAAACATCGACTGTTTTGATTGTTCGGATGAACTTTTGTGTTCCAATCAATCAATTGCACAAGTGCTTATTGGTGATGAGGGGTCAAGATGTCTTCCGGGACAGATGCATTGCAACGGTTCCACTAAATGTGTGGCCATGGGCAAGGTTCTTTATGATTCTGCAATTAAATGCAAAGAACAAATCAGCCAAGGGTTTTGTCGCCACGAGCAGCAATCCAGTGCTTTTAAGGAGTGTCACGCCAATCATGCGACAAAAAAGACTACATCGTCACTGCACGCGCCACATGCTGCGACAAAAGACCAGAGTGTAGGTAGATAGAAGATGAATGCAAGTCAGTCACCATGCGTTCCTCGACCATCGTTTTGTGATGGTAAATGCGGGTTGAAGAGTTGCGGATATTCGTTTGGAAACCGTGTGTGCGATGGATATATTAACGACGTCATCCGTGGTTCAGACAACTGCAATACGAGAAGTGGGACAAAAGTGTCCGATGAGGTTTCCATGCAAGAGCAAAGGAATGGTCAGCATCGACATACTTTACTATTGTGACGGCATATTCCACTGTGACAATCATTCTGACAAAACAAGCAACGATTGTTTGAAGAAACGATTCAATTATGCAGCAGCTGGAGGCGCCATTTCCATCAGCAAAGAGTTTGTTTGTGATGGAAGACTGACTGCAACCGAGGTGAAGATGAAAGTCGTCAACTGTCAGGAAAGAAAAGATTTTATTACAAAAGTGGTAAACCAATTTCAATCCCTAGAAAGTTTGTTCAAAATGGTACAAAAGACTGCGATGAAGGGGTAGACGAGTGCAAAACTTTATTTTCAGATAGATATGAAATGATTGGCAATCCTGGTCTTCCCTAATTGTTTTGGATCATGGGTTTTGTGGCTTTGATTGGAAATCTAGACACAAATATTCCAACAATGATGGAGATGGTTTTTGACGATTAAAGAAATACATCTATTAACAAAAGCAACAGTTTTGCAAAACTAGCAAATAGATTCTTTTATTTCCAAACTTGCCATTTCCGACTTTTTAATGGGAATCTATTTGATTGGAGTTTTTTGTCAATGTGTGAATTACTCGGGACATTATTGTTTTGTTGATAACAAATAGAGATCAAGCAATCGTTGCTTGATGCTTAGTACATTTGCAATTATATCATCAGAAGCATCTGCTTTCACCATGGCATCCATGTTCTTAGCATTGCTTGCAGATGATAGGACTGACGATGCGTAGTGTTACGTGAAATCGATTTCCTATTAAAAATTTGTGATTAATTCCTTGCTTCTTTCCCTTGTGGAGTGAAATTACTTCAACACTCTCCGATTGGTCTCAATCTACAAACCATTTCTGAACCGCACTGTGAATTTCAAATGGATCATTCTCGTTGGAGTTTCATTATGGCTGTTTTCCTTATTTTTTGCTTTTCTTGCATGGATACCTCTGGAATCTGGTTATTTTGTGTTTGAAGTTTGGTTTCCCAAACATTTTTTCCACACTGACACAATTTCCAAGCTTTACTATCCTGAAGCGGAACTCCCCGGTTGTTGAGTCCTGCTTCACTGTGGGATTGATCCTCGAACCTCGGGAAGGATGGATTGTGGCATCATCGATGTTAACTCCACGCCAGACGAATCGGCCAAAGAGAGCTGTTACTTCCATGTTCATGAAAGTCACTTATGTGTCACTTGTTTGGTCTTTCCCTTCTCCTTGCTTTGGCTGACTTTGCTCACATGTAGCGGTCGTGCTAGCGTGACTGCTACACTATCCACATAGATGCATTGCACTTGATTTAAATATACATGGATAAAAAATGAATGTTTCACATCCAGCACTATTAGCACTTTCATTGCCAAAACCTTGCTAAATTTGTTGCTAACAGCAATTCCTACAATATTCTAAGTTCCAAATTGATAACCTATACGTCACAATTTTCAGAAATGTTGTGATTAAGATAGCAAAATGCCACCTTAGATTATTTCCTATAGCATAACGATGCATACTTATACAAATATTTCACCTGAATAGGTACAAATGCAAACTTTATACTTAGTTCACTATTTTTTGTCAGAAATGGAAAAAATTTTATTAAGTTACTGACATTGAACTTCGGCCAATAGCAAAATGTTTTCGAAAATTCAAAAAACAGATTGGGATTAAGTTTCATTTAAAAGCAAATGCCAACTAAAATAACCAGTCAGTGAAACCTTTTGAAAGTATAACCTTTTACTTTCCTTTGCTGCCTAACATCATCTGACTGGTGACAAATAGGTGCACCGTCACTTGTGTGGTAATAGGATGTTTCAGCAGCTATCATACCAAGTCCTACGGTACTTGTCTGAAGTGCATGAGATAAGCAGACAGTGACTTACAAACCCCTTTTCTCAATCCTGGTTCTTAATGGCTTAAACCAAGCATGATGGCACATATCACATGTAATGCTGTGCTTACAAGAAAATAGTATATTGTATTTATATAAAACTATTAGTAGCCCTTGATTTCATGCCACAGGATATGGTGATAAAAAGTCAATGTAAGCTGCCCTCGAAGACCGTTTGCCTAAGCCTCTGAGATACTTTGCATACTAGCATGTTCTGCATTTTTGGTAATTGTGGTAATGTTTCCAACGCCACAACTGCCTTCTGTTCGTCAAAATACCTCCTGTGAAGAGAATGCGCAAAGGGAGTTTGGTTGATGGAACATTGGCAAGGAATGACTCAATGTTATCTCGATATTTAGACCTTTTGATAAGGTAAAGAAAATGTCAGCCGCCCTTGACTGTAAACTACAGGAATGATGCCAAAAATAATAAGCTGCAGAGTACAATTGAATAATGCAATAGCTTTAAAATTCTTGGCTTTTTGAAGAGCAGGTTATTTAAATATTTACAAATGTCAAGTAAAAGAATTGCCTAAATCAGAGATGACGAACATGCTGCCCGCAAAAGAATTTCGTGAGGCACACGATTATTTCATGCTTCAATATTGCGTGAAATAACTTCAGCTGTATGGTTCGCATGGGTTTTTATTACTTTCGTTTGTTGTTTGTTTCTGTTGATGAACAATATTTTTCGTTTTTAACAGGTTTCATAATATGACAAAAAAGTTGTGCGGCCCGCTTACTCAGCGGTAACCGAAAAAGTGGCCCGCGATAGCAAATAGGTTCGTCACCCCTGGCCTAAACATACTGTTAGGGTTTACGTTCAAGTAATATACTAAGTATATACCCCATCTCCATATGCTTGGTACAGTAGCATTAGCAACAGGCTGCTCTATCAAGAATGTCAATGAAGCAGTTTCTTTTGTAACTCACAATAAACAATTCAAATTCAATGACTTAAAAACGTTCAAAAATTTCACTTGCACAATCAGAATACAAAAAAAGTAACTTAATTTACATTAGCCACAATAAAGATTGTACAACTACATCATGTGCCCATCACCTGCAACAATCAGTCAAGGTCAACCGTACAACCACAGTGAATGATAACTCAATATAAAAAAGTGTGATCCAGGTTTATAGCACAATTCACAAATTCCTGTAATGGTGCAGAGGAAAAACACATGGACTATACACAATAAAATGAAATTGCAACATTTTTTCTTTCCTCTTAACAATGGACTACCTGTAACAGGCTGATGAACAACACTGTATAACAGTAAGGAGGGACCATTATTATGTTAACTCTTGACCAACTGAAATTCACATATGATTTTACTAGAAATGACCACACACACTTCTGCTTCTGATAAATGTGAAAAATTACTCCAGATCCAGTTCTTCACAAATTTTTGACTCTAGGTCCAGATCCAGGTCTGAAAGGAAACGCGAAATCCTGCTGGAGTCGACTCCGGCACTTCTTGGTGACCATCAGCCCACATTGTACAGTAAATCTTTTAATGAAGGAAGTGGCTACAGAGCCACCCACGGATCTTCTTATTTCAAAATTTATTCCACTGTACTGCCTCATCTGACGCGGTTCGAACAAAGCAGTCAGTTTGTCACTCAACCAGCGTCGACCNGGTAGCCTACTGGTTAGGTTTCAAGTCTACCATGTCAATNGTTGTGATTCGCCTCTGATCTTGGCCGCTTGCGTTTTTATAATAATGACTGCTTGCAAGTTTCAATTCGTAGGACTAGCTTTTTTTCAAAACGTTATAAACCTTTGCTTTAGGGGCTAGGTTTAGGGGTTACTGTCAAGTTAGTGTTAGGTTACCCTTAGGTTAGAGTTACCTTAGATTTGGGTTAGCTTAGGGCTACGGTTAGGGTTAGGTTTACCTTTAGTGTTCACTATGTTTCTACCAAGCCTACTGCATTGTTGTCGTGCATTACTGTCACATTGCAGGAGATGATCGAATAAGGTGTCAAACTTAAAAATCCGCAGGCGGTTCTGTAGCCACTGCCTTTAATGTAATCTGCTAATCTTGTGTATCGGAATATAAATCCCAATTTAAATGAAAGTGCAGAACAGTTCTGAGTTCATGGCTAAAGCGGAGGAAACAGTAGTGACTAAATTAGCATGATTATCAACTTAAACAACTTATTAGCAACCTTGTAAGCTGTGATGTATGCAAATACGTTTCTGGAGATATGAGCCATGGCTATGCACCATTAAAATGTTTACAACTCAACAAAGGTTTATCCAAAAATCCTTGGGCAACACCAAAATTCACAATTCAAAGCAAGTCTATGCAAGATCCAAGCATAGCAGGATATTTTTTGTTATGCAAGCTTGAAGTATCTTTTAACATCCAGACAGTTGATTAGAGCACAAAAAAACACACATACTTTTAAAGGATACTGCATGCTAGGCAGACGCAGAAATCAAAGCTGTGTTCCTAGTGCTATACCAGAGTGCATTCAAGTTCGACTCCTTCTCCACTTGCTTTTTTCAACTTTGCGCAATAGCTGTATGACGTGACTTGTTTAAGATTGGTCACCAACTGACGCGCACGCTTTTTTTCTTAATCTGTAAGTCTCCTGCCCAAGAGTGATTGTGCAAGACACTTTGAAACTAGATCTGTTGGGTCAACAGAACGTGGAAGTCCTACAAAGGATCTGTGACTTATCATTCCTGAAGAAACGCAACACATGTACATTACCCAATTTACCTGAATGTCTTATGCCACCAGGGATGCAGTGCTAACAAAAAAGGTGTGGGAACTACCCAAACACGTAGCCATTTCAAAACAGCTGTAAACTCATTTTAGAGCAAAACTTGAAAAAGGTGGGTGAACACTTTTCCCACGCATTCTCGCCCCACTACACGCCAGCATACCACAGAGTTTTGTCAAAGCTCACTCATTGTAACGTTGTTAGTTGTGTGCAATAACTGGTAAAATGGGAATGAGGCTGATAATACGAAATTAAGTGATGCAGGCCCGGGCATCGGAAGGATTCTCTCCAGGGGGGCCTCAAAGGATTTTTCCAGGGGGGACTAAAAGTAAAGAAATTTGATTTTTCCCACTCAAAACTCCAAAACATCCTTTTTACAAAAAATAAAAAAATTCGGAGGGGGTAAATGTCCTCCCTGCCCCCCTTCTGACTCCCATGGATGCAGGGTACTATGCGTGGAACAGCAAATTCTTGAAAGCAAACTGAAATGCCAAGTGTTTTCTGTACAGTTGGGGTCACTGTTTCCAGTCTTGGAACTGCTGAAACCAAGATTGGAAGATTGCGTCAAAGGCTGAACTGTACTTCTTGCCGGCGCGGTTGAAGTGAACGCTCTTGCCCAAGGAGCGCTACGGCGATTCACTCGGTGGCCGTGGAACGAACACCCAACCTTCCAATTGAGAGGCAGATACTTTGCCACTGACCAATTACTGCCCTAACAGTTATTCTGATAAACGTACTTTTAGCTCAGAAAATCCAAGGATCTTAACAAAATTTTGTAATTGAAAATCTTCAAAAAATATAAATTTGGTGAAAATCTGTAATCAATCAGTCAAAAAAGTGATGGTGAAAATCTGCAATGAGTTAGTCAAAAAAGTGAAAAAATATGGCTTCTCGGACAGGAATCAAGGCGGTCAGATTTAATTCTTGCAAGAGGCCAGTCTATCCTGGAAAATGGCCAAAAAAAAGCCAAAGGGTGAAACGAAAATTTTGGGGCCAGTAAGTGTTGTTTGGAAGCAAATTTCTCAAATTTGTCCCCAAAAGGAGTAACCCTGATGCTGCAGCTTGCTGGAGTAGAGGCCTTTCGAGTAGTTTCCTAAAATAGCGGCCATTGTTATGCAATATTATTGAAAGAAAGGTAGTTACAAAGCCGTGGTGAGCATAACATGGCTGGAACCATTGCGTTAATATCTGCTGTGTTGCCCTCATTTGCCAAAGAAGATTCTCATGGAGCTTGGGACCGCTGATGAAATTATGAAAGCTTAAATTTTAATCAGTCTGAATAATTTCTTCACCTCTTTTCAATTATCTGCTTACAATAAGCGACTACATTTTGCCGCCCCCTGGAACGTGCCGTCCCTGGCTATACCCAGAGTAGCCAGTGGGTTGCTACGCCATTGCTGCCGAGTCGTTGGATTGCTCAGGTTAATTTTAAATCCCAACCACAACCTATCTCTAAGCCCCAATCCCAAACACTATGATCCTAAAACCCTAACCTTAGAAACATAACCAGAAAGGCCTCTAAAACCCTAACAGTAAAACCCAGTGATAGGGTCTTGTATCCATCTCAAGACCCATTTTTGCAAGTCTCGATCTCCAAGGTTTCAGGTCTCGTTTTGGTCTCTGAGGCTACAGGTCATGCTCACAGCCTATTGTCTTGAGACTTTGAACAAAGAAATGGTTTGTAAAACTTCTGTGATTCAAAACGTTTTGTTTGTTGTATTTGCAGGTAAGAAAGAACCAAAACAGGTGAGAGCAATGACAGAAATTCAAAAAACAATTCAAGTTATAAATGATGACAACATTTTTTGAAAAATGTCGACAAAATCAACAAAAAAGAACAATTTAAGCTAGGCAGACGCAGAAATCAAATTTGTGTGTTCTGTGCTAGACTAGAGGGCATTCAAGTTCGACTCCTCCTCCACACAGCTGTATAGCGTGACTTGTTTACGTTGCCTGACGAAACTGTTATTTCTACGTCTCTACAAGACTTTTGACCAAGCATGGCTGACTGTGCAAGACAGTTTTAGACAAAACACCAGCAAAGATCTTCAACTTGCATTACCTCTGAGAAAACCAACACATGTGTAACAANAGTTAATTTACTCGAATGTCTTATTCCACAGAATACTTTCGTCACAGCTCACACTTTGTCTGGTTGGTTTTTCAACTTTGCGCTGGATTTATGTCACAAAACTGCTCGCTAACCGATGGCCGCCTTTTTTCTTACTCTGCACGGATCTTGTCCAAGCATGGCTGACTGTGCAAGAGAGTTTTGGAATTAAAAAGTTTGAGTCAACAGAACATGCAAACACAGCAAGGATTTGCAACTTGCATTACCTCTGAGAAAACCAACACATGTGTAGTAACATTTAAGTTACTCGAATGTCTTATTCCACAGAATATTTTCGTCACAGCTCATACTTTGTCTGGTTGGTTTTTCAACTTTGCGCTGGATTTATGCCACGTGACTGCTCGCTACCCGATGGCCGCCTTTTTTCTTACTCTGCACGGCTCTTGCCCAAGCATGGTTGACTGTGCAAGACAGTTTTGGAATACTCTTTGGCGTCCGGTTGCTTTCGGGGATTTTCGAAAGAAAAACGCCTATTAGGCGACCTTGGCCCACTTTGCCTGGCCCTGGGCGCCAACCGTTAGGTGGTAGTATTTCGCCGAAGTTTTTACTGGAACCTAGGCTACAATCTGAGTTTATTTATACTTTGGATGACCTGCTGGGGTTTCGGGTTCAAAAGGTATGATGTAAGTTTGTAAAAATATTTGACTAATTAGCTAATTAGATAATTAATTAATTTGTTTACTTTAGATCATAACTTTTGAACCAGAAGCGCTAGAAAGTCAATCAAAGTATCAAAAGACTCGGACTCGAGCCTAGTTTCCAATGAAAATTTCAGCGAAACACTTAGGCCTAGCAGTTGGGCCCTAGGCCAGGCAACATGAGCCAAAATGACCCAAAAATACTTCACTTATGACGTCAGTCACAAAAAATCCGCACCCCCCAACCAAAAAATTTTTTTCGAGTGCAATCTACTAGACTGGCCGATCCGTTTGAGCC
>JGI24159J19872_10006588_pt1 | contig 15151 bp, 12 predicted proteins | sample Ectturendosymbi4_FD_19872 | JGI IMG/M metagenome (IMG submission 19872) | reverse complement strand
AGTGTAATTTCTTCTGCAAAAGTAATCGTTTCCGACAGGTGGGCGCTTGGGCTTAACAGTCGTGGGCAAGGGCGTCGGAAGTGGAGTGGCAGGGTCCCTGGATTTTGAAATTTGATATTTTCTTGTTGAAGTTCAATAGAGCAAGGTTGTTCTCTTAGTTTCGAGTTGTTTAAATCAAATTTCACCACTGTTCCCCTCCTGGAAAAAATCCTTCCAACGCCTATGGTCGTGAGACAGCGTTTTGGTGAGCGATGCGTTCGTAAACGTTCATCGTAGACCAGGGATATCGAGTGGTTGCGTTCTTGAGCATATCGCGCCTCCGGCAAAGCTCAAAAGGGNAGAATAGAAATCACGCTAGATCGAGAAAACCTGACATTANTTTAATATACCGACGGATAGGACCTTCAGGATTAACACTATACTTGCACACTAAACCATTTCTAGTATAGGAATACTTCAGTAATCCACACGTTAGTCTTAATAGCAAATGTAGAAGTGTGGAGTGCTACGAGATGAAACAAACAGTAAATTCTCTATTGATCGTTGTCAAAAACTCGTTTCAGAACTTCGGCGGAAACGGACATCACAGAAAACGGCAATGCGATGAAAAAATTAAGTATCACATAGAACAAAAGTTCATAACGTACAGTTGAGACATTATTGAACATTGTTTTTTTACTTCATCAACATCATCACAATGATCTGAACAACATTAGTCAAAGGGGGATGAAGCAAGCAATGAATCTGTCTTCCCAAGCTTCTTGTTCATAATGAGGTGCGTTAAATCAAGTGCAACTTCATCAGTACCGAACCGCTCTTCGAAAGACGAGTTTAAAAAGTACATCACCGCGTTCAAATCAGCGCAGACACAGAGTGAGTTCACAAACAGCCCAACCACAACAAACCTATGGTTGCTATCAGCAACGTGCCGTTGGACATGATCACGTGACAGCATTAAAACGTCATAAAGAAAACAAGAGATGCAACAACGCTTTTACCCAAATAATTGACAGTTTGCTTCAGTAGAAAAATACGCGAAAGGTGTTTTCTGCTGAACGTACTTGTTTCTAATTGTAAGTGCAATAAATACGGGAGGGTGCTCACCATGCAAACTGCATATGTCGCAAAGGCTTAAGGACGGCTGCGAGTTTATGAAGCTGTCAGAAATTGATGTGTATTCAAAGTAAGTGCATGTTGTGAACTACAGCAGATAGCAAAGCGCAAAAGCAGTGACGGAACATTAACGGCCAATTCCTCAGATTGCACTTGAGTTTCTGGGGCAGCAGTAACTGCTACACATACCGTTGACTGGTGAGAATACGGTCTCCGGAATGATGACTATACGACGGGAGTTGGANATGTAAAGGGCAGCGATGATTTGAAAAACACATCCCGAGGTAAAATAAACTTTCTTAACGTATCGCAATGGATCCTTGCATTTGACGTNATACNGCNCACATGCACAAACTACAATAGCATAGCAGCGCCNCGGAAATACAATGTGTGTTCGTTCACCAAGCACAGCAGCCGNCAACATAACCTGCCTGGAGGCGGCTTGCCTTAAATCACCGAACGAAAGAACTTCATGACGCTGACTTCAACATCGAGACCTGAAACTTACGGACGGCGGGAAAAGGAGGTTTGCGGTCGGGACCTCCCACTATTTTACGGCGTTTTTTGTTTTTCGTCATAGAAAATCATCTTCAAAATTGTGATGAGTGCATGACGTTGCCGGTAAGGCAAGCTTATTTTCATCTCAACCTTGTGTCGTTATAACTTTACACGCGTCGCTCCATCTCACTGATAGCCTGATGTAAAAAATCTTTTACAAATTTATGAACCGACTGTTTGTAGTAAGAAAGCTTAAGATCAGGGGTACTGAATCAGGTTAGGTTAAGGTCCCCGCGGGTCGGCCATCAGTCTCTTTATATAGTTTTACCGGAACGTGCAGTTAAGTACGGTCCAGGCTTTTTCGCTTACGATTTGAAGGAGACTCTTTTGTGATGCTTTTCATGCTCATCATATACCTTCTCAGCACATCAACAAACAACGGGATACGTCTAAGTAGTAAAAACCGCCGTCTCTCCAACGCAGAAGCGTAATCCAGGCTTTGGTGGGTGCGGGCCTTAGCAAGACACTCTGAAACCAAAGCCAAGGGCCATGTGAAACGTGCCCACGGGCCGCGCTTAGGACACCCCTGTTCTAGATGGTCTAGTGCGCACTCGAAAATCTTACGCAATTCAACTATATATTACTCACACAAGAGATTGGCACTCAGAGTCTGAGGATGCTAATTGTTACGAATGGATATGACGACAACGTTGTTTTGTAGGTACCAATTTTCCAAATCGTGTTGGTACTAATTGTCCAATCACGTATTTTTGGAGCCGGTGTCGCTGACAAAAATATGAAAATATCTGCGATGAAATGTTACCGAGTGAAAGAGTACACTTTCCCATTTCAATCCTTCCAGCAATTGTGCAAAAAATGACCTTTCAAAGTTGAGTGATCTCAGATAACGACGCACAATCAATCAACCATGAGGTAGGTAGCACGCCTAGATGAGACTCCCACACCAACATTCGCTCGGCCGCCCTCACTGAAGCGTAATAAATGCTGAATATGCGTTAAATATACAATTAGATGTAAATTCACAGGCAGTGTCACTGGCACCATTCGTCCCATTTACGACACATCCCATCGAACCACAGCTTCAGCAACTTGTCATTTGCCGTCGTCAATTTGTCGTCAGCGTTTGTGCTTGCGTAGATCTAAGAAAACATAAATTACGGTTAACGTTTTTTTGCAAAGTTCACGCACATGTTGACAGCTCCAAACGGTGCTATTCGGGCTTCAATTTAAGCGATGAATTTAGCCTTCTAGGAAATCTGAAGCGTGGTTTCTAAAAAAAATACCGCAACGACAATTTCCTTGTTGAGAAACAGCCTAACAACGTGATAAACTCTCGCGTTCACGCTTCTGATGTTCGAGAGTGAAAACTTGGGCAATTTCCACAAATGTTATTATGTCTGAAAATGAGCCACCAAGAAAAACGTTCGTCTGCACCAAGATCCCAACGCCAATGTTTCTGTTCACCTGTGCCACCAGGTGGCGGCGCGGACTACGTCACAGCATTTTTCAATCTACATATTGGTTATTAGAAACAGGGCGCTCGATGCTGTTTACAGGTGGGTTGATAGCATTTTTCCTGCTCGTCTCAACAGTGTTTAGCGAAGCCATGTGGATAAGATTATTATTTAAAGCGCGCATAGTTCTATTTGAATAAGAGCCAATGATGCCTACTTCGTAGGCGAAATATATACTCTGCAAGATCTTCAGTGTCTGATTCTTTGCTGGGAAAGGATTTCTTTCCATAAACAGGCGCGCATAGTAGCAGAGAACAAGTTTTGAAGCCTGTCTACTTCTAGCATGTCTTCGTGTAAAATGCTTCAGGATTGGGATGGAAAATGAACACGGTATGGCAGCACTGTCGGCTGTGTACAGTTAAACCAGGCGTTCCCAATCCCAACCTTTCTCTGACCACGTACCCCTTCAGCATTTCGACAGATGAGCATGCACCACTAAAATCTCCTATGATAAAAAGGCTGAGTAAAATAACAAAAATCCTCCGAAATTTTAATATAACTTTTAGATTTTTAGAACTATAAAGGTAGACTCTGTTTTTATGTCTCAAACTTAGTTTGTTGAGGCCGATATATGTATATAATATTCGCAAATAAATAATATATAAGTATATTTTTCCCTTCTATTGCCAACCTTCAATGTACTCCTTCAGATAGGCAAATGTGGGAGCACATGTACCCCAGGCTGGGAGCCCACGAGTTTAACTACGCGAGCACACGTATTTTTCATGTGATATTTTATTTCAAATGACTGTTACAAACTTACTTTTGGCCTGGGAAACGCACGCACACACTGCATTCGGTTCAAATGCTCGGAATACGCCGATTTTATGGCTGCTTTGACATCGGCGGACATGCAAGGCACACACAGCTTGCAGGTCTGAAAAAGAAAAAGGAAATTTAAAGGCTTTCCCCAAAAATAGCACTGCACGTGTCACACAGCTTAAATGCGAAGAGTTTATCCACTTATCTACCTCAGATTGTTTGCAGTCGTGGCAAGCTTTGCATTCCTTCTCGTAGACTTGTATGTCTTGATCGCTGACGAGCGTGTCGTCGGTCACNCCGGCTCTGCACAGAAATTGGTATTTCTCGTTAGAAACACTGCGCTATATGGCCCGAAAGCTGGGCCCACAATCCCACTCAGCGTGTTTTTGCGCCGGTTAAAGCACAGGCCTGGTACTGTGACGGCATAAAAGAAACATAAACTACTTCGGCGACCGTTCGTAAATAACTGCAGTAGATGGTTCGAGAAGTTTCACACGGCCTTGGAGGAAGGTACAACAAAGCAATCGCAAGATAATTATAACAGAGTGGAAATTCAACATTTAAGACTTGTCTTGTGGATATGCGCGCCATGTCAAAGTGTGAAACTTCAATTCAGCAAAGCTATGAGGAGGAACTAATTAGTCAAACGTTTTCTGTTGCCACGATTAGAGCTCGACTGATAAGTTTTTTTTGGGTCGATACCGATAGTTTTGCATTACTCAAAACACATTTGAATTGAAACTTTTGGAAAGAACCTTGTCTAGCCAAAAATGTGATTAAAATTTAAGGAACAGCGTAGTTTACCTTCAGACCTGTTCATCTTCCTGAAGCAAACAATGCATACATTGTGTGTTAGTTGTAAAAAAAGATCTTCCCGCTGCAGGTCAAAGCCAATTTCGCGCATATATTCTACTGTAACGTTGATGCACGGGTCCTGATAACAACGCAGCCGAACCCAATTGTTTGAAATGGAATATGGAGACACATCACTTATCATCCCACTGGCTGCGAGAACACCAAATTCTCAAGGATTATTCCGAAACCATTACATCGATATCATCGCTGTGTTCTGACCGGGAAATATGTTCAACGTGTGATGTGGTNAAGTCACAAGCTTGTTAATCAGGTGCGCAAACCTTACAGGTTCGATCATTTATTCGCTGCAATATAACCTTCTCAGTGCTCTTTATTCCCATAACTTAACGTACTGTAAGTCTTTGGTATAAATACTGGTCTATATTTGCTTCATGCACATGTTCTTTTGAGTGGCTTCTTCAACAAAGTAGCAATACAAAAAATACAGACAGAAACTTAACTTTCTACTCGTATGCTTCCAAAGTGAACGGACTTTACAGACAAGGGTCAAAGTTATTCCAACTTACCGTATTTACAAACACATTCTGCTATGAAACCCATCTGGACAAACCAGTAAAATAATACATTAGTTATGGATTTTAAAAAATCTGACAGAAGCTATGGATGCTATACCAAGTTTCGATGTGGACAACACCCGAGTTTATTGAAACACTGTTTAGTGAAAGAAGAATCTACAACTGTTTTGCAGCTCTTTGGCGCCAATTGACATTAAACTGTCAAAAAAAAACAAAGGCATCTTGCAACAGCACTGCACAGTGAAAAACTACAGCAAGTGTTATTGCTCGGTGTATCAGCACTGGCCTAATAAAGTAACTTACTTGTTTACGAATATACAACAGAAACGTGCCTACTTTGAAAACGCACGGTAAATTTGAAGCCTCTTATTATTCTTTGTTTTTCATTCGCCAACCCAGGCGTCATTTTCATTTTCGGACAAATGACCGAAATATTTTAGCGAAAAAACAGCCCAGGTGACTGCAGTTTTCGCACTTCACGCATTCGACGATGGACAAACCTGGAAGACTTGTACCGCAGGTTCACTATTCCTGCAACATGCAAAGTGTTGAACAGGACTTGCTCGTAGAGAAGCGCGTTGGCTGAAAAGTGGGCGCTGGACAAATTCGGAGACATGTTCACCTCCATAAGAAAGATGTTGAGCTTTGAATCAAACACAAAATCAAAACGAACCATCTCGAAGAAGTTTCGGGAACCCCAAGGATACCTGAAAATTAAAACGGAAAAACACCGCGGTGGAAAAACAAACTTTTAAAATACTTTTATACAGGGCGGGCAAAGACTCGTGGAACTAAGAGGCTTTTACGCAACGTTTGAATCAAGGAAATATGCAGGAAACCCAAACCGACACATAAGCTTAGTGAATTCAGTTTATGTTGGGCAAACAGAGTAAATTTCAGTTTCTGTCGTTGCGTTATTACTGACAGCAGACGGCAACCATTCCACACCAGTCCAAGTTTCCCAAGTTGACAGTGTGCAGAAAACAAGGTGCGATTATGAGCACGAAGTCTAGCGCAAGTCGTGTTGGCAGCGTCAGGATATTCCAATCATAACGGGAAAACAGCGTCACCTGTAACCTACTATTGGTCGCAGAATTGCGAGTTGCTGCGAGGACAACGATGGTGTCGAGGTTTAAACATAGAATTGCGCTGGCGGGATGACGCCATGCAAACAAGCCGCCAGTCCGCGTTCCTGCAAATGCGAAGTTTCCGCTGCTTACTTCGCCAGCGACTTCACGATGTCGCGTTGCTTGTCCAAGGTGATGTCAGCGACGGCGGAATACAGACGCTTCTTCAAATCGTCGGCGTCCAAGTCCTGGCCGCGGATGTAGGCCAAAAGCGATTGCTCGTGCGACAGTTTCAGTCGCGTGTGGTAATCACGCAAGGAAGGCATCTGGATAAAGACATGGAGGAGGCTGCGTTTGTTTTTTTTCGCTGAGGCATTTCGGTCATTTGTCTTGTAATAGTAGTAAAACTTGCCGTGACAGTATTCACCAGCCTACCTTTCTTGGACATTATGACCGAATTGACTTAATTTTTTTGGTAATTTCAAAATAATTCGGTCTATGATCGAAAAAAAACTAGTAATTAGCATGGAGGACTGCCATACAGCACATGAGCGATAATAATGCCCTGCTTTCTGGTAGTAACGCGTACGATTGGGAGTGAATAATAAGCGATTCTTTCCAGCAGTATAGATTCGCTCGATATTTTCAGTTTAGCAGTGTGCACATTTAGCATTATCCGAATCATACGGGCTGCGGTTCAGAAGGTTCTGCATTTTTGGCGAAAACGGAATATCTTTTCGCCATTATTATTTCTAGGTCCACTCAGGCCTGGAGTAGTGACGCCCAACAAGGCTCCACCCGTGTTTGGATCAAATAGCATCTTGGCTGAGCCCTGCAGCCATGCATATTCAGCCTTGGTATGGGAACTGAGCTGAGGCAAGTGGTAACGATTTCTCCACGCTGGCAGCCACTGTAACTGAGCAATTGGGAACACTTCGGGATTTCTTCCAGGGTATACTTGTTATTCTCAACCGCGACTCTCAGGGCCGCATATGCTCTTCAACGATTCTTCCTACAGCCGTCAATACAGTTAAAAACATCATTTCGGTTTAAAATATTTTATCAATAGATCGTTGAAGCACAACTTGCTTGCATTCGCGAAGAAAATGCCTTGTACCAAATTTTAGTGAAATTCACAAACTACTTTGTACATTAGATAGATGGCAATTTCTACTGGCACGAACAAAGATATTATCGCACGAGGGGTTATTTGAAGTTTTTTAACTTATTCGTCTCTGGCTATTCGTATTGGCTGCAATGAGAACCCAACGTAAAACAGAAAGCAGCTTTTTCAGTCTTAGTTTTTACTATTCTGTCACTTGCAAATTAAGAGCTCTTTACTCTATCTGAGAAAGTGCGCCACATGGCTTGCCAGCTTATGTGATAGAAAGAACAGCACAGTTATTTTAACAGTTGTTTGATGAGGTCAGATTGCTTCGACTTAAGCCACTCATCATCTAGATTTGACATGGGAAGATAGGATCAGTATTATACGCCACATTTTTGTGGAAGAGCCTTTCCTTTGGACCCCATTGGCCCCAGGCTGCATGTTTGTAATTACACAAGATGCTAATCTTTTCCTGAATACAGACAGACAGGTGTAAGTTGCAAATATTCGCATATACTTTAATTAGATAGTCGTAACTTGAAGTAACAGGAACATTAAAAAAAACTCGCACCGTTGAGTAACAAAATTGAGGTTTTCAAAGCAATTGGGAAAATGGTATTTTCAAATTTAAAAATTTCCAAAGCGTGTTGTGCTGCGCGTCCTGTGGTCATAAGCAGTTCAAAATTATTTGCTGCTTAGAAGCACGGTATGATTCGCTCTGCAGAATGTGATTGCCACAATGGAGAATCAAGGAAACGCGAATTGGTATATCTAAAGCAGCTATATCCAACCCAAATGGCTTACTGGGCCAAAAATCATGTCGCTATCTTAACCAGGGCCACACATTTGATGACATATTAATGAGGGCCGCACATTAAATGACTTACTTAGATCTGAGCAAACCAAATATAGCTGAAGCTAATATACTGAAAGCGTTCGAATCCTAATTGCAGTGTTCACAGACGTGATAAAGTGGAACTGAGGAGACCACCTACATCAAAAATGTCAAATTCAAGGTTATCAACATAAGGAAAGGTTGTCAGTATGTAGGATGCTTTCACTACAGCGAAAACCTAAACCGGGCCGCACAAAACCTTTGCCTGGGCCGCGGGTTTGACATAGCTGATCGAAAGTCAATAACTTGTTCAAACATAGTTACGAATTATGAAACCCATTACAAGGACTCATTAACAAATGGTGCGAAGAAGAGGATCTCACCCTGTGATATGGCACCACTGCATTTTACACCAAGAAAGTATCGTTGCTACGGCAGTAACAGCATTGAAAATGCCTAATTCGGCAGAAATCATAATACCAACAGTAACTTGTTCAGTTCAGTTTCGTTTATAGTCGGTTTCTGTACTCCTTTCGGAGTGTTACGATTGGTCTGCGGCACCCATCACCGCTTGCTTGCGCCATGGATGGACCACGCGGCTTCTTTCGCAGTGAATGTTGCACTCGTGGCGAGTCAATGGCACCACCACGCGGCAACGGTTTCCTTGCACCCACCCATAAATGCCGAGCACGAGACTGGCCAGTCTCGTGACAGACTGGACACTATCTTTCAAGTTCGACCGGGAATCGAACCCAGCTTAACAGCTTTGGTGGCGCGTGCTCAAACAACTGTACCACTTAACTGGTTAACAGTAGCTTGCAGATATTGATGCCGAATTCAGAGACCCGCTCATGTTCATTGTTGGTCGATGATTTTATAAACCTGAGCTAGATGTCTCAAAAGATTCAAATCGCTTTTCCCGAAAGTAAGGAATTTGCTGACGGAGTGAATATCATTCCATAAGCTGGGGATACGAAGAATGGATTGCTGATTTAACGTTCATGGTTGATATCACCAAACACCTTGCGTCTTTGTCCTGCTTCCTATTTGGAAATGACACGCTCTGCCACGATCTATGACTAGTGGTGGATTCATCGAGAGGCAAACGAGACTTTCCTTGGTCCCCCTTTCTTAAAATGTCGATAAAGTTTTGCACTTATCCATATGTGTACGTTTTCTCGCCAATTCTGCTTCACACCAATGGTTCAAATTCACCCATGTTTGAACATGTTACGAACAACGTATCACGTTTTGCAAGGTACAACCCCACAACAGATTTGCAAGTAGTATTGCTAGTGTGGTCTTCATATGCCTCAGTTAAACAAAAAATGTTCGAGCGAAGCACAAAAACGAATTAAGAAAAGTCAAGACTTAAGGAAAACTGATGTAAAAAGATATCGTCGACAGATTTTTGTTAGAAGCACGAAAAGAGAAAGCCAGATGAAGATAACTGTGAGGATTTTGCAGCATATCATCACGATGAACACAGCATAGCAGCAGCTGAAGTGGTGCTAGAACATTACAGTATACAGAAACCCTTGCAGTGGCCGGTGACGTTAATGAAAAGCAAGACACTGGTACTGTAATAACTGTAGTGTACGAATAGTTTCAAGTAGCATGATATGCAATGTGCATACGATGCGATGTTCACATTGGCTATTTGCTGTGATTTTTCGAGTTGCCTAAGTGTCTACTTCTGTTAAAGGACCCACTCAAAATGATTGCCTTGGGACCCCAACTTCGTGGATCCACCACTGCATGTGACACAGTGTCTGCCTTAATTGCAAAGCCTTCGTCTTTGGCAAATGCAACTTGTAGGAGGAACTGCGATACATTTTCCATCAATTTCAACGCACCAAGTCAGTGGATCATTCAAAAAGTGCTGTACATGGCGAGTATTAGTCATTTGACTGATGAAACCGAACATCAGCTTAAAGGAATTAATTATTTCCTATCTCATGAAAATATTATAAAACAATTAAGAGCAAGGGTTTCCAGCTCGAATGGGGATGCGTGTCACAGTTTTTCGTATAGTCTAGTCCCGTGCCAAAACATGTTTAGATAATTGCTGAAATCTTAACACTAACCTACAGTGCTTTCATCATGGCATGACCCACCTGCATCAGCTAATGAACATGCTGCCGATAGATGAACTTGATACAGATCTACAGGCATTCTATAACCAGGGTGTAAGGTGCAATACGCTTGGCAAGCGTAAACAAACACGTTGGTACTAAAACAAGGATTTATTCAAATGTATTAACAGACCCATCCTCATCGCCATTACCACTAAAGTAAAAGTACGGCACACGAAGGTAGGAGAATATATGGATGATGGAAGTTGTCAACGCAGGAATGAACAAAAACTAATCTTGGCTCCACATATTGCATATCTTGCCTCCACGTACTTGTTTTACCGAAATTAATAAAGAAGACCGTAGTTCATTAAATTGCTTCTTGGCTAGTTGCTCCCACATACACCGGCGGTGGTGGTGCCGTCTTGTGTGCGTTGGGGCGTGTGTGCTTGCCTAGAGTGTTCTGAAGTTTCGTATGTGGTTTTATCTTTTTATTTTTTCTTTGCGTGCTAGTCCATGTCTTGTGTGCCTTGCGGCTGAAACAAATACAATAAATACTGTAGACATGGCAGAATGCCACAGCGATCTCGGCGCGGTAACCCGTCCCGGTGGGGTCAAAATTTGCAGTCAACCAACTGCTTTGTGTCAAAACAAACCTACCCCTCGCAAGCTTAACGGCACAAACAACTTAACACCGTTGCCAAACACTGGAAAGGATCAACATAACTCGGGAATTTGCAAAACTGAAGAAGAAAGAATCTTACCTCCCATGTGGGCGTGTAATCGTCTTCCACAACGTATTTTCTCGGGTTCGCAACATCCAGAGGAAGGTAATCTTCTGGGCAAAACCTTAAAAATAGGTTTCAACAGTCAACTTCATCGGACTGCCGGTACAGCATGGAATTACTTGGTGTTGCGTAACTTTTTGAATTTTTCAGTTGTGCAAATACAGTGTTGTGAAAAATCTAGTTGCACATGTACAACGTTTGGATTTTGCAAAATAAAAAATGAGCAAATTTTTTGAAGACTGACAATTTTCAGATGGCAGCATCAAAGTTCCGTGGACAAGACGGTTCAGCAGACAAACTATTCTAAGCTGTTCTTAATTAAGTTAGACGTTTTTTGTTGAACAAGATCAAAAGAAACGTAAGCAAAATGTGTATAACACTGACTGAATTCGCCGAATTTGTGACGTATTAACAAAAGAAAATAAACAACTGAAAACTTTTCTTACTTATAATTGCGAATGTCAGCAGTTAACAAAAACAGAGAAGAAATATCGAGCCAGCAAAAAACCTTTGCTGACACGATCTGAATAGCGAAAGCTATATATTATCAAGCAGATAAATTAGTTCTTCTGACGATTATTATTTTATCATTAGCCGACGTTTCGCCCACCCATTCAAGTGGGCTTCCTCAGGGCAATGTTTTTAACCACAAAAGAACAGCGTTATACATTATATACAAAACAAAAACACGTATCATGACAAACAAACACACTAAACTTATTTTCTTCCACATGCACATCATGCAACCCAACCAGTGGAACTTAAGGATATTCAACAGCGTGACCGTGCGTGGGTAAAACGGAAGTGTTTTGTTGTGACTGACTAGCAGCATGCACACTGGCCGGTGAAGTTATGAAATAATCGGAATGCACTTACAACTGGAACAAGTATAGCGCTATAATTCAGAAAACCAACCATCCTTTGCTGATGGTTATTACAATTGTTGCTGATGTTTTAGATTCAAATCAAGTGCTTTCGTAGAGATACCGAACAGTGGTTTAGTGATATAGAAAACTTTAATAAAACTTTAGTCACGACAACACACGCACAATTGACAATTAACGGCACAGGTGTTTTGTTGATTGTGCATTATTTTACTGCCAATGACAACGTGTGGTTGTTTTGATGATACTAACAGAAACATTACTTTATACATGCTTTAGTCCGTACTTAAAAATCAGACTGACACGTGCAACTTCACGAGATGAACATTTATTGAAACATTTAATGAAATTCTGTAACACTACACATCACGATGACTGGGGCATACTAGATTGCTAGGTTACCAGACCTTATTTTCTCACGGTCTCCCAGTCATTATCGGCCTGGTAAAGACAACCGTACAAGATTTCGACGAGTGCCGTTCGTGAAGAGGCATTATATTATTAGCAGCGATAGAGCACCGCACGAGTATAGACAACAGCTGGTAGGTCAGAGGCAAAAAAACTGCGATTGACGCTAACAGCTAATAAGGTGTCGCCTCACACACATTTTCGGTCAGGGTTGCAAACTGACCTGATTTTGAAGTCCGAACCCGACATTTGTTTTTGAAGCCCGATTTAGGCCCAATGCCAAATTTACCGAGCGAGTCAAGATATGCGCAACTGCGGGGTATCAAAAAACGTAGAGTACGCGTATAGCTGCAGGTACACGTTTTTGTCACACACAAAACAGCAACCACCTTGACTAAACTATTGGCTTCAACAAGCACAAACTTAGCTTGTTAGTCAACGATAATACTGCGGAATGTAATGTTTCTCAAGAAAAGAGGAAACTACCACGAAGCTATCCACGATGGCGCTACATCATCATATGCATAAAAGAAACTATCTAGGATAGCGNTATAGTCANAAAAAGCCGGTTCGTAGGCCTATTTTATTAAAACAAGCCAAGAATCACGTAAGTGATTGATCTTTTCGACGCAACTTCACCGCGTGCTAATTCCTCACCGCTGTCACCTTCTCAAAAAGAGTGTGAGACCACTCCGAGCAATGAACGAAAGAACGCATCTGTGTTTGCAAATAGAATTAGCTCAAGAAGAACCACAATCAATTCACTCACATAAGTCACCGCGGTGAACACAGCAAATGTACATCACGAAAGAAAAAAATCGTTACTCTGAATGTTATACGAAAGTTTTTGTATGCAGGCCCGAAATCGGCCCGAAACATTTTGATAAATTTAAGCCCGAACCCGGCCGGACTTAAAACTCTGTTTCCGGTAGTAGTTAAAGTTAGGAAACAATATCAATGCTCGCTAGGGTAGGCGTCAAATATCAGGCTGAGCTGTTGCACCGTCCTACCTTCAAGCGAGAAGTTCACAGACACTGCTCCTATTCACTGTGATGGGCCAGGGTGCCTTGTTTTCGCAGCCAACAAAAGCCCAAGTCTAGACATGGAGAAGTCATAACAGAAATTGCACTGCTCTCAATAACGACTACAAGAAGTATTCAAATATGAACAACGTTTTTTCAAAAAACTAAAGCACTCTGCGAATCCAACGATTCCCATTCGCAAAACCTTATGTTGCGAGAATAAACACCTCGGATCTCATAAACTTATCACAAAGCAAAGCTCGTCTTAAAGAGACACGAAAATCACAAACAGTAACCCAAGAATTCAACGAATGTTTACACTCTACCTCAGCAACCAGTCGCCGTTGTAAATGTAAACACGTAAAGGATCTACAGACGTTATGATGACGTAGATGCCGACGTCAAACTTGCGACCATCGATCAGGAATGGATCTTGAATAAATTCTTGTATGAACGAACTGGTTGCAGCAAGATCCAGTTCTGAACATCATGCACAAATTTTATTCAAATATATCAACAAAATTCAACCCTTCCATGAAAAAATACAATATCTGCCTCGTGTCTGGGCAAATCACCCTTTCTGCAAAAACATAAGTTAATTTCCTTAACACAACAGAAATAGTAAAAATGCATCATCACGCAGGAAGAGATGGCATTACAGCAGGTTGTATTCTCGTCAATAAACCTAGTGCTAAATGACTCAGTTAAGCCTGATGAACTTGTTTAGACTAACTTTCAGAGTTGGAAAAGATGCAGTCAACAAATTTATTAATCTTTTCTGTTGACAACACAACTATTATCTGCAACTTTCGCATACTTCAAGCCAAAGTTATTCGAACGATTTATGACGAAGTGCCGGATTCTAATACTACTTTACAACGAAAACATTGATTCCTACGGAAGTCTTGCAATCTGTTACGGAACTTACGCCTTTAACGCTCTGATCGCACAAACTAAAATCTCCTTGCAGAATTTTTAGGTGTGCATCTAGATTTTTGTGAAATATATCGTTTCAAAAGTCGTCACGTTTTCTCAGTAATACGTAAATGACTTTTATTATTTATAAATACATCTATCCCAACATATGTCGAGCATGTTTTAACATTTTGTCGTTAACCACTGATAACGAAACAAGCGAAGAGAAAGAAAAAGCACATGCTTCTACAAAACGTATCCAAAATGATCACGAGTCGATTTTTATTGATATGATCCCAAGATTGCTAGCGCGCAAAGCTAACAGTGAAAAAATTCGAAGTGAAAGTGGTGATGCCATAATAGAGTTCATAGTCTTTTAAGCACATTCAGCACGAACTTTGACATGAAGAACACGCCTGCTCTTACCATCTACAGCTTTGATTCTGATTCCACGATGCTGGTTACTTTTTTGAACCCACAGCTTGCTTGGTTGCTCTTTCGCAAAAGTAAGAAAGAGTTCTTTATCCTTCGGCAACTCAAACGCTACTGGTATGTGTCTACGAAAATAGTCACTAATTAGTTCAAATAAGCAACATTATTAAAAATGCAAGGGATATTTCAATACATGCTCGCCACGACAATATGAATGCAGGTGTTGCAACCTCTCCGGTGGTGTTGCGTTGATTGTGTGATTCACCACGAACGGGATGTGCGTGAAAAATAACACCATAATATATGTAGCGCGAGCAA
>JGI24159J19872_10006587_pt1 | contig 15152 bp, 12 predicted proteins | sample Ectturendosymbi4_FD_19872 | JGI IMG/M metagenome (IMG submission 19872) | reverse complement strand
AAAAGATATTTTTTCCTTGACTCTTACACTTTGTGCTTGTGCTGAATGCATTGGTTCGTAAGTCATCTGATTTACTTGAGTTTAACCAAACCCACAACGCAGCAATGTTTTCATCCAAGTGCGAAACATTTGCTTTACAGATACATCACAGATACACACCTAGTTTTGTTGGACATTCTTTTCGTGTTGAATGTGAAAATTGGTACTTTTTTGCCAACTCACCATTGTGCATTTTGATTTAATCTCAAATATATTTTTGCGTCGTTATGCAAGTAGAACTCATAGAATGAAACTTTTGACATGGTGCAGAGTTACAACTCTGACAGGGCTTTTCGGGTCGGGCCGGGCTCGGGCTTAAGTTTTTCAAAATATTTCGAGCCTTCATACAAAACGTTTTTTGTAACATTAAGAGTAACGACTTTTTTCTTTCGTGGCGTAGATTTGTTGTGCTCACCGCAGTAGCTTCTGTGAGTGAAGTGATTGTGATTTTTCTTCAGCTAATTCTGTTTGCAAACACAGCTGCTTTCTTTTATTCTCTGCTGGGATCTCCCACTGTTTTTAAGAAGGCGGCAACCGTGAGGAAATTAGCACGAGATGGCGTTGCGTAGAAAAGACCAGTTACTCACGCGATTATTGCCTTGTTTTAACTCTGGAATACTATCGTCGGTCTGCCAGACCCTGGTCACATGAGGTCATTCACGTGAACCTACGGAAGCGGAAGTCGGTGCGCTTTGAACTCTTCAGTAGCTACATGTTTCTGTGCGACTAGTAATAGGTGCGATTGCGGTCATCCACACTCTTCTAGTATTTGCACTGGGGAGCGAGTTTGGGTCTGACAGACCCGACGATAATATTAGTGTGAGGTGACAGGTCACGCTGACCCCACGTTATGGTTAGAGGACGCTTTGCCTGTAAAAAGCGGAAACTCACTCAGTGCACGCTTCTATGGTCGTTTAGCAGTTTACAAAAGGAGAAGTTCTTCACGCCCGTAATTTTTTTTTGAGTAATTCAGTTCAGGACTACATGACACCTTCGGTAAATCAAGCATATATGACTCTTTCGACACCCTACTTACTTTTCATCAAAAATCGTATGATATTAGAGTAAAGTACCTTTGTTAGTGCTCAAATTGCTCAGTGAGACTTATATTTTCGGTGTAGTTTTTGTGATAAACTGCAGTTGAAGGAAAAGGTATTTTATTATTTTTGAAAACCGGGTCTGGCAAACCCGACGATAGTATTAACGTGACAAAAATACAACGATATTATTCAAGCCTACAAGCCGGCTTTTCCTCTCTATATAGCTATCCTAGAAAGTTTCTTTTATGCCTATAGCGCCATCGTAGATAGTTTTGTGATAGTTTATTTTCTTCTTGAGAAACGTTATATTCCGCGTATTATTGTTGACTAACATGGTACGTTTGCGCCAGATTATGCCAATGTTTTGTTCAAGGTGGTTGCTATTTTCGGTGTAATGAACCGTGTACCTGCAACTACACGTGCACACAACGGTTTTTGTTACTCCGCAGTTGCGCATATCTTACCTTCCTCGGTAAATTTGGCTTTCAGGCCTACGTCGGGCTTCAAAAACAAATTTCGGGCTGGAGCTCGGGCCGGGTTCAGGCTTCAAAATGAGGCCCTTTCACAACTCTATGTGGGTATGTAGGCAGGGGCCAACAAGGGGAGATTGAAAGGATACATCCTACACCCGCCTACAGTAAAAATAGATTGAAATCATTTTGTTAAGTAGGCTACGCAAATTTTAGGCCAGATGTTTTTGCTGCTGGTAAGAGGATATCAATGGAGATTTTGGTAGGGGTGGGGCTGCATGCACGATGGCCAGTAGCATTAATTTGTAGCTTTTTCAAAAAACGGAAATGTGAAAGAAAAATATTTATCTTGTTTGTAACGTTAAGCCACTTGACCAAGACATCAAATCGCGCTGTATCCCACACTTCTTATAAAATGCATGAAAACTGAAGTGTTGTACTGTAGTAGTGATATGCACGTGGAACCAATGCCATTCAGCATTTTGTGCGCTCCAACTGACAGCTCTGATGAAACCCAATTGATGTGTTCTACTATATTGCTGTGCTTGTTTACATCTAACTACGATATTAATGGAGACAGACGGAACTACAGTACCTTGTCCAGCAACAAGTTTAAGCATATTAATATGTAAATCATCTGCAAGGACAAAGCAAAGCGTGATTAGTGTTGCTCTCAAAACACCTCTACAAATAAGATTGGGAATATGTATTTATAAAACGTCACTTCTGCATCGACCCGTTGACTATATTGCTTTCCCACCAAGCTGTCTCCCCCACATTTTACAACAAAATTGCTCCCATGGGCACAAGCAATATCAATCGAGAAAATTAAGAAAAAAAATTGATTCGTTTGTGTGTCCTTTGTGGAGACTAGTTATTTGAATACAAATATGTGCAAGTTTGAATTATCGCAAAAAGAAGAGAGCAGAGCCCAGCTGGCTGAATCCTCGAAAGCTTGCACCAAACCTAGAGCTTTCAATTGTTGGTTTTAACAAAGTATGTTTTTTTGTATTTGACGTTGCTTTTGACAGAGTTTAGTCGCATAGCAAACTGGATATTTGGAACACAATTGCGAGTCGCAACAAAAGATTTTATATGAACTCTCGTGCTTTTAATAAACTTACCTGAAGCAAATCCCCAGAAAATTACTTAGTATCACATTTTGTAGAGTGGCACGTATTTGTAGAGTTACACAGCAATACTCGTAACCAAAATTCTTGCATTATTCAACCGAAACCTCAGTCGTTAAAATACTCCAAATCACATCTTTCAAATGTGCCTGGCGTTATATGTCAACGCCCGCTATGTATAAAGAAACACAATCGTGTGGTGTTACTCAAAGCACATGCATACGAACGTAAGTATATAACTTTCAGGCGTAAACTATCAATCAGGATAAACCAATGTTTTTCTTTAAAACAATAGCAATAATCCTCACCCATGGCCATGATCTTAGGTGATGATCGAAATGGCGTAATGGTGGGATTTTTGCGAGGAGTTTATGGAGTCACGCTTCGCTACAATGTACACAGTTGTAAAATTCGCAAAACCCTGAATGTAGAACCACTTCAACAAAAGCAGAGAATCGATATTCAGGCTTTCAAGCTCTTTCCGTTCCAGTGTTGCATCACAATGGGAATCCCCACAAAATCGGAACAGCGGATCTCTCGTACGTGCATTTGATTTGTTACGCGACAATGTTAAACAAGAAGTTTTGCGCTCATGTTTCGTGACAAAGAGCAACAGCGCCGATGAACTGCGGATTCAGGTGGGACTTGAAACTTTCATGCAAACAACGGCCTGAATGACGTCCTCGAAGGAAGAGAAGTGAATGCACCTAACGTTAAAAAAACAAAAAAGATATGAAAAAGCGCAAAAACAGCTTGGAAGGTGCATTGCTTACGCATACACTCGTAGGCCAAAATTACTAATTCAACTATATTGAAACAACTGCGCCAGCGAACCAAAAGCGATGGGTGAAGTATGGAGAAAGTCATTGTCAGCTGCGAAAACCACCAGTGCTCTGTCCCGCAAACAGAAAACCGAGGGATGCCCCTGTTAGTATACTAACAGAAGGTCGATATAAGGAACCCTAAGCGTTTCCTGGCCATCACTTGAAAGATTCTCGAAGCAGTTTGACGTTCTTCCTTTGAGTTCAACCCGAAGATTTTTAGTGCAATCGAAAAGATGAAGAGCAGTTTCCTGTTGACGTTGCTGGTCGCAGTATTAAGTGCAGTCAGTAACTCAGGTAAGGAAGTCGTAAGAGTTTTTTCGAAAATGCTGAGCGATGTTGACGCTGTTATGCTCATTTCGACAGGTAGCACCTCGAAAGATAACAGCATTTATTGGTTTGTTGTTGCGTCGTTATGGATTTACATTTTGAGACTAAAGAAAAATCAAGCAGCTATTTGAGTCACGTTTTGACATTCAGTATTGTATTTGATTGTTGGTAATCGATCTCAATAGTGCATACGACTGCCCTTGTAGCTTTTACCTCAATCTGAATTAATTAAATACTTATCGCCTTTCGATTGTATTTGCTGTTGCCTTCTAATTTATTATACTTTCTGACCTAAATAATGCAACTCTAAAATATACGAATAGTATCGAGAGTTGAAGTTTTAGGTCAGGCGTCCCCAGCTTTTCTTCAAAAATTTTTACTTTTTTATCGACACCCATCTTTATCTTCAATAATAGCAATCCTGATAAGTGGGTTTTGCAAAAAAATAATAATAATAAATATCGCGAAAGTACCGAAAAATAAAAATGCCAAATGCGTTCTATAAAATCTTCATTGCTGGTGTCAAATCAAAGTCGAGAATTGCAGGTTTTGCGGAGGAAAAACTAGTGTGTGCCATGCAAGCAAGTAGTATTCAAATGCGTTGTTAGTCAAATGTCCGCGAACAATGGTTGAGGTGACGTTGTTATGCCTCTTGTTGACACTGAACACTTGAAACAAATGTTGGACATTTTTGCGGTATTGCCGGCATGATCACTTCGTCCTTCGCGAATGCCCATGGTTGAATTTGCAACCAAAACCTTTGGCTTGCGGAGCACAGTATACAGCAGATAATGCCCTCACCGCGGCGCTAGCGGAACAACGCTTCGAATTAGTGAATTCTCTGGCGTTTCTCTTTTCTCTTCGCATTAATAACAAGAATATCATGCTTGAGCGCTTGACAAACGATCGCTGGTACGTCGTCGCCAAAGATTTCCAACACGTGAATCAAAAGCGAGATCGCTGTCACCCTGACGTGGGAATCAACGCGGCGTAATGATGAAAAAAAAGACGTCAAAATCTTGGTAAACGGAAGTGAAACTAGCATATTGCGTAACTTATGGTATTGGCTGAAGGTGATGACTAAACATCACGTGTTGCTGGATACGTGGTTCACAACCAGGGTGACATTTGCGATACTCAGTCTTGGGTGCCGCAAACTAATACTTTTTTCAATAAATCATCAAAACTACATTTTCAAAATGCCATCAAACCTCATAGCAAACGGCTTCGGGTTCGCCACTGGCTGTCGCAAGTTATTTATCTCATTTGAAATATGCCGCACGCCTGAAAAAGGTTGGGAACCAATAAGTAGGTGCTCCGCCACGGTCACACAAAGCTGCTTTTAATAGACTGCTGCTCGTTTGCTGAGCATACGCCAAGGATTGACCAGGCTACGTTCTGACACAGGTGAGCTGACTTCATGTTGCAAAATAAGCAAAAGGAAAAAAAGTACCTTACGGGGAATTTTACTGTCTGCGATCGTATATAACGACGTTGTCAGTGAACCACAACCTTCATTCGAGTTAGGTTGCAACTGCGCGAAGGGTCTGATCGGTTTTTACCAAACCCTAACTACATAGAGATTATCCAGCAACCTTCAAGTTCAGCCACAGGCGAAATGTCAAGAGCTGTGCAGGCTACGGTTCTACTTTTGTTCACTTTAAGAACTCTTTTAGGTGAGAGAAGTTACTTTTGTCAGCAATGTGCAGATGACTGGTAACTTTTTCCGCGACTTCTTTGGCGTGTATCTGTTAGAGCATCAGGCAATTTTTCGCAACGTAAGTTTTTAAATTACAAGAGAATTTTCGAACCACGCGAAAACAGACGTAAATTGCAGACCCATGCGCATTGGAAAAATTCATTGCTGTAAAAGACAAACATCCTAGAGTCGTGGTCGAAAGTAAGTTCGATCTACATCGACAGCCATTTCCAGAAACAGGTCGGCACTGAACTTCACCGTTTTTATTTCAGATAGATTTACAACCCGATGTACCTGAATTCTTAGATTGTTACTTTTGCCGCGTTTTAAAAATACCTCCTCCATTCAGACCCAGATCGTTTTAAGCACTTTGCTTAAAGCAACGAGTTTTAACAAGACCAACCATCGTTTTCATCAATCGCCGGCGCAAATTGTCATTTAGACGCACTTTAAATCGCTTTAAGCCATAAATATGCTCACTCCACCCCCGATTTTCAAAACACGCAAACGCCCACTGTTTTCGCGAACGCTTTAAGTTTGTTTTGCTCGAATGCAGTGGCGTAGCCAGCTCAAAAATTTGGGGGGGCCAAAATGTTTGATTTTGGGCTAATAACACTATTTTGTTTGGAAAAACGCTTCTCAAAGCTCAAAACGACTATATTTTCTAAAAATTGGGGGGGCATGGCCCCTTTGTCCCCCCCTGGCTGCGTCTATGCTCGAAGGCAGTTTTCGTTCTCCGTTGGCACCTTCCTTAAGTTCGTACTAAAAAGTCCCTTCACGAAGTTAACGCTGTGGGGTGAGTGAAGGTGAAGTTCTTGGGGAAAAAACGCCATCCCAGTCGGTGCGTGCTCGCTGAGGACAACAGCCTGGAAAAGCCGCTGGTCCTGTCAGCGTGTTTTCCACACATGACACGCAATGTATGACTTCAAGGTCCGGTAGACGCGCAAACAAACTATCGGCGTACGAAAGACGTACGCCGCACTTGCTCGCTGGTGTAGCATGGCGCTCAATACATCGCGTTCCTGAGAGAAAGTTTCACTTAGTAATGAAACCTAGCTACGCCTTGCCGTTAATTTTGGAGTAGTTTTGGAGAAATGTGTAAATTTTTCTTTGCTTCTACTTTTCTGGCGATTTGTATGGCACACTTTCAATAATTCGGCCCAGCGCTTTGGCAAAACCGTCTTTCTAGCAAGATGAATAACCTTCCGATGCGTAATTTACCAATGTGGCGCAACTGAAAGAAAACATGCTGCTTGTTGACTTCATTTCTTGACAGAGGATCATTTCATAATTGTTTTTTAGATTTTAACCTGAAGCGTTATTCTGCAGGCTTACCCATACAGAAGGAGGTGTGCGAAGGAGCGATCTGCAGGGGGGAATTATGCATTGGACAGAAATGTTGTCAGTCTGATGTGGCAAAAAACAAGATAATTGATGACAGTGGAGATATGGACTGTTGCCACAGTAAGAATGGATTGAATTCTATGCATAAAACTGCAAATACTGGTTTCTCCGTATGATTGAACTGTTTTTCATCGCTTTTAAAAACGACGAATATTACAACGCAAAATTTTTGTTATTGCAAGTTTTGTACAATGATTGTCCTTGGAAAAACTGGATTGGCGTTCAGCCAACGTTTCGCCTTTACTAACGATTGAACTTAATATTTTTTTTAAACGGTTATCAAAAAACACCTTTTGCCAGATTCTCTCCAGCCCGCCTACAACCGAACAACCGAACTTTGCAACGGCACAACCGTCTACAAGCGCGATCGTGTGTCTTCGTACTTTGAGCAGTGCAGCCCGAACGAAGTATACGACAAAAGGTTCAAGGATTGTGAGCCCCGGGCCCCAACCCCCTCTTACCCGAACGGGCGGAAGGTTATTGTCCCAAAGAGGAGAGGTTAGATCGTCTGCTCTATTGTTAACTCAGATGTTCGGTTTTTGCCAAATATGTTGCGACTGTCACCAACTGATGCAGCGCCGTGGAACTCTTTATTTTCATAGTTTCACGTCTTGTGCAGCGACAACGATTCTGACAGATTTCGAAACTGTCACAGAATATTAAACGAGATCACGTGTCAACGTTCGATTTGCTCAGATTGATAATAATACGCGTAACTTGCTTACGATCATCATCATCACGTTTTTGCTTTTTTGCAGTGCCAAAAGGCTCGACGTTCTCTACAGTGCCCCCTAACGGTAAGCTTTGCCTGTCTGTATTATTTGTGTTTGCACCGCAGCGCTGCAATGAGTAGGGATAATGGCAAAGTGGTTTCAGACTCTTTTTTAAGTGAAAAAGCAAGGCATCGGCTGCCTGTTGCCGTTCTATGTCGTTGATCTCAACCCAGCACGCTATTTATTACTACACGATTTAGACATTTTAGACAGTGTTTATGGAAATTAGTTCCATCTGCGCAACACCTGCATAGGCGTCGAGCTGAAAGTTTTGATTAGATTTTCACATCTTCAAGTGGGAAGTTTTAACCAACCTAGTAAAGGACAGCGAAAAAAGAGAAAAGTACATCAGAAGCAAATCGTGGATTAAAAATGAACTTCTAAGAATGTTTGAAAAAACATAAAACCATTACAGATTGTAAACCCAGCCTGCTGTCGATTTTAACTGACTTCATGCTTATTTGAGGCTTATTTGAAGCTACTTTCCATCTTTTATCTTGCTTGTGTCTTCACGTGTCTTATTAGTCAAACTTAACTTTGTTCGAATCCATGGCTTTAAGAATGACAGATGGTGAAATTCCACAGGAAGGGAACTATCGCAAAGAACTTTATACACATACCACTGTTGTGGAGCACCTGCGACAGTGGTTCATAATACTGAGAAGCAAATGAGTTTCAACTGTGCGCCGTGCAGTGGCGCAGATCACTACGAACAACAAAGTCCACAAGACATCTAACACTCGGTTTATGGGGCTGCTGAAATCTAATAGAGAATTACGAATGTACATCGGCCATGCTGCTTTCATTTGGTTCCTAACAGTGAAAACCTGCAGGAGGTTCTCCTGTAAAAAATCCTGCCAACGGTTCCGACAGCACATAACACACCGTCCGTTACTGCACGAACAGAACCAGAGCCTTCGGGAGTGATGTGTTCCGCAACGGAGAGCGGGTGCTGCGGGACGACGCTGCTCAGCATCGACCAAGTTTGCTGGAGAGGTACTGCGGTGCGAAAAATGCAACCCGATCACGACGAGGCCTGCGGAAAGACTTTGACGTTCAACTCTGAAGAGTTCGTAAGTCGCTTTGAAGTCGTTTGCAGCGGGACGTTTGGTTGCTGGGCGACCGTTCGTTAGCAGAATTTTGTCAAAAATGGTCAAAATTTTGAAAAAAGCCTCTAATTGAAGTTTGTTCCTAGAAAAACTTTTGCAAGCGCAAAACTTGTTTCTGTTTGAACTGTAGAGCTATTGAAGTTTTCAAAATAGAAATGCTAATTTCGAATGGTTTTAAGCCTGGCGCTGTAAAATCAAAAACATCATGTTTCATGCAAAACCAACTTTAAACACATAAAACCCCTTTCCTAAATTGCGTAAGGGAAGGTCATAGAATTTGCGACCGCGATTTTTCAAACTGTTTCTCCGAAAGGAAAGTAAAATTCATGCAAAAAGTTTGTCAAACGTTAGTTTAGATTCATTTTTCAGGCAACAACTGTAGATACCTACAGCTTTACTTGCGAGCTGCTAGATTCCAGTCTAGTTGGTATTGGGCGGAAAACAAAAGCGCTCTGCTAAACATCAACCAGCAGTCTCCCTAACCTTGCAGAAAACTTCCTAATACTTGCTGATGTGCTCGTGAGCAATGAGTTAACTGTTGTGTTTCCTTAAAATCAACTCTTTTCTTGCCTTCCTTATAGAAGCTGTGATAGCAGTAGTCGTTGGTCTGGATTTTTTCCAGGGGGGGGGGAAAACGACTTTTTCTAGGGGTAGCAACAGTGCTGCAATTTCATTTTACCAAATCGAAACTAAGAGAGAAATATTTTTCTACTAAAACGTTAATTAGAAAACATCACGTTTCGAAATCCAAGGGGTCTATGCCCCCTGCCATCCCTTCCCAAGTCCATAAGTATGTACACCTAACCGCATAACGCTTCGTAAAATCAATTTCTTGTGATTACTACAGGAGAATGGTTGCTCAAGTTACTTATAACAATGTAGTTCGAAAACTTGGTACTTTAACGCAAAGATCAAAAACATAGATTGCGTCTCGGCTGAATGTTGCGAACGGCCTGCCTTCTCGCTTACAAAACTCGACTCGAATAATGTAGGTACAAGTCGATTAGGTTGCCAATGTACAGTAGAGTGTTCACAATAAAATTTGAAGAAAATTTTTCTACAGCGAGCAAAAAAATGTGCTACAATCACCGTTTGTGATTTGTTGATGAAGTATTTGCAAGCAAAACATTTTTCTGAAATAGGTTCATACATGCATTTGTTTTCAATTCTACGCTTCGCACATGGGTTCATCAAATATCGATTTGAGGTGTTAAATTTTCTTTTTGTTCAGCAGTTCTGCCACGTTACACCCACTTGAACTCTTCTTGAATGAAAATTTTTGGTTTGTTTAGTTTTTTCAAGCTGGGTTTGGGACAATATTTAGTGATTTTAATTGTTACATCACACGACTGCATCAAACACTGTATTTCGTACCCGAAAATGCTTGGTTCCATGCTTGGCATGAAAACACCAGGATCTTTTGTAGCCCTGACGATAGTGTTGCCACCGTTATTGTATTTCTTCTCTCACCCAAAACGTTACTGTTACAACACTTTTTTGTTTTTCAGAACTGCCCAAGGCCGGGACGTTTAGTCAGAAAAAATCCCGCCCTGTGCGGCAGCCAAGCCTTCAACAAACAACGAGACTTGTGTTGCAGCGAGACACTTCATGTCAACGGCAGAATTGAAGGGAAGCAATGCTGTGATCTTGGTTATAACGCTTTCGACTCTAACCAGGTCTGTTGCCAGGGCCAAGTGATCGACAAAAAAGAGGGACACAGGTGAACTTTTAGATTTTTTGTAGTTTTACTTCATGCATACCGCTTTTAGTGGGTCTATATCAGGGATGCTCACACTTTTCCAGCATGCGAGCTGCTTATAAAATTAACAAGTCAAAATGATCTACCCACTACGAAAATGCAAAACATATGTTTATTAATAAATATATCGCGAATTCTATTTACAATATATGTTGATGTACCTTGCATATCCACATGAGCCCATATTATAATATGTTGTGTATACACAATACAATTATCTATGTACAGTTTTTTGACATGTCCGTCCACCGGCGCCGAAGAGCACCCCTGCTTTATATAAATGAAAATTCGTGACCGCTTCCATTCGCGAATTCATTTGATTTGAACACCAAGTTGTACGAAAGCGACTCTAAATGGTTTTAGCAGTACTTGTTTTTTGTGTTGCAGATGCTGTGGGCCTATGTACAAGCGCAGATGTGGTAAGTATTTGTTTATCTTCTTTTCATCATCAAAAATAAAACTAAGCAAATTGTCTTTAAATAATAGTTTGCTGCACTTGGGAAAATAACACGAAGAATCGAGTTATTTTACAAAATGAATATTTTGTTACGTTTGTGATGCAAATGTTAAGATTGTGACACAAACTCTACAAATCGAGTTTTTTTTCACCAACAAGCAAAGCGCCGTCAAGCAAGCTTGAGTTCGTTTTCGTACTGAATCCAATGCATCCACCTCATAAGTAAACCTCAGGCGTTTGCTCGTATTAACGCATTGTGAAATATTGGACCAGCATCTATAAAAATTTTCGAAAGTTTTTTCTTGTTTTTTTCAATCAGGGAGAGAACCACGTCGCAACTCAGCGCGAAAAACACATATTTAGCGATGATATCAAACAAATAACGTTCATTCATAGTTAAAAAAATATTAAACAAATAATTTTGATTTTTCGTGGCTGGCGGAGCTGCAAAAGTTACAAAACAAAGTCATCTATTCTTTGACAACAGCCATGAACTGAAAATTCTCCACAAAGCAAAGTTTTCTTGTATCGACTCCAGTGCTATTTAAGTGATTGGTAATCACCAACCACCATACAGTATTCTCACCCACCGGGTAAAATTCGTATTAGAAATTTGTTCTTACTCGATACCAGGGTTTCGGCGATAGTTCATTTTTATGCAATATTGCTTTCATCGTTTTATTGATTTTGATTCAACTTTGGTTCAAATTTCTTTTCGTTTCAAACCAACAACAATCGCCCTTCTTTTACAACATGAAGCTTAAAAGGTCAATAAACGTTTCCGACGCTCTGCGTTGCATTGTCCAGTGCGCTATCAGCAGGGAGCCGATGAAATGCTATAACAGTGTACTGTTGACTTGCAGGTACGCGAGAAGACCACCGCATCCGCATAGCGTACTTCAAAGTGGAGTCAATGGAGCCAGGTCGCCAATCTCGCCAAAGGTCTGACTGCAACCTAACTGGTCCTTTACTTGTCGACCATCGGGCCGGCGTGCTTGACGAGATGCCAAGCTCGTTCGTCATGCAAGCTGACCCGATCCGTTTGGAGCTTAAAAGCAATAAAAAATACTGCAAGTTGATCAAAAAGAAAACGGCAAGGAGAAAGCGTGGTCAGTGGTACGTCCTGCTTGCAAACAAAATGCCAGGAAGCGGAGATATAAGTCTGGATCACAGAGACTGGTTGATCATAAAGAAGATGCCCCGCGATCAGGCCAAGAAATGTGAAAACATTTTAAGATTTGAAAGACACAATGCGGCTGCCTCGTGAATCGGTCTCTCGGTCACAGATCGAATCCTTGCCAGTAGTAGCTTTGGAGCAAGCCAGCCAAAGCGAAGCTATAAACACAGCCGCAAGAAATATCTTAAAAATTGCAAAATGTCCCGGTCGGAAACGGACCTGCGAAGTAATTTGCCAAGTGAGTGGATGCAGTGCTTGCGTATGGCTGAGAGATTGGTTATTTGAAGATACTGAGGAAACAGACTGTGGCCTGAGTTTCCTAAATTTCTTGAAACCCGTACTTTTCTGTGCACCTCATGCAAGAACATTGCGACGTCGCTGCAAGGCTGCTATGGAAATCAGAAGATAAACGTTAGCTTTCTGACAATGGATAATTTAGATGAATGGCTCTGCCTAAGAACTGTTTTAATACTTCAATGCACCGCCCCAAACCAGCAAGCCAAGAAATCACATTCTTCGTTCCTTATTTTGCAAAAGTTCACTTATTTATAAGCCTGCTTATTTATTTTCATCCTATGCCATTACCACTATGCATCAGCTTGAACTTTTTTCACCAGCTTTGCGCACTTTTAACTGTCCTTGTTCAAAAACATTTGTTTGCACCTACCTTTAAACAAAACGCTTGTGTTTCTTCTATGTTGTTGAAATAATAGACGATCGCTGTTTCAGATAATTTTGACCGGGACGATATTCTTAATTTGGTTTTGTCCGGTTCGAATCTATAAACGTCCAATGATCACGCAACCTTTTTCTTTAACTGAATATTTCTGTAAATGATTTTATCAAAACTACGAAGAAAAGAAGCATGCTTACCTCATCACCGATAAAGCACACACAAGAAGCGGTAGTGTTGGAAAAATGAAACACCACTGCTGTTTGTCAAACACTCCAGTTTTAATCTTTCAGATTCGGACGTTCTGGTAAATTGCAAGCAAAACGTTATGCTGCTAAAAATTTAACACTTTGGGCGTTTATAGTGGATTTCGCAACATTTTTCTTCAAAACATTTTTCCCAAACGTTGTTCAGCACAAAATACTGTTGCAAAATGGTGCTAAGTTTAATGCATTGCAAGAACGTTTACAAGAAAAATACTACACTCACCTTGTAAGATTTTAACTTTAAAAACAAGTGAAATTGTAAGCGCCTTAGATTTTCCACCACTATTTTTGCACTGCAAGCTGTATGTACTGGCTTCTACCGTAGTAGCACTTTACGCGGGCGATCTTTTGCAACAGATGTAGTAAAAAGTCTTCGCATATGTACTTTTAAATCACCGTTTTCTTTTTCGGGATTACCTCGTTTGTGGAGTTTATGTTTCGTAAAGTGTTTTTCCTATCCTGTGTAAACAAAGCTTTTTTACTCTTCTCTTATTTCGTAGGGAGTTGCATTTGTACAAACTAACATATAGCTTTTCTAGAACAAGAGTGAGATTTTCAAAAGTCTTCTGCTTACTTTTTCGTATCATTCGCGTGTAGTATTTATAAAATAAAATAACTTTTTCTTTAAACAAACTTGATTCTTTCCTTTATAGTCGAAGCAAAAAATGATAAGGCAGATTTTAACAGCTCTTTTGTACTGTAATTTCGGATGAATTTTGCCCAAAAAACTTCCACAATTCCATTATAAGATTTCTCCAAACTGATTCAACGTTACCATAACAAGTTACATTAAGAGCATCTTCTATTTTTTTAACTTTTATTGATTCAGCATAGTCCTGGCCCTGCGACTTATCATCCTCATAATCTGGGGGAACAGCAGTAGTCCTACAGCATATCTTCTTTGCCCTTCTGCTCAAGACTGTTAGTCGACCTGAGTCTGAACGTCTTTCACTGACATTATGACAATTTCTACTGCGAACGCAAATGCCCAAGCTAGAAAAAATGTTTTGGTACCCTCTAATTGAGTAGTCCCCATACATTCCAAAGTTGTCGAAGCGTCAACACTAATATCCAAAATATTTAACATAAAATAAAGTTAAATGTATTGATTTTTTAACTACATCGTTTCCATTCACACCCTGTAATTTCTACTGGTGAAGAATCTTAAAGAAAGGATTAGGTTGTTTTTTCAAATGCTTACAAACAGAAACTTCGACAGACGTTTCCGTTCCTTTGACAAAGGCTTTCGAAGATTGTTGTAGGTTGTTCTAGAAAAAATCAAAATTGTCGTAACTTAACATTTTTTCGATTTCGCGTTGCAGGAAATGACGTCTCCGTAAGGATGCCTTGATACAAAACTGTTTTTTCTGTGTATTCAAAGATAGTAAAATCTTTACAATTTTAGAGGTCCTGGTATAATAACAGAAAAAATTGCTTCCGTAGTTTTCCAGGCTCCAACTACAAACTTTCTCCAAGCGACAAAAGAAAACACTGAAAAATTCAGAAGTTCAAAAACCGTTTTTGTTTTGGTCGTTGTTCTGCGGTACGTTCACCACGAAGACGAGAAACTACTTTTTAACAAAACTGAGAGACATTACAACTACTTGGAGTCAAACGAGGACAAAAAAATTAAGTTAGGAAGATTGCGAAAACGAAGAGATTCCCCCACAATTAGCATATATAGCTCAGGTACATCCACTGCCAGTCCCACTAAAAAATGAAATCACAAACAGCATAGAGAACTTCGTAACAGGCAACGCAAAACTCAAAATTCCAATATACACTTAGCACTGCCATTAAATCAAGGAGGATATAAGGTTCCAAATATTGCACTCTACTGTGACCTCTTGTTCTTAAAACTCACCGCTGAATACTGCAAAAACCGCAAAGAAGAAAAGGCGCTTTCAGACGAAATGGCCTTTACCGAATACAACATTGGCTTACAATTAGCGAACTTATTAACATTCCCACCCAAAAACCACCTTCCTCATGCAATCCATCCAAG
>JGI24159J19872_10006584_pt1 | contig 15155 bp, 11 predicted proteins | sample Ectturendosymbi4_FD_19872 | JGI IMG/M metagenome (IMG submission 19872) | reverse complement strand
GTTCGATATTCTGATCCCTTATGAAGACTACTCGCCCGCGTTCGCCATTCAGTTCACCCTTATCAGGTTCGAATGTGTGCGACGTACGGCGTAGCTTGGAAGCTTTATTTATTTAATTAATGTTTTTTGCTTTTTTAAATCGCAAATAGTTTTTTGTCAAAACCTAAACTATAATTTACTATAGGGTGGTATTTTGCCTTTCATGTTTGCGTATACGCAATCTGTACAGGCCATCGTGCTTGGCATAAGCGCGAAACATGTTTTGTAGATTGTCGCAACTTTCAATTTTCCAGCTTTTGTTTTTCAGGACTGTATTTCTGAAACTTGCATCTGTTGTCTTCCTGTACGTTGTTGTGTATCTTCAAATCTTCTGTCAGCGATACGATTTAAATGGAATTGCTTACAACGCAAAATGCCAACACTGTGACGGAATGCGGGTGATTACGATAATCGATAATACCTTTTTTGAAGTTTGACAATGGTCAAGTTGTATTAAGTCTGTGGCTATTTCAGAAAATATATATTTCAGGCTATTTCAGAAATATCACATAACGTTATTCTTTGAATTTTGCTGGCTATTACAAATTGCATTATTCTAATAGTGCTGGGAAACATATCTGGGACAAGAGTTGTACAAGCTGACAATCCTTGATTTCTTTGTGAATTTGGGAGTGACACTGTTTGTTGAATTTCCGCGAAAGTAAGTGCGTCACTGAAGCATTGTGAAAATACGCGCTCGATTGTTTGCACAGTGCGATCAACAGGCTTGTTGATGGGAAACTTTTTTCTGTCCCATCGCATGCCATGTGATACTAACGAAACTAGTAATTCAAAGTAGACTACATATATCACGTGCTGGTCTAATGTCTAGCCTTTATAGCAGGGGTTCTTCAAGTGGTGCCTCAGTGCGTCCAGGGGTATTGAGATTAGATGCTGGGGGTATTCAAGAGTGCTGGGAAGTAAAGTCCAAATCCTGACTCAAGCCCTCATTCTCTAAGAACTTGGAATTGCTTCCATCCAGAGTGACTTTGACTTGATACCCGTTGACTTTGTTAGCAAACTGTGTTGAAAAACGTTATACACATTGAAGACAATTTGACTTAGGAGTATTGAGGCGTTAAAACTTTAATGACCACTGCTTTACAGAGCCGTGGCTAAAATACTCCAAAATTTCCAATTATGGGGAATGAAAAGTGGATGATACTTTTTTAGTTGTCACCTAACAAGGGCCCTAAAGCCTTAATTTCCAAGGATCTCGCATCACTAAGACATGGCACTGAGCCTCTACATCTGATACTTACTAGGTTGTGAGCATGTACTCCAATAATGGTATTCAACTTCAGAAATGTCCTGCCATAAGATGTAAAATTGTTAACGATGAACGTGGGGCAAATTTGAAGTCCACTATCTCATGTAACCATTCCATGGGATTTCTGTGGGAGATCCCATTCCCATGGACATGCCTGGCAATCAATATAAGTGTGTGATGTGAAAGTTGCAAAAATATGACGCCAAGTTTGGTGTTCTAGTGTTCAAAGCTCATCTTTCATTGACGAAAATGACCTGCTCGAAGCTTTCGAAGTTCATCTTTCGTTGACGAAAAAGAGTTTTGTTGCGCGCAGGATCATCGCACAATTTTCTAATGAAAGATTTCATCCTGACATTCTTGAGTCGTAAAGTTACACGGATCAATATAAGCTGATACTTGTGGTTAAGGATGGAACTAAAGTTAAAACCCGTTAAACATTTGGGCTGACCTGTCCTTTACTGTCGTTTGCACCACTTGCTCTGCCTGTATATTACCATATTACCATGTGACATTTGATACGGTGCTGTATATCGGAGTTGCGCAGCAATGTTTTTCATTGATGCAATTTGTTGAAGTAGCTTGTAGATTGTTTAAAGTGGCTGTAACGACTCTCACGATGTTGTTGATTTGAGCCTGTAGCTTAAAACTTCGTATAAGTCTAAACCGATGTTTTTTCTCAGATTGTTTGTCACTCACTATTCCGAAAGTGCTTTGGCCAAGTGGTTGGGACAGCAGGAGTTCTCGATCCCTGGAAACGTTCTCAACATCGTCTACGCTCAAACCGTTGCCTGGTGAGTGTTGCAGCGCGACGCGGTGACAGCGTTTCTGATTGCTCTCCCCAAAAAGAAAAACTGATCAAGATCGGGCCCCACATGCAAACAGGAATAATTTTACAGTCACAGGTAAACAATGTTTGCGCAGGAGATAGAGCTAATTTTACGCAACTACTGTTTGGATCGGGAAGCCTGAGCGGCAAGCGCGCAAAGCTTCATACTTGCTGTGTCAGCAAGCAACAATAGAGATCACACGCCGTGAACACTGCATTGCTGTTTGTTCGCGGCATGTTCATATGGGTGATATTCTTCGTGAACATCTCGTTTGTGGTGAATTGCACAGTCAACGCTGCGCCGACCAACGAATTGCACCACTATCCGTTCTACTGTATATTTGCCTGTGTAACTTGAGTCAGTGATGGAGACGATACCGTAATTTCGGAGGTCGAGACAAGTCCAACCTCCGAGACTTTTCAGAAAATTCGAGACTGAGACCTTTTAAGATTTACTGGCTAGTAATAGAAATCCGATTCCAGATATCATTTTTTGAAGTACAAAATCGTCGATTTTGCCAGCCATTTTTGCCAGCACCTTATTCTCTGAACTGCGTTTGAACACGCAGAACTACGTTTGGTTTGCCACTCTCTGAACACGTAGAATTGCGTTTGGTTTGCCAACCTGTGTATCAATCTTCCTGTTCCACCTTCCGTCACTCGTGAATACCACCCAAAGTACTTGAACTTCTCCACCTGCCGCTTACTTGCAGCATACGGTTCCTTGAGCTTCTGGAGAGACACAATACCTGGGTATTTTCACTGTTGATTTTTATTCCCGCATTGTGGAACACAGCAGAAAAACGATCAAGTGCATGTTGAAGGCTTTGTTGAGAAGATCCTCATAGTGCCAAATCGTCCGCAAAAAGCAAGCGGTTGTTTCTGCAACTTCCAGCAGTGACACCCTCGTCGGCTCAGCTGTGGCTTTCTATCCAATTCATGTATTACAATACACGATTAAAGAGGAGTGGTGACAGAACACACCCTTGTCGGAGTCTAACACCCACAGTGAACGCTTGTGATTTAATTAACTCCGCTGACACGGACACAAATTTCTGAGCAGGAATAGAGTGACATGATTGCCAGTAACAGGCGGCGACGGTCAACAACGTTTGTCTGCAAAACTTCCTAAAGCTTTTCAAGAGGAACGTGGTCGTATGTTTTCACGAGGTGGACAAAACATGTGTAAACGTCTTTCGCTCAAGAAACTTGCATACACTTTCCCAGGGAGATTACGCACTTTTCCATAGGGAGATTTAAGAAGATAGATGCCCTAATAATGTAGTTAATGCCTTCATTCCTGTCTCCCTTTTTGTGTATGATGATGGTAACCCCAATTGCCAATCTCTCTATACCCTTTCAAAACACCAGGTCACCTGACATACACCCGTTAACCAAAGAACTCCTTGCTTCGAGGCTTTGAGCACTTCAGGTCGGATTTACCGCAACCCACAGCCTTACCAACCAGTGTTGTACAGGAGCCGAAAGTAGGAGTGGAGCCGGAGTTGATATTCTAATGAAAAGCCGGAGCCGGAGTGGAGCCGGAGTCATTTTTTAATATTTTTTTAATAGCTTCTAGCAATCAAATGGAGTTTAAGCAGGAGTCGGAGTACAAAACTTACAAATGTGTCGGAGCGGAGTCGGAGTATATTCAGCGAAAGCGCGAGTGGAGTCGGAGTCAAAAATTTTAGGTTCCGTACACCACCGTTACCAACCTTGCGTTTTTTGACAGCTAGGCGAATCTCGGATGCAATGATGGTATTTTCATCCCAAAATGTACCTCGTGTGTGTCCGCTTGTGTGATAGTGACTGGGTTTAAAGAACCTTTGAAATACTCTCTGCATCTTCCAAGGATCTCTCTCTCTCTCAATCCTGAATAAGTGACCATTTTGTCTTTGATGAATCGAGCAGTATGAGATTATTTACCGCGAAGACGTCGGATGGTTTGCGAAAACATAGGGGATTGTGGCAGAAAAAGGACCAAAAGCGTTATCCACCCTGCCCACAAAGAAAAGTGATAGCACAATTCGTCACCTCATCTTTTCAGGCGGAGTGATTGCCGCATGACTGCGCTTTCAGTAGACTCAACGCATGGCTTCTACGCAAATGTACACACAGCAACGTCTTCCCGTGGTACCCCCTGATATCGCAAAACTTGCTGTGTTAATGGGGCGACCGGTCTGTCCAACGGTATAATGGGACAGCTACTATAATGAAATACATAAAATTCAACAAACCCATCGCGCATCGGTCGTCGCGCGCGTTTCCAATGACCGCGCTCAGGCTTTTGACCAGGGGTCGGCAAGCTTTCCCTAGTCGCGGGCCAAAAACATACTCTGAAGTGAAAGGTGTGTTGGACCGTACAATTTTCGACCAACAATTGCTTTCCCTTTGCTGTTTATGATCTTGTTAAAACTTGGGAATTTATGGATTTATAATCAGATAACTCCTGCTTTTCACAGTTCATAAAAAAACGGAAAATACGACATAGAGTACATCTGTAGTACTGTGCAATTTCTCATGAGTAGTTCCTCATAAGTATGCAACAGAAGAAGTTGCATGGAAGGCAGATTCAAAAAGTATAACACCACTAGGCGGGCCATACAGTTACTACAATTTGTAAAGGGTCTGCGGGCAAGATGATTTTGCTTGGCGGGTTGGATCTGGCCCGCGAGCCGTAGGTTGCCGACCCCTGCTTTAGACAGAGGGGCCTGTTCGAAAATTCACGACTGTCTCCCTCACCAGCTATCCACAAATGGAGGCCCCACATTGCGCCCGCTGCGCATCAGGGGATGCGAAGGGGGACAGCGCAGAGTGCTTCTACTCTAGCTTCTATTTTGCTATGAGATATCAACTTTGCTATGAGAAATTTGCTACATGTATGTTTGCTTTGCAGGATTGGCGCTTTTTACGCTCCATTGCTTCCAGTCATTCTCGTCATCAAGTTCTTCCTGTTCTTCTACTTAAAAAAGCTCACCCTGTTGCACAACTGCCGGCCGGCCACCCGACCATACCGCGCTTCGACGTCGGGCCCTTTCTTCTTCATCATCTTGTTGGTTGGTTTCGTTGTGGCTGCTGTGCCGGTGGTAGTAAGCATAACGATGTAAGCGCGTTCATCGTTTAAGTCGCAGTTCTCGTCATGTAACTGTTGTTGCCGATATTCGTTTTTATCTCCTCTAAGCAGGGTCGGAGCTAGGGGGGTGCCAGAGGGGGCGACTTCCCCCCCAAAATTTTGCCTGGCCCTCCCAGTGGCCACCCCAAAATTAGGTCTCTTTCTGTAGGTCTCTTTCTGAAAGTCCTACACAGACCATTGACAGCGCCCCTTGTTGCAAAACTGGCCCCTCCAGTGGCCCCCCAAATGAAAATGTCTGGCTCCGCCCCTGCCTCTAACCCTGTAGTGTTGAGTGAGCGATCGATCTATTTTACGCACAGATCTCAATTCATATTTGTCTGATTTCAACGAACCTTTGAATAAGTTTTGGTTTTGATTATAATTTTCAATATGTTGATTTTTTACAAATTGGGTGTATTTAAACCAACTCAGAAACATCTTTCACAACGATTAAATCTTTGTGTTTCTTTTTGGGACTGCTATTTTCAAGAATCACGCCGAGTGCAGACTGTGGACCCTTCCGCGGTTGGAACTCCATGTTTTTCGCAGTGACGTCATCCATCGCAAAGCTACCCGGTTGGTTACGGAATATAGTGTGGTTTATCGGTTCAACAGGATTCGTCGTTATTGTTGGAATCCTTTTTTGGTACTCGTTATTTCTGTTTATTTATCTTTTATTTATTTTGCTCATTGTATATTTTTCCATTGTTATTTTTATTTGCGTGATACTGTGCTTGTAGGCTTTAGTTTAGGTTGGTGAAACCTACCACCGGAACAATTTGTGGTTTCAGTGACGTTGGTGTCCGGCATCTTCAACCATCGCATGTTTGCAACGTTTTCCGTGATTGGGTTTTCTTCTGACAGACTAAAACTAAATGGTTAATTTTTTGTTGTTCGTATATCAGGCAATTGCATATTACCCCACCCATAAGAGACCAAGGAAAGAACTCTTTAGCATTTTTACGGGACTTCGCCACTAATTCTCAAGCGGGTGTCACGTAATGCTTGCCCATTTGCTACAGTTCAATGAACAACGATAACTGACGTCATTCGTTTGCTGTCTTTTCAAAAACGGGGAGGTTTCAGAATTCGCGGAAACCGTCACTGATTCTGCAAGGAGATAGTTGAGGTTATGCGATTTCTCCCAATGTCTGTGACCGTAACCGTACTTTGTGTCAAAGAAAAGTTAGATCAGTTATAAACCGTCAACCCTTGCTTTTTGCCAAGACATCCACAAGGCGATTCGATGGTGGAATTAACGAATTTATTGCTGTTACGTACTTTCCCTAAGCATCTGCTAAGTTCGAATCGTTGAACACAATTGTGCCAACTAAAGTTTTTACAGCAAAGAAATTGCGTTGAAATAATATTGTATTCGAAAACGCTGCAGCTCACGTCAGTGTTGTCTGCCCAATTGGGACAAATCATTTGCGGTTTTCCAGTAATTCAACACTTGGTGGTGTAATTCGGCGCATTCGTTGCTGTAGGTAAGCGATTTACTGGTTCCATTAATGACCGAGCGTCTGTTCAACCCTTATACCAGTTTGTTTGCGCTGTGTGGCTCTGCCACAGTGAACGTTGCCAACGTCTAATGATCCTGTTATTGCACGGTTGTTGGCTAAGTCTGACTGGCGGTTTTAGTCTAATAGTTAACAACAAGATTGCCAGGTCCAGAATAACCAAAAATGCCTAACTGCACGTCAAAATATGCCAAATAGCTTCAAAAAATGCCAAACAAGCTGAAACAATGCATTTCCTGGATATGTAATGGCAAAAACACAACGTTGCTATGGAACCAAGCCAAGAACCATTGCAAATATACAAGCAAAAAATTGTCCATCTCAGAAAGTACCATCTCCTCTTACAAAAATGCTTTATAAAATTATTATAATGGCTTGAAGCAGTGAAGCAGTAAAATACAGGTTATGAAAATGCAATGAAATATTCACCATACTTTAGTTTTCAATTGCTTTGAATCTGGTCGACAAGCGTCAGATGTTAGCGACATTTAACATATGTGTTAAATATTTTCACAATCCACAAAATCTCTACGACAAAATGCAGTCACAGAGAATCCACAGAAAAATTGAAAAGTTTTCAAGGTACACAAAGACTAAATGTACCATATCGCTACTCTTAACCTGCCGATTAAATGCCAAAGAGGCTAAAAATGTTTTAAGAGTTTAAGCTCAAAGGAGACAGCTTTTTTTAATGCCAAACAAGCTTTTTTCTGCCAACGCCAGGGGCGTAACGAGGAGGGCCAAGGAAGCCAAAACTCCCCGGGCGACAAATCACTATGGGGGCGCCGAAAAGTCACAACAATGTCACAAGTACTTTCTTCAACACGGTACATTTGCTTCCGAAAGACCTCAGGTTCGAATATAGAGGCGGCAAATTTGTTTCTTCTCCCGTGCGCCATCTAGCCTCGTCACACCCCTGGCAAGCATCACTAAAAATGCCAAAAACATGCCAAACTATGTCATGCATGGCAAACACCATTTTCTCATGACGAACCACTTTTAAAAAGGCCAAACGTCTGGAATTCAACCTTGGTTGACTGACATCGCTGCACCAGGTTTACCAGTCCGTTCAAAGCTTCCCTTTCTCTTTCAGTCTCGCGGCTTATTACTACGCGGCTTTGAGCTCCGCTCACAAGCAAACGATCGTTCTTCTCAAGCAAGAATTGAAAGAAAAAAGGTGAGTATTTTTAATCTGAATTTGAAAGAACGCAATCAAAAAGCTGCGCCAAGAAAACATGTAAAGTTATTGATAGTATTGTTTCTGATAAACCTAAAAAAAGTTGTAACACACAATACGAATGAACATTGTGATGAGCTAGATGCTCATGTCTCTCAAATTGCACGCATCTTCTCACCCAAGATCAGCTCACCTCCTTGTCAACTTTCATGATTAAGTTCAGTTTCGTTAATACTCGGTTTCGGTACTCCTTTCGGAATGTCAAAAGTGGTCTGCGGCGCCAATTTCCGCTTGCTTTCGCCATGGGCCATGCAGCTGCTTTTGCAACCTACTGCCAGAATGATTTATGGTTTCAGTGACTTGATAGAGAGACACGGCCGAGTCGACGAGGGTGTCACTGTTGGAATCTGCAGGACAAACCCCTTACCTCTTGCGGACGATTTGGCACTGCATCTTCTGAACGGAGCCTTCAACATGCACTTGATCGGTTTTCGGCTGCGCTCAACCATGCCGCAATGAAAACCAGCACTAAACAGGCCGTGGTATTGTGACTCTAGAAACCCAAGGCAGTGTACGGTACGCTGCACGTAAACGGCAATACACGAGCAGGTGAAGAAGTTCAAACACCTTGGAGGGTATTCACGAGTGAGGAAGACGAAACAGGGAGACTAATGCACGGATTGATAAATCAAACGCAGTTCCGTGTAAGCTTGATCGATGTGTTGCTACAAAATGAGAATTTCCAAACAACGCAAAGCTTTCGGTTTTTAAATCAGTCTTGTTCTGATCTTCACCCTTGCTTAAGATTTATGGGTAATGACTGAAAAAGTGTTTTCCCAAATGCAAGCGGCAGAGATGGGATTTTTGCGAAGAGTCCACGGTGTGACACTTCGCGACAAAGTGCCCAGCTGTGAAATTCGCAGAGCCCTGAATGTCGAACCACTTCTCCTCCTAATCGAGAGATCCCAGCTAGGTTGGTTCGGCCATGTGTCCAGAATGTCCCAGGAGAAACTGGGGACGCAAGTCCTGCTGGCTACACCCACGGGAAAGCGGCCCAGAGGTCGTCCAAGGACCAGGTGGAGTGACAACATTTCCGACCTTGCTTCTGAGTTTGCTGTTGACCGTGAGATATTTCCAGTGATAGGCTGCTTCCCACGCCATCCTCCCAAGGGGAAAAGCGTATATGAAAATCGGCGAATGAGCAACTTCGCCGACCGGCGTCTTCACAGATCGCAGTGAATGTTGCAATGGTGGCAGTGGAACGCCGAGGACAAAGCTGGATAGGCGGCAAGTAACGTTTTTAAAGCCTCCGGTATGACCCGAACGGAACCAAACCCAGTTTACAAGCTTACGTGGCGCGTGCTCAACCAACTGTACCGCTTAGCCAATCGACTTTAATGATTGTCTAAACTAAATGCTTCCTTTTCGATTCTTTCCCTAATACCCGCAATCATTAGTGAACACTCTTACCACCCGCAACGGCAAACGGAGCAGGTTACGATTCCTCAAGAACGGCGTCCCACAGAGATCCGTCCTGGCACCCCTTCTCTTAACATTTACACCTCTGACCTGCCAAACACCGTCTCCAGAAAGTATGCATACGCTGACAACCTAGCAATCACGCATGCTGATGGAGACTGGCAGGCAGTGGAAGGGGTGCTGAGCAACGACATGGTAACCATATGTGAATACTTCCAGACCTGGAAACTGAAGCTCAGCACTACGAAAACGGTGTTGGCATTCTTCTTTCTTCACAACAAGGAAACTAAATGTGAGTTAAAAGTTAACCACAACAATGAAATGCTGCCGTTCTGCTTCTGCTCCGAGCCCAATACCTCGGAGTAATGTTGGACAGGTCGCTCACGTATCGCCGACACCTCGAGTCACTCCGCAAAAGTTGACATCAGGCGCCGCACTCTTGAGGTGGCTTGCTGGCTCGGGCTGGGGTGCCGGAGCAACAACGTTGCGAACAGCTGCCTTTGCCCTATTCCACTCAACAGCCGAGTACTGCGCTCCTGTCTGGCGCAGCAGTGCTCACATCCGCCTCATTGACCCTGCCATCAACGACGCCTTGCGAATTGTGGCTGGATGCCTGCGTCCTACACCAGCGGACAACCTTCCCATCCTCGCAGACATCCAACCTGTTGAGCTTCGTCTGAATGGAGCCACACTGTCTCTGGCATGCCGTGCCATGGAGCCTGGACATCTACTCCACTCAGCTCTCACCCATCCATTGAGTGCAAACGCACGGCGCCTCAAATCAAGACACCCATTTGTACCAGCCGCACAACAGCTCATCAATTCATCTGACAACAACATCAGAAGTGCGCGCTCTGGGCGAATCACCGATGGAATGCGGAGTGGTTGGACAATGCTGCCAGTCTCCGTACTTTCATCGCCGACACCGGCATCCACCCTCCTGGAATGAGCCTCATGATAATAGCGTGGGTTAGGCTGAACCGCCTCCGTGCTTACATGAATGGGGTATGGCCTCCTCTGCGCCCTATGAGTGTGGTGCAGACGAACAAACCGTCGACCATGTTGTTCTCAAATGTCCAATCGATCAACCTCCCCATGGACGGCACGGGCTGACGGTTCTGGATGATGAGACAATTGAATGGCAGCTCAACACAACCCCGGGATCTTGTGCGGCCAAGCAGTGGATTTAAAGATCTGTCTCAAACGACGACGACGATTAGTGAACTCATTAGCATTTCTCAAAGATTAATGTAGGAAAGGTGGGGCACAGTAGACCTAGGGCACAGTCATCTTTACGATTTATTTAAAAAGTTGAAAACGTTGAACTTCAGAGTTTCCATGGCTATTAAGTCTCATACCAGCCGTGGTACTAAAATGAATTTTTCCATGATAGGCCGCAGTTGTTACGAGTTACACAGCAAATTATGTTTTTGCTACCCTGAAGTAATTTATAAAATCGCATTTAGCTTTGGGTCTTGCCCACGTTAATTAACATCTTCTGTTCTGAATTTTTGTAACGTTGTAGTCAGGGCAGTGCAACATTATTTGGTAATGCCAGATTTTAAATTATTTTTAAGCTGAGTTGGTACTTCTTCATTTTATTTTTTAGATATGCATGGAGCACATCTGCCAAAAAAATGGGGCACGCTCAACACATTGCCACGAGTTCAATCTCAGCAAGGTAAAGCTTGAGGGGTTATATTGAAATGCAATCACAGTAATTCTAGTCTATGAGCATTTTTAGGTTTATTATGTGCTTAGAAGCACATTATATTTGTATGGTAAAGCATGAATTTCAGCATACTGCATTGGTTTTCATTTAATGTTTGGTCATCATACAAATTTGTTTTGCCATGCAGTGATAGTGGCTATAATGAGAATGTGAAAAAAGTGAAGAGGCAGTCAGCAAGTGCCGATTTTACATGGGATATCACGTGAACATTATGCAATGCATCCAGCCCAACTTTTTATTGACCGGTCAAGTATACCCCATGCTCATGTCGAGTGGACTCCAGGCATGGGGCACATTTGACAGAAAAAGTACCTTTTTCAAATTGGTTGTAAAATTCTTTCTGAACAGCGTTGTTTTCATGTTTTGGCGTAAAATTGTGTATATAGAGTTGCTTTATTTTGTGACAAATTTTGAGCGTGTTTGGACTTGAATTAAAGTAGCAGTGGTTGAAAATGCAAAAAAAACGTCTACTCTACCCCACCTTCCCCTACGTCAGACTTTTGCACCACACCTACAAAACTTTTACAATTTCCTAACAGTACTTTTATCAGCATGGCGTGCTGTTTTTTAAGATGATGCATGTTGGGGTTAATATTTTAATTTGTTAAAAGTGCTTGCGTAACCCCCATTCCTGAAGGAAATATACCTAAATTTTCAAGTGAATTTTGATCAATTTTTGCATCACCTACACTTTCATAAGTGTTTCAAACAATTATCATCAGTTGCATAGGTGTAGGAGCAGGCAAATTTTTAGGGGTGCGAAGAATTTTTGCCCGAATTTTCCCAAACTTGCCCGAAAAGTTTTTGTGTGACTTTTGCCTACAAATTTTCTCCCACAAAGGTCATCAGGACCGCTTTTTGATGTGACCTCCCGAAAAAAAGGTCTTAAATTGTTTTTATGCAAAATGTTGGACACCATTTTGTGAAGTCAAACAACGTTTGGCGCAATTTTCCCGGATTTTCAAGGAGTTTGTCCAGATTTTCAGGTATTTTGCCTGGATCTTCAGGAATTCTGCCCAGATTTTTAGGGATTTTGCCCAGATTTTCAGGTATTGTGCACGGATTTTCGACAAATCAAAACTTTTGGGGGTGCATTTGCACCTCCTGCACCCCTGACTCCTACACCACTGATCAGTTGCTTCTTTATTTTACTAACAACAAAGTTAATTTGATTTTAACTTTTGCGTCGGACCCATGCTCCATATCACAAGGGTACTCGAATAACACAGAAATGGTTAAAAACTGGGGTATCCTTGTTTACGTAGTACAACACAGTCGGTTTGAACACAGTTGCCAGCAATATGCTTGAGTGCTAAACATTCCGTTGAGTTAACAACAGTTTTTAAATATCATATGATCTCTAATAAAAATATAATCACACGTATTAGATCTAATCAAAGCTTTTGGTTGCGTCAACCTGAACTTTGTGCCTCAGAAACTGTTTGCTGTGAGGGCAGTTACGAAGTCTCAAGACTTGTTCTTGGTCTGAAAAAACGTTTTTGTTAGTCTCAGTCTTGAAGGTGTCAGGTCTTGATCTCGCCTCGAAGGCCGCCGTTCTCGGTCTCAAGTCCAGTTGTCTTTCGACTTTGAATGAAATTGTGAAAGCAAGCAACTTCAACTCTGTGCTACTGTATACACTGATAACATAAACTTGCACTTATCTGCAAATAAAATTGAAATGGTACAAAAATTGGCCAAGTATGAACCAGCGAAAGTTCAACATTGAATATTAATGAACAAATTCCCTATTTTGAAAGCAGTTGCATGTTAGTTAATAGTCCTAGAGATGTTGCACTTCAAGTCCTAATAAGTGATCATGCAATGAGCAAACAAAACGCAGGTAATATTTTGGTGTGATGCTCGATGATAAACTCAAATCCTGAAATATTACATCAACGCTGTGCCGTGACAAGGCAGCCCCGTACCCCCAGCCGGATTAATAAGTTAGAGCCGTCTCTCTACCCTTGACTTCTACTCTTCTGTTTTTTAACCTCAATGCAGAGCCGGTAGATTAAGCGTGTAACATCATGATTCGTTAATTTCAAAAAATAACTGCGAAAGTTCGGACACTAGTAGTATTTTGTGAAGCTGTGATTACGTCAGAACAAGGCCAATTGTTAATCAAGTCTTGACCTTCCTCACTTAACTTCGCTGGCATTGCCCTTGTGCGTTGAAATTCTCGGGGAAATTTACGTCATAATGAATGTGCTCTGGAGTGTTATGCAATCGCTTTGTAGTTGCGTACAGATAGAGAGACTAGTTTAGCGTGGTTAGGTTTTGCAATAGCGCTGTTCAGGGGGCTAATTTGCAACTGGCTTGAAAAAGCACGCTGCCTAAATGCTTACTGATATTAAAGGGCCCCATCTTGATTATTTTAGGGGGGGGGGCAACAGCCTTTCACACGGCTCTGCATCAACGTATCAGTTTTCAAAGGTGTTTTTGTTACGTTTTGTTATACCCATTTAACTTTGTCATTTCTCAAATGGGTCTCAGGCATCAAGACCACTCTGCTTTACGAGTAATTATCCAAGTTCAAAGACAAGGTTTTCTTGCCTTTGCTGCTGCAAATTTATGGATTTGTTTCATCAAAAAATTGATATAATTTAAAAGGCCACATGTATTAACCAAGGAAATATCTAACGCCATAGGCACTCAGTAACAAGTTCTTGGTCAGCAATTTTGTGACATGAATTGCGACAATGATGTCCATCCACGGAGATGTTCAGATTATAAGCCAACTCAAATACAAAGCACATGTATCAGTAATTGAAAAGTTCACATTTATGACTAGTATACTTAACGCTGTTGCACAGTTTCAATTATTATCTTGAAAAAGTAGTCAGTAGTAGTTGCATTTTCTTATGATTACTCTTTCATCCCCTCCATGTTGAGGATGCGCCACTGAGCATCTCCATCCGACGTTTTTAGCCATTTACTTCAGAACCTGTTGTCAAAATGTCATCATTTTCTTNCCACTGCCGTATTGAAATTTGATAATAAGTGAAAGTAGTTATAGCTGGTGCGCTGTTTCGGTGTTTGTCATCCCCTTGTGTTCATGGGAAGNGGGAAATGGGCCTTTGCTACCACCTGGAAATTGGGTCTAAGAACCAAAAATTTCTAGAACACCTAAAGTCAGCAGCTTAATTGATTTAATTCTTGCAATGACAGTTTCATTTGCCGGTATGACACTCACGGACATCATGCAGTGATGACTGATGAGCTTGCAGTTCACCAAATCCGCTACATTGCCTGCAGAGGCAGGTTGCGAAACTTGGGCGAGGATAGTTTTGAAATTAGCCTTTATTGCGTAACAATAACATGGCAACGAAGGTTCGCTTAAGTTATGGCAGTAGGCGTTTTGCTGCATGTGACTGTTGAACGCAAACATCCGTGGCAGGTAATGCAGCGAGGCAGCGACTGCTGATAGCAATAAGTCACGGTGTGAAAAGAAACATACGATGTGAAAACTGAAAAGAAACACTGCTGCCAACGAACCGCATTTTTGGGACTGTTGCAGTAACGTGGGTCATTTGCTTTGTGGTGTTGCAAGGGTAAAGCGTTATGTGAACGTCTATTTGCATTTGTATGGTCAGCAGCCTGAAATGGACAACCAAAATGTCGACTTTCCCTACCCTGGAAAAATATTTGCGGACGCCCATACCTGTGTTATTTGTGTTTATAATCTAACATCTGCTTTGTGCTTCGCTATATAACCATTTTTGTGTTATTCGATACCCTTTGTTCCAGCCTCTCGGTTAGCGTGTCATTGAATGTGCGATTCACCACGAACGGGGTATGCTCGAAGACTTACAACCGTATATATGTGGCGCGAAAAAACGAAGACTTAAGCCCATATACATGTAACGTGTGTGAGCTTTCAGAAACTGATTATTGCATGCCCACTAAGGTTATAACTTTTTGAACTTTTTTTCCAAAATCAAAGTCCTGCATCATGATTGGATGAACTTTTTGGTATAATTGAAGAAACCAAACTCCATTT
>JGI24159J19872_10006581_pt1 | contig 15157 bp, 10 predicted proteins | sample Ectturendosymbi4_FD_19872 | JGI IMG/M metagenome (IMG submission 19872) | reverse complement strand
GCGATGGCTTTTATGGTGCTTCTGCTTATTGGCTGAGTCATATGAAACAATAAACCATTACCATTACCAATCAAATGAGAAGTTTTGGCCCTCCGCTAAGCGCGGCCTTCTGAAAATGACCCCCCGAGCAAAATTTATTGCCCATCCCTAGACTAGTTCACGAGGTGTCAGCATGGCAAAGTGGTCCATGGGATATTTTTATTTAAAAAGATGGTTCATGGGACGAAAAAGGTTGTGAACAACTGGTTTAAAAGCAAGTTTTCTGAACTTTACACAATGCATTTTTTATTTGAGTGGGTCGCCTTTTTATGCAGTTAATTTCCAACAGCACTTTTTGTCAAAAATGTAAGACTTAACATAAATTGCAATAATATTTTATCGAAGAAGACATGATGCTGCCTACTGTCTAAGGCAGTGGTTCCCAACTTTTTAGATTTACGGCACCCTACAAAAGAGATCATCAATTTGTGGCACAGAGAAACCATATTGCTATGAGGTATGATGACATCAATTTGCTGACGACATTTTGAAAATGCTGTTTCAATGTTTTACTGAAAAATATAGGTTTAATGACATTTTGAAAATGTAGTTATAATGTTTTATTGAAAAATATATCAATTTACGGCGCCTCTGAGTATTCTAAGTGGCACCCCTGTTGGAAAACACTGGTCAAGGATGGAAAATGTGAAGATTATTTCACCATTTGCAAGTCTGGCCGTAACAGACGTTACAAAATGGAGCCAGCAGGGAGTATAATGCCTAAAGCATCTGAAAATAGCACTTCGTTAGGCAAAAGTATCACCACGTTCTTGAAGAATTAGCAAACGTTTATATTGAATGAAACAAGAGAATGAGTCTGTTCATGACTTTATTGACCAAATTATGCTAGCTGTCAGGTTCACATCTTAATGAATGAGTAAAAGCAAGAAAGAGTGTTGGCCGAACAACGGTATTTTAAGAAAACTGTCAATTTTCTGGCTAAAAAACGTAAACTTTTGAGAAATATTTCTGCCTGATGGACAAAAAATGCATTTTGTTTGGTAATTTTTGCTCCCTATGATTTCGGTTATGTTACTCTGATGCTACTGCGCTCTTCCTGTTGCCAAACCATGGATTTGATAAAAAATCAAGTAGCATTGGTAAACGGTTGTTTCACATCGGCGAAGGAAGAGTTCATAAAATTTAAAACATTTGAAGTTGTTGACTTACTGCGTAATCGTTCCAACTTGCAATACCATGTCTTTTCCACTTCGTCGTTTCCCATGAAGCAGCCTGAAAACACTGGAGCATAGGAAGAAATAACAAGACAAACCGTAATATAACCCTCGCTGGTAACCACGGGCGTCCGCAGGGAGGGCAAAACGGGCATTATCCCCCCCTGGAAATTGGGATTAAAAACCAAAATGTTTTAGAAAGCTTTAAGTCAGCAGCTTAATTCCGACGAATTGATTTAATTCTTACAATGACAGTTTATTTGCCGGTATGAAACTCACACTGCACAAGAGCAATGTTCACATTTGTGGGGTCATCACATGCAGTGACAAGCCTGCAGTTCACTCGACATGTCCTCTCCTTTGCCTGCAGAGTGCAAAGGCATGTTGTGAAACCTGCGAGCATATTGTTCTACTCTTGGTCTTCATTGCGTAAAAATAGCGTCGCTGTAAATCCTAAAAGATTTACTACTTGTTACGGTAGCAGGCGTTTTGTTGCATATGATTGTTGAACGCAGACATCTTGGCAGTAATGCAGCGAGACAGTTACTACTGATAGCGGTAAGCCACGTAGATTTATTATACTGTGTGAAAAGAAGCATATGGGTGAATCTGCAGCAATGCTTCCACAAGTTCGCAAAATCAATAGTTAGTGCGAGTGTGACAGATTTGTCTACACGCTGCAAGGTGACTACACTTATGCAGGCTTCTTTTCCACGCAGTATGAAACTCAGCGCTCTCACAAATGCATCTCCAAAAATCCCTAGAACAGTACCAAAAAATCCCTATTTTATATAAAAAATCTCTAAATCTATGGTGGTTCGGAATAAAATCGGAGCGCCATGATAAGTGTTAAAAATAGAACCAAACATGATTTGCAAAATAAATTGAAATGATTCATTTTACACATTTACTGCGTAGGCGAATTATATAGGCCTACTCTGTTTCTTTCCGTAGACAGTGTCTTCACATTTGTTTACATGCGCACATCAGGTGAGAAAAAGCGCATATAGGATGAATGAAGCACAACATGTTCAATCGGTGTCATATTTTCATATAAGATCATTGTCAGGTTTATATACAGTGGTGCGTTTAAGGGAAGGCAAGTGAAGCACTTGTCTCGGGACCCCCTTTGCTACAGTAATGTGTAAAGTACCTTACTTTCAAAGGGGCCCAACAGCAACTGCAATGTACAAGCAGGCTGCTTTGCTTTCAAAGGGGTCCCCAACAGCAGTTGTAATGTGTAAATACCTTGCTTTCAAAAGGGCCCAAATTAACTGTAATGCATAAGCATTTTTCTTTCAAAGGCCCCCCTAACTTCATTGATTTCGAGTGCTTCATATTTCAATTTGGGGGATCGAACCTTTCTGTGGGGCTAAGTGGTGACGGGACTGAATTTTGGGCCCCCTGTGACAGCGTGCCCCCCCTAATTAGAGGGTATGGAGCGTGGCTGATACGACTCTGGCCCCTACCAAACTCTAGTATTGAGCAGTGGCGTATGGTGGTCATTGTTACCGGATATACGCTGTCAGTAACGTCACAATTTGACAACATATGCTCGTTTGTAAACAAAACGTTTTGGCGAAGCTTATTGACACAGCATGCATATTATTCTACAGTACACGCACTCTCCTTACTCGTTGTTGTACAATGTGTCACTGTAATGAACATATTAGCGCTACAAGTTAGAAGACCGGAACAAAACACAGAACTCAACGCTACGACAGAGCAGTTCATAGTTGCAAAAAACCGGCAACGCGTTTAAACAGCGCAATAAAACGCACTCAGTGCTACATCAGCGCAGTTTACAACTGCAAAAATATAGCGCTGCCCAAATGTCTCGTCGACAGTTCAGTCGAGCAAAGAAGGTATGTGGTTGGGATGGCGGACACCCAGGGATGACAGTTTTAAACTTGCTAAACTACACAAGAATTGAGAATGCGCATAAAGCACGCAAGAAACTTTCGTTTTGTGTGGCTGTTATATGTGTACAACTACTGGGGTGCAGAACAGATACTGGCTTTTGCGAGACGTTATGATTAATCCGCCTGAACTGTCAATTACGGACAAAGCTCGAAATGATGCGCATATGGTAAGCACAGGGGTGCGGCTGTATTAGCGCCTACCGAGGGTTGCCACATCAAAATATGAAACGGGAAACTAGTGATGCATCAAAAAGTCAGCTAAATCAAGCAAGCTGAAATAGGACAGTTTTGAAATTTAGCTCAGAAAATTGTAAAAACGTCCATAATTATCTTTCAATCTTTTTGTTGTGACTTTCCTTTGATCGCACGATCTGGAATATATCTGTCGCACTGAAGAATGTCACGCCACTTATAGGCGTAGCCAGGGGTGACTGGGGGGCAATGGCCCCCAAAAATATTTAGAGCAGGGGTGTGCAACAGGCGGCCCGCGGGCCACAACCCGTCCCGCCAAGCCATTCAGTGTGGCCCTTGCCAACACTGATTTTTCCCCATCATGCATGAAAATCCGACATTGTGAGAATTTTTTAATTCATTGTGTACATGAAAAAATTACATTTTTCGTGTGGCCGAGCTAGATGTATTAAGTTGGTTATATGGCCCACCGACAAAAAATGTTGCACACCCCTGGTTTAGAGCATATAGTGTTTTTGTGCTTTGAGAGGCAGTATCCGAAACAACATAGTGTTATTCGCCTAAAACCAAACAGTTTGGCCCCCCAAGTTTTTGGGCTGTCTGCGCTACTGATATCACTACCAGTTTGATTGGGTGTGCACCTCACACCTAGAATGCAGGTCCCTGGTGTTAAAGAATGTGAGAATTACTAGCATTTGAATACGTAAAAACTAGTGTTGACAAAAAAAAATATCGAAAAATTAAATCCATGCAGCAAGAGTTAGCAGTCTTACAATAGGAAAAATCATGTAGTTACAGTATTTTAATTTTTGTAATTTCACTCTTTGGATGCCCCCTGCCTTGGATGCCCGTGGCCATTGCCCCGTTCGCCCACCCCTCTGCACGCCGCTGTGTGGGGTGATGTTCATGTGTGCCCATGTGTATGATTTGGCTCATTGCGGTAACACAGTAAGAAACATGGTTGTTGGTCTGTGACTGGTTGGCCACCCCTGCTCTACAGAATTGGTCGTGCTTGGGTTAAAAGCTTTGGCGTTGCATTGTCGTCTGCTGTGTAATAGCAACTCTTAAATAAATTTACCCGGTATGTGGACAATCTTGGATACGTCGCGGGGTTTTTCGTGTGCTTGATAAATTGGCATGGCTTGCAGCGAGATAAGAATGGTATCTCCAGGCCAAATCGAAGGTACGGTTTGGCAGGGAACGTGAAAAAGCACCTGCGCAATACAAAATATTACCAAGCTTATGTGCAAGAAGTGCACTGCCGTTCATACCAGTTGTTTGTGCAAAGCTACAGATAATGTCAGGTTGAGCTAACAATCCTTCCACAAATAACCTTGCAAACAAAGAGCATTCTCTCGAAACTTTGGAGTAACATCTTAGTCAAATTTTGCTTACGCAGACAGATGCATTTCACGAAATTGTAGATTAGAGCAAAAAGCATAACTAATTCCTAAATGGCGTTTAAAAGCATCTTTATTTAAATGAACATCATAAAGGTAGTTGATTTTTTACACGTATGGACATGTTGCAAAGGATCCAGCCAGTACTGCAGATTTGCACAAAGAAATTGCACTCATGAGAGGCTCAAATATCAAACAGGAAAATTTACTTCCCGCAAAAAAAACGCTTGAAAATCCGGTTACTGAACATAACATATCAGTTGTTTGTGGAACTCAAACCTTTTCGTGATGTTATTTGTGGTGCACTAGAAAAGTAGTGTGAGCTCTATCTAAAGCCCATGATAACAAGACAGGAAACCATTGTTTTCACTTAATTTTGGTATTTTGTACCAAAATTGTTCACCAAGTAAGTTCTGGCTATTTTCTTGTAACGTTTTCAAAGTTTTGGTTTTGTTCTGACATCTGCTTGCTAAGTTTTAAAATAGACTTTGCAAGTACAGTAGACCGAACTTAATACATCTACCTCTGTACCAAGCATTTTTTGATTTAATAAGTTGTGGATTTTATAATCGACGCCGCAAAAATTAGAGTTAAATAAACAGTAAGATAGTTCTTATACTGCTAATTTCTAGAAACTCGGTAACCAAAAATGAGAAAATGGAATGAATACTGGATTATAAAGCGGCGTTTAGATTTACAACGGATGTTTTTTCAATGCTAAAATTCTGTCCCAACATGATTTCAATTTAAATAAGCAGCAGATTTATTCTCCGTGGATTTCTTAAGCGGGGTCTACTGTACATTCTGGTATTTCCATGCTCACGAACAAGCATTCAGAAACATGCGTGTGACAATCAGGTGAAGAATAATCCATTGGTACGTTTCCGTCCAGAGATTCAACAAGCAAGCTCTGTATACTGGCAATCTAGTTGGAAACAACCAAACGTAGGATCCACATCAAACACGATACAAATTTGCCTACTAAGGCTCAAATATTTCAGAAACAGCGTACTTGACAAATGGCTTACTACTACAGACCACTCTGCCGCAGTGACTAGGGATCTAGTATTTCAGAAGTGACTAAATGATTTACTGCTACAACAACTTTGACAACTGAAATCCACCACTGATAAATTAAATGACGAAATTTTATACAGCTTTAAAACTCTACCTTTGCGGTAAAACACTAGCCTATACAGAGCAACAAGGTGTACTGTACGACAGGGGCATAGCCAAGGGGACACGTGGGCCATTGTGTCACAATGACGTCAATTTATGACTATTTCTTTAATCTCATGACCAAAGCGACGTATCCGTGTTTTTTATCACTCCAATCGAAATGCCTGGCTAGACCATTACTCTAAGTCAGTGGTTTCCAACCGGATACCGCGGCATCCTAGGGTGCCATTTACAATACTCAGGGCCGTCAGGGGTGCCAAAATGCAGAGCCGGATTAAGGGGTAGTTGGGCCTGGGGCAATTTTCACTGGAGAGCCCCTATGACGTAATTCATGACGTCATCGCTTGTAAAATTTATGTTTTCGCTGATTCGCAACGTTCTCGTTTGCTTTTTCCGGTAGTCGAGTGTGTGCCCGCCGTATTAACTCGATTGTTAGTCGCCTTTGATTGTAAGCCGCACGAAATAGTGTTAAAAATTAATGTAAGCTGCCCTTGATCGTAAACCGCACTTGAACATCGGTCACCTACGCAATGGGATATTTCGGCGATGCCGTTTCGGCGATGGACGTTTCGGCGATGCATGTTTCGGCGATGGACTTACATCAACGTTGTTGCTTCCAAATTTTTGAACTTACACATAGTGTCAAGCCTGCTCAGTTGCTCTAGGAAAATTTCTACTGTTGGTATTCATGGCCAAGGTGGCCAGAATATTTGGCAGACGTCCATAGAAAAAGCTTAGGCCTGTTTGGCATTTGATTGTAAGCGTGCGACTTGGAATTTGCCTTTGAGCAAACTCTGGCATCCCGCTCCGCCAAACGCGTGTTCGCGTTCGCCCAGAGGCAATTTCTGGCACCACACTGTTAGAACAGGAGTTCGCACTCCGGGAGGCAACTGTTGGCAAGGGTTCGGAAGTACGAATATATTCGTACACCGACAGAAAGAAACAACGAATATACTCTTAAATTATCTGTGAAATGCAATCAGAATAACTACGCGAAAGCTGAAGCAATAATTGTCGTCCAGGCTTAATTTTTGTGTAAACTCGCAAACGCCTCATGCCAGCAAAAAGAAACGTCACAAGCCATATTTCCTTCCACACATGGTCACGGTCGCACTAAACTCTACCAAGCCACCGGCGGAAGAGAAACCACACCTACCCTCAGGATGACAACAAAAATGCTTATCAAGCAAACATCCTTTGTAGTTTAACCATTGAAGTAATTCAAAAACACTTTTTTCGTATAAAACAACTGCGACCACCATCGCCGAAACGTCCCGTCGCCGAAACAGGGTCGCCGAATCGGAGTCGCCGAAATGTCCTAGACCCGGTTACCTACGCCTCTGAGATGCATTCTCGACGTTCGCGTACTCTTGCATTTCCCATTTAATTGGCAATCCCAGTATCAATGATGCTTCCCCTANTACAACTGCCTTCTTTTTATCATAATCCTTCTGTGACGGATGTGCACGTGATCCTGAAAAAAATCGGATGCGAAAGAAGAGTTTGGTCGACAAAACGTAGCCAAGGAAAGACTGAGCGTCATCTATACGTTTCGATAAAGCAAAGAAATAAAAAATCTAAGCCGACCTGATTGTACGCCGCATGAAATGATGAAAAAACTTTATAAGCCGACGCTTCAATCAATAAATACGGTTCTCAACTGCACATACAGTCAGCTGCGAGAAGAAAGTTTATGATATAAACGCTACAGTGTGTTCTTACTAAGAAAGAGTATTTCCACAAGCTAGAGAGTGACACGGCAAGAAACAACATTCACCCGAACAGTAAGCAGAAACCAGAGATTACAAACAAAAACACCGGAAAACTAACATGTCAATATGGCTAGCCACGCTGAGTGTGAAAGGTGCTTCGAAACATATCGTCATTTTCACCTACGTTTCCAGGTGCTCTGGTTAACCCCACTGTTTTAACATTGGTGCTTTAAAAGCTCTGCTGGAAAAAAACGTTTCGTCGCGGCGTTTTAGCTAACACTGCCAGATTCCTGCGCTTTTTCCCCTCAAAAACTTTTCCATTTTTAGCTGCTGATGGCATTACAGATTTCGGCATCTCGCTAGCTAAACACTGCAATGTCGTTTTCTGCTCTTTCGTTCTACAAACCGACTGATCAAAAACCTTTTCTGACGGACCACGCAATTACATGTGATGTAAATGGCTTTACTAACTTCATATGTTTATGATGATACGCAAGGATAGTAGCTATCGGAAGAAAAGTGCGTTTCCACCATAGGTTACCCTTTATGACGAAACAGAGGGTCACAGTTCGTTTGCGGCTACCTCCAGACGCCACAAGAAGTTACGGAATTGATATTAAGCAGCAACCACAGCAGAACTAGCTTTGCTGCTTAAAGCATGCATATAGTATCGTTTTCGTGACATTTGTGCAGCAGTCGTGATGCACGAGTAGATAAACCCATGCCTAAAGAACGATTATTAGGATAAGTTACAAGCGAAACTCAAAAATATTTGCATTGAACAAAACCGAAATATTTGTATTCAGTAGTGATTAGACTGATTACTAAAACTGGCAGAAAGCCAAACTTGCAGTGAAATGGTTAATGACACTCAAAGCAACACCGGAATATAGAGTTGTATTCTTGTATCGCTTTTGAATCACAATTTTTGAAACGAATATTTTATTTAAAACAAATAAATGTCATCATGGGGGGCCACCTTGGAGCGGAGGGCCTGGGGCAATTGCCCCCGTTGCCCCCCCTTAATCCGGCCCGGCCAAAATGCTAATACTTTTTTCAATATATCATGAAAATACGTTTTCAAAATATCATCAAACCTTGAAGCAAATTGTTATGGGTTCGCCAGTTGGTGCAGAAAATTATATTTCTCTTCTGCAGGGTTGCAAGCCTAATAAGGTGGGAAACACTGCTCTAAGTCTTTCTGTAAAGCATATTTGAAACCGTTACTACAGATAACCCTTACTAGCACAAGCAATTGTAGCACAAGCAATTGATAGCCCTTACTAGCACAAGCAATTGTAAGAAGAGGGCAAATATGTAATTATCTGCATCAACCGATACCAAATGTTTGTCACCAACACATCCAACAGTCACAGTCTATCACAAATGTTTTTTACGTACCTTCAGGCAAGCGAAGCTATCAATAAGTTTTTCGTAATTTAGGACGGCTGTAACATCAGGTTCTAACGCAAGGCCGGTAGACACTGCAGAACTCCCATGAAAAGCAGCATTGCCATTATTGTATTGCTTAAATAAACAATATTATCGTGCTATTACTGTACTGACAAGAGTCCTGACGTTTGCATCTTCCGTCGTTTCAAAGTAAACTGTGAAGTTATGCCTCTGCGCAGTTACCCAAATTTTAAGTTAGTAATGATTCCTTATAGGAAAGATTTGCGCGGGACCCTAGGCCATGGCCTACGCATAAATCCGTCACTGGTCACAAGCTGTAGCCTTGTCACCAGTTGGGTTTATCAAATTTTGGCGGGTGAAGTGAAGAACTCTGAAAAAGTAATGTTGCTAAGTTTCAATAGAACTGATGTTTTTCTCTATGACGTAATGGTATCGGAAAATGACGTTCTTGATACGAGAAACTGAAGTTGGTGTGTTTGCATGGGTAATTTAGAGCAGCGCTCTTCAACCGGTGTGCACGGTGCATCCTTGGGTGNACCAAAATATGCGTGAGTTGCACCACTTCGACAGGGTTCACAAGGGTGCATCACTGACTTGTCACACTAAACACGTACTTTTTACAAAACTTTCTGTTAGCAAAAATGAGCCATTAACCAACCAATTACTTTCAAGATTTAACCTAGATTTTGCACATTTTAAAGTCTGGTGCGTAAGCATCAGACCATGTCAAGCTAATTGTTGTAATTACTGTAGTTGATTATTTGTGATTCATACGCAACAGGCAATGAACCATTTTCAATTGAATTATGTAGCTGAGTTACTGAATCAGGGTACTTGCTTATTTAAGCCAGGGTACTTAAAGACATGGGCGAAATTAGGTGGGGGAAATGGAGGACGTGTCTCCCCACTTTTCAGATGGTGTGGATCAGTGGCGTAGCCAGCCCAAGAATTGAGGGGGGGACAAACAAATTTGGGGTGGGCCAAATTGTTTGATTTTAGGCGAATAACACTATTTTGTTTGGAAAAACGCCTCTCAAAAGCACAAAATATGTTCTAAAAATTTGGGGGAGGCAAGGCTCCTTTAATCCCCTCTGGCTACGCCTACGGTGTGGATATAATATGCCATGTCCCCCCACGTTTTCCTCTTTAGGTTTTTCATTTGGAGAGGTTTCAAAAATAAAAGTGATGTTTGTCGCGTTTTGTGCGAAGAGCTTTTCTTGTTAAACATTGCCAAGTTCATGTTGAACCAGTTTGGTGTGGTATCACTGAACCTGATGTTGTTCTTTTTAACTTTAGCTTCGATAAAATGATTTTCAGCATTTTGGTACTGTAAGCAGGGTCATTGTTTTGAAACAATGATAGTTTAACAGCTGCACATGTGAGAGACCGTACTACAGTCAATTTGTTTCGTGCAGAAATGTAAACGGCTTTGCTGTAACGTTGGTTGTCACGTGTTCAGAAACAGACAGCATAAAATTTGAAGATGTAAGTTTATAGTATTACAATACAAAGTTACATTTTCAGGCAAATCTCTGAGAAATTTTTGCCAAAGACAAAAAGCAGCACTATTGTGGAGATTTGCTTTTAGGATGCGCAGTTTTGCAAAAGACTGTCTCCAACCATTGATAAAAAGGATTGCAATGAAATTATTATTGAAAAAGTTGTGGCTGTAAATGAGTAGGCTACAGAAGAAAAGTATTTGGGTACTTCTAAATGAAAGTTGTTTTGGCATGATTCTAACTGCATGTAGAGGTAGCTTGCTTATTCCAATGCCAACGAAGTATTTATGCAAAAGTGGTTTTTCTTGTTTGTGTGAAATGAAATCTAGAAAGAGAAATTCAATCACACACATCGATCCATTAATGAGGTGAGCAATTGAAAAGGAGATTATTCCTCTGTTTCAGTTATTGGTTAATAACATGCAACAACAAAAAAGCCATTAAATATTGTTTCCTCGATTTCGTTGTGTGTTTTATCTAATATTGTAGTGTAATAGTCACTTTGCAGGATGATTTTCATATCGCTTTTCACCTCGGTTTACCTTGTAAGAAATAGGGTGCATGAGTTCGTCAAAACGTTTTCAAGGGTGCACCATAACAAAAAAGGTTGAAGATCACTTTCAGAGCTCAGATGGTAAGGATGAAGTACATGTAGAATAAATCAGCATTGGCGGATTAAGGGGGGGAGCTGACTAGGCTGCAGCCACAGGACCCCAATATTTAGGGGACTCCAATCCCTAAGTCGGTAAAAAAGTAATATTTTAACAATACACAATACGCTGTAAAAGATACCATTGCCAAGTGGAACTGATAAGTAGGCGCTCTGTGCTCACTCATTGAAATTGCTTCGTTGACATAAAAGTAGATGATTCTTTGGCGTGTGGTCTGGCCTACACTCACTAACAAGTTAGAACAAGTTAGTAATCCAGGGTCTAAAAAGTTAAGGTATTCCATCCGCTTGTCTTATTTTGGTTTCCGATGCGCATGCGGTATCCACGTCATTTGAACATCGGTCTTGCAGGCAGCCCCAAATGGAGTTGTGAACTTGTTAAGTGGTGTCATGTCTCTCAACAATGGTGAAAGTAATTAGATTTTAGCCTAGGATAATAAATCATGGTGTTATAAGGCAGGACTGCCAGAGTTGGTACTTTGATACCGATTCTGGTAGGCCTATTTACTTCCAAGATGCACGTTTGTGCATTTTAGTACATACTACGTTTATGTGAATCGCCATTAATTGGTACAATTCTTCATAACTGACTTAAAACAGAATAAACGCAATAGTAGAAAGAACAGTCGACAGATATCGAGTTACTTAAAACGTTAACTGATAACAAGAATTTAACCGTATCAAGCACGTCTTATAGTTCTGTTGATATTTCGTTCAAGTAACTCTAAGCTTCCTCACGCTAAACTCAATGACTCCTTCGATTTATGACTTTAGCAGGTTGCAAGATGTGCTTTTAGTTAAGAATTTTGTTGAGTGCCATTTTATATTCTAAGTGCAGTAGAAAAATAAAAACAATTCATTAGTGTTATGTCTTATGAATGAACGTAAACCATACGTAATAAGTGAAAGGGAGTTTCACAACAGTTATTGATAAGTGAGTGCATGCTCTTGTTCTTGTTCTTACTAATCGTCTTACTGATTTGTCCTCAATTTTGAACAGAAAAATGAAATACTGAATTGCAATGAGTACAATTATTATTTTTACCATATCAATTTAGGACATATCAATCTGGGTTATTATGATAGATAAGGTTAAAATTTGGCTAGGTTAGTGGTATTCAGGTCGGGAATCTGGTATGGAAAGCTGCTTTTCTGAAAACAATTTTTAAAGAAAATTTTATCTACCTCAAAAATGTCATTTGGATACATATATATATATAGGCTACAATGGAACTCCGCCAGCACGACCACCCACTGGACGGCACCCAATTGGTCGTGTTAGCGGGGCTGGGGTGGTCGCATCACACTTGCATTCCTAAAGGTTCCATGTATTAACGCGATCATTTCTACAATTCTTTCGTTGATAAAAAGTTATTTAGCTTTGTCTTACGTGCTGCCATAGCCTATCGTTACTATAAAATCACACAACGGAGAAAGTTGATGTCGGCAGCAGGGCCGGCCCTAGCAGGTTCGGGGCCCAATGCAGGACCTAGGCGCGGGGCCCCTCTGAGCAACGGTTTCATGACGTCATCATGTTCAGTCAACCGTGCTCTACGACAGGCCCGAAACTAGGGGAGGCGCAGGGGTGTCGTTCCCTTTCTCCCCACTTAAAAAAATGTGTTGGATATAGCCAGGGCCGGCGTTAGCAAGTGCGGAGCCCGATTTGAAACACTTTTGCGGGGCCCACTCAGTGGTGTATAGAGATTGTTGAGGGGTTGCATGGTGTAATGATAGAAATCAGTGATATTACAAAGGCGAGGCCCTTAAAGGTGGCGCCAAGACCTCTCGAGCAGAGAATTCAATGGACCGCGCCGTTAAAACCAATAAATCAAAAAATTACAACCCCCATTAATACCTCCTCTCTGGTCAGGCGCCTCCCTTATCAGAAGGGAGGTACGAGCAGGGTTGCCAGATTGGCTCGTTTGGAGACAAAAACCAGAAATTTGACTCTTTTGAGAAGCAGTTGGCTCCAAAATTTTTATTTGGCTACTTTTTGGCTCTTTTGCAACTCCTTCGTTCCACAAATTTTTCTTGGAGGAGAGTTGCGAGTGGTGCGCGTAGCTTGTCCCCGCCAACATAAAACGGGAAGTGGGCCACCATACAGTTGTGTAATGCTTGATGAGCACCCAAATATACCTAAAAAGAGATAGAGAAGATGTGCAAGTGGAACGAGCAACTTGTCTCATGCAGTGTCTATTGAATCTGTTCCTGCTGTAAACTGCATTGTTTTAAATTTCAATGTTTGAACCAGACACGAAGTCCATAGAGCACAAGCACACACTGTCCCACAACGAAGATTGATGATAACAGACACAGAGGGTTTCGTATTGGCGTTGGGGTAGGACAACAAGACACTTTCTGTAATCACAGTTGTTCGCCAACTCGTAACACTTGGTACAGAAATACATCCAGAGTAGTGTACTCCAATAACAAGTTTAATTGCTTTTTTGAAGATTTTGAAATTTGGCTGTTTTCGCACTGGGATTTTTTACAAGTTTTGAAATTCTGGATGTTTTTCAACGCACTGGGTTTTTTTGTTAAATAAAAAAAAAACAGACAAAATTTGCCTTTTTCCGTCGGAAAAGCTTGACCCAGAAAATGCATATGAGCTGCATATTGACATTCATTACAAATCTTTGCTCTTCTGACGAGGGTCTGTAACCATTAAGGTTACGAAATTCCACCCGTCCGTGAAGACTTTGGTTTCAAATTCCTGTCTGAAACTTAACTCAATTTTATACAAAGCCAAAACAGGGAAGCCAATGAAGGCAGTGTGCACTGTGCAGATATTGAGGGAATAGATGTAAAGCCGGGGTCTGCAAATTCTTTTGGCTGTCGAACCACTGCTAAAATCCCAGACATCTCACCGAGCTCCGAACGAGTTGAACTTCCCAGATCCAACTACTGTACCTCACAAATGCCGGGGCAATTGGATTAACACCAGCTACTGATATTACATCTATCTAACTGTAATTGAAAGGCAGTGAGCAAGAAACATTATCATTAATACAAGCACAACAGGAAAATGGCAAACTTTTCATTGTAATTTGACACCCCATCAATGCGAAGGGTTTTTCCTGTCAGAAACAGCAAGAGCATCTTTTTCTAGCTGGAGATTGGTGTGTTTAGTAGCGAGTCACCACGCTCTTCCGAATTCAGTCGGTTGTTCTGCTTTAGGAATGCATTTGCATGACTAACACCAGATTCAAGCATGTAGGAAATTGGGAATGAAGTAAAAGCGGCTCAACAGCTGCACAAAATTTCGGGTACTTAACAGCGGTATTTATATGGCACTGCCACCCAGATTTTTGCGTTTAAACTCTGATTGAGCTTAGAGATCCACACGCATATCAGTGAGTTCATCTTGCAATTGCGAATTAATGTCTACATTTTGCACATTAAAATCAAATAGCGTAACAATTCAATCCGGCACACGCATCCTCTGTAGGTCTTCAAAGAGTACCTTAAAAGTCTTCACTTAAATTTTGAAGGTGCTTTGCATATATCTCCCAATCACTGTCAACAATGCTTCCATCTTTTTCCAATTTAAGCAAGTTGGAGAAATATTTAAAATAATTGCGTTCCCATTTTGAAAAGACTTAATTTGGTTTGAAATTCCGTTATGATTGTTCGAGCTTGAATAACAGCCATTTCGTTCATGCCGCATTGTGTCACGACTGATTTGCCAAATTTATGATCGAATGAGATTTGGTCGGTGAGGGCACGGGACCCACAAATGGTGTGCCATCAGAAAAAGTTTGGGAACCAATGTTGTATGGTTTCTTCTGTTTAGGTTGTAAAGATGGAGATTTGCTATGTTTTATTCATTCATTGCTTGTACTAGCTAATCTAGTGTAAGAGTTAAACAAATTTAATCAGGCTCTACTGGCGCTAAAAACATAAAAACACGTTAAAAACTTGCCAACGTTTCGACGGTTGATACAACTGTCTTCATC
>JGI24159J19872_10006579_pt1 | contig 15160 bp, 10 predicted proteins | sample Ectturendosymbi4_FD_19872 | JGI IMG/M metagenome (IMG submission 19872) | reverse complement strand
TTCTGCAACGCATTTCTTATGAAGCACAACGCATCGATTGTTGAGTCGTGTAAACGAGACTAGAGTTTTGTAGGAAAGAGTCCAAATGCACTGAATGACCTTTTTGCTTCCACAGAAGTGGGCTAGATAGTAAGTAGAGCTTCACAAAGTTTGAAGGTTGGTAGACCGTTAAAAAAGCGTAAAACGCATTGGTAATGTTACTTTTTTACCCGGTTAACCGACAGAAACATATCCGGATATAGCAAAAATACTTTCGGTTGACCGTTATCCGGATTATCCAACCCTAGTCCGCATACTGTACATTCTGACAGGCTGCAACAAGAACTGTTTGTATGCTTCCAGTGTAACGACGGAAGCATTCATACTACGGAAAGCGTCAATAGCTCGAGCAAACTTGATCCAGGAACACGCGCTGCGAGCCCTCGAATCAAAGAAGCAGCAAACCTGAACAACAGATTTTTTAAAAATTTCCACGCAGTCCATCGCATATCTACACGGTGTTCCAACACTACAATGAATTGAAATTCCATCACCACATACCTACTTGACGTTGAATTTTCCGCTTGCAGCGTTTTGAGTTTTTCTTGATGTTTGTCGAAAAACTTTTGATTTCGCTTGCGCGATTTTTTCATCACAATCGCGCCCGTGGTTTTCGTTGTCGCGCCGATTTCAAATATTGTCTGCAGCACACCAATAGCACATATTTGCACACCAACAGCACATGTATACGAGAGTGTGTAAATTGACACTGAACCGTGGGCAGCGCAATCAATGAAGCTGATAAAATTGTTTCGCACATTCGTTTCTCCCGTACAGGCGTTCTTTTCATTCGTTTATTTTTATACCCGCTTTTTCTCTGGGGAGAGTCGCAGGGGCATAACGAGGTTAGATGCCGCCCGGGGCAAGAAACAAGTTTGGCGCCTCCATGTTCGAACCTGAGGTTTGTCGGAAGCAAATGCACTGTATTGAAGAAAGTACTTGTGACACTGTTGCGACTTTTTGGCACCCCCGCAGTGATTCGGCGCCCGGGGAATTGTGCCCTCCTTGCCCCTCCCTCGTTACGACCCTGCTAAGAGGACTTCACATACTTCGCCCGTACACGCAACGACACAATTATTCGTTTTATCAGCAAATTAAGTGTTGGCAAAGCACATAATGAACACATTTACTTGCCGCTTATGCTTTGACCGACCTGACAATAAGGAATATGACGACTCTAGTCTGGATATACAAAGGCGACACAAGAAACGAACTTACTGAACTAGGTTTGTATTTCTGCATACTTGAAAGAAGTTCGAGCCTGGCAGCTTCTGACGAATCGACTAGATTCTCTGTCAGGGAAAGAAATATTTAAACTCCGGTATTTTTTCGGCATTTGCGGTCTCACTAAAGATCTTAGTCAGCAATATGGCCACTATACCGTAACTTTGAAAAGAGCTTCGGTTAAAGCCAAGACAAGATCTCAGTTTCATTGACACGAGAACAAGATATGTCAAAGCAGGGTTCCTACATATCTTCAAAAACCATTTTCCATACTTTTTCAGTACGAAATGAAAAAACTTTAATACCGCCACTTATCGTCATTTTTCCAAAATTTGATTCATAGAACCCAATGCAAAAAACACCTGCAAAACTGTCATCAGCGGCAGAAAATTTGAATAAACAAATGGCGGAATTTAGAACTTGCATACTTTTAAAACACTTTATGTACATTTTGGCCAAATTTTACACTTTTTCAAGGCCTTGAACCGATTTCACAATTTAATACTTTTTCGATACTTTCAATATAGTGTGGTAATCCTGCCATCGTCTAATAACCGCTTGTGTGTTTGCTTTTTTGTGACTACGTATTTATGGTATCCAGATGTCAGTGACTGACCGCAATGAACTTATCGTGTAGCAATTTCGTGCAAGACACGACTACCATATCCGCCTACAGATTATGAGCACAATGGAGAAGTGAGCACGAGAATGTAGTTAACATTCTCAAACGAGTTCTTAGACTTACATATCAACGTATATCACAGACCCATTTAACGTAAACTTAGGAAGTGTTTAATTTTGCTCGATCACCAATTGAGTTTCACTTTCATTTGCAACGTCAGAAATACCAAGAAGCAGCAGTAACACAAACATTGTAAAGTTTTCAGATTACTGTGCTATAAATTTCGAGTACAATCACACAACGATGGAGCACAAAACTTCAACTACTGTCAACAAAACACTGATCAGCTCCTCAGTATGACGATGCTGCGGGCACTCAGTGATTTGATGATCACTTTTGGAAAGTCGCAGTGCTCAACATTGCTATTTATAAGCAATCTGAGTTATCTTCTTTCCGAAGAGCTGTGAAACCTATGCTTACGTTTCCACGGCAGGAGTTTTTAAGCAGTCTAGAGCCAATTCCTTAAAATATTTTTGATTTTTAAGCTGGCAACAAGCCCGTGGGAGAAAGTCAAAATTAACATCTTACATTGCAACAATCATATGTTGGACCTAATGTTGTGACACGATTTTGCGTTTGCTGAAGAAAATTTTACACAGACCTTTGTTAGCAACATTGTTTAAAACAAACATCTTACCAGAGAAGTTACCTAAGTGTATAGCGGCACAGTAAATTCCAGTGAGAGTTAAGTTTAACTATGTAAAAACTTAAACACGAGTCAGCAAAATCCGAGACAAGGAAATATTTAACATCAACATTATCGGTGAGTGCGTGTGCCAGAGCTGGCGTATGGGAACAGAAACCTCACCAAAAATGGGGTGTATTCCAATCTTCGTTGATAACAAAATTTCTTTTGCTCGCTTTATCGATTCTGAAGCAGCTGCGGGTCGAGATCGTAAGTATTGTCTTGAAAAAATAAATAAAATTACTGTCATCAAACGCTGGAAGTTGTAAAACAGCGTGGTCCAAGTACCTTTGACCTACGGGTCATTTTACAAAAACGTGATAACTTGCAGGCCACTTCCAATAAAATATTGTATAAAACAACAGATTCACAAGATTTAAAACTAAATAGGGAAGATAAGTGAGAGCGTCATTGAAATTATTTTACCAGTTTTTTTTAAGGAAAATGTTAGGTACCCGGTATGGCTCTGTAGGGACCCGATTTCCTCGGGCCTGTAGTTGGACCACACTGTTGCAAAATATTTCGCAGCGCACGTGAGTAAAAGAAATCTTTTCAAAGCAGTGACGGCCACTGAGGATTAAAAAATCTCCTCCGAAATTAAGCTTTTTTTATCGGCTCACTTGTAAGCATTTTCCGAAACTTTCCGAAGCGCCGCGATTTCCGAGTTGGCCAGGATGGTTCCCAGCGTTGCGCGTTCTTCGTCGACCGCGACCTGGGCCACCAGACCGTACAAAGAATCCCACGCTGAAAAGCAACACTGGCCTTAACGCTCAAAAGACGCTGCTTCAAAGGCTAATATGCCAAGTGGAAACGGGCATTTCGACTGCAAGAGAATTATGTGAAAACGAAAATTCGTCAGCACTTATACAGCGTACTGCTATGAATATGATGAAATTGATTCTGTTATAACTCAATTCTTGTTTGTGCTTATGTCTGCACCGTCTCTGCAGAAATATGTCTAGAATTCTGTGAAATATGACTCGTTTTCTGTGTGCTGTTCGACTTCGTATTTCGCGGTGAAGGATGACTCGAAGACCTTACGGTCAATCTCCTGCCCCTGATGTCTGATTTTTTCAGATATTAAATAAAAATGTCTGTCTGTCTTTCGATCTCTACATGGCACCGTTTCGCCTCATGCGGGTTCACCTCAAGAGCAAAAACTGGGCCTTTCATGTTCAGCACATGCGCACTCCGGGTTTACGTACATCTGGTTATTGCGAATTTACTGCAGAAGCTGCTGTGAAAACAATTGCTCGAACGGCCCTGCCGCCAAATCCGAAAGGGTGCTTTTGTATTTGCAAGCGCAACGCATATCAATCCACTCGAGCATTTATCATCGGATGAGTGTGTAGTGTAGAGCAATACATTGACGGTAACATTACAGTGTTTGGAAGCAACTGTTTGTCGTTGACTTGCATAACCTTTACCAGGATTGTCCATGGGACATATTTGTCTGCAATTTCATCACATAGCAATTTATGCCTATCCCATCCCACGGGATTCCCATTATAATATTAATATGGAATACAATTCAATTAAAATTATTAAATTTATGAAAGTTTAGTTCAAGTATCTACTAAATAGGACTACATCTACAAAGAGGCATGCAAAACGACAAAATTTATTGACTTTAAAATTCAGAAGTATAGTCAAGTATGACAATTCAGTATCAGTATCTAAGTATGACAATTCAGTATCATTCTGACTCTCGTTCTATTTCTCTGCCACTCTGCTCATTCAGCACATCATCAAATTCTCATGGGAAATACAAATGTGTGTTGTCCCACCCCATCCCATGGGATGTTTCCCATGGGATTCCCATAGGAATGACATTCCTATTGACAAGCCTGCCCTTTACAGTACACGCAGATAATGCTTGTTCTCAGTGATACTGAAAGCTCCGCCAAAACAAACTAATAATTTCTGGCCGAGGTTCTGGCCAAACATGTAACAAAACCTTCTAGACTTAGACTTCTAGACCAGCTATGTCCAACCCGCGGGCCGTATGCGGCCCAGTTTAGGTTTTGGCTGTAGTAAAAGTATCCCACATACTGACATCCTGTCCTTGTTTTGATAATCTTGAATTTGACATTTTTGATGCAGGTGGTCCTCAGAACGACTTTATCACGTCTGTTACCACTGCAGTTAGGTTCGCAGACTTTCAGTATATTAGTTTAAGCTAAATTTAGTTTGCTAAGATCAAAGTAAGCCATTCAATGTGCGGTCCACAATAATATGTCATTCAATGTGCGGCCCTGGTTAAGATAGTGACACACTTTTTGGCCCAGTGAGCCATTTGGGTTGGACGTAGCTGTTCTAGACTTAATCTATTGGCTGGATGTATGTCTCGACACTTCAAGCGTTGTTCTGTTCACAAAAAAGGATTTATCACAACTTGCAATGCGGCTAGTTATGCAGAGTGAAATAGAAAAAGTGTGATCATTGATCACAACAGAAAATACAGGTTTTAGAGAGCGATGCGCCGAACCGAATTAAAGCTATCTCGCAAAAGAAGTAACAACTCCATAACGAAAGATTTCATTTAAAACATTGGTGATTACGTGGTTGTTGCGTGCGTGACTTTGCAAGAATTCCTAGTTACATTACAAACATTACTCGTCAGCTATTTCAAAACGTTTGACCCACAAAATTGCAGATCAAGCTCAGAAAAACCTTTGTGTGTGCCGTAACTGTCCGACTCGCCGTTCTTCTGGGCGACTGGGTTCTCGAAACACACCGTATGATGTAGGAAGGTCTCAGTGACTGGCAACGTACAACTATTGTTTACCAGTGTACCACGCCTTCCGTAAAACCTCAGAAAGAGATCGTCAACATGCTTTGCAACATTTACACACGATCCAACGTCCATGCATCATCAATAGGACACATTTTTTATTATTTTTGTTTCATGTATATCCGCATTGTGGTTAATTGGTGCGACAAAAATCATTGCAGCATTTTCTATGAGAAACCGAAATCATTTTTGAAAAACAACAATACTCGTCTACGTAACAGCCGAAATATTTGTTTACTGACAACAATCAACCGCGGAGCATCAACAACCACCAACAGCCAAATAGCAATTTAATGCGTCACCAGCTCACGACCCACACGCAAGAAGGACTAGTGGCAGAACATCAAAACGTTGGTTTAAAAAAGCAGAAATGACTGGGAAAAACAACGTTTACTGTAAAGAGCCCAAAACTACAACAGGTAAAAAATTACGGTCTGTCATTCCTGCTTGACGTCAGCTACAGGTCTTAGTTTCTCAATTTCTCTCTTGCTGTGAATAAAAACACAAACAACTAGTTTGACTTACGCTGCGCCCAAATAAAGCAGACATCTCACCTTGGTAAGCTTGGTCAGGTTTCACGAATTCGACTGAGCGCCCAAGGAAAAGGTAAAGATCAATTACAAACGCAAGTTCGTCGGGCGATACGATGGAATAGGCGGAACCGGTTCGCCCGGCCCGAGCCACCCTACCTGGGCAAACAAGTAAATGTCAGGGGAATTTTACGCTGATGTTTTCACTTGCAATCGACCTGAGGTTTGCCATCGTCGTCTGCGCCCATCAAGGATTAAAAACAAAACTTTTTACGAAAGCAAAGTTAAGGTGGGCGGAAAAGACGTTCTTCAGGTTTTCATCGATACGAAGACTTTTACCCATCTAAAGTTTTTCACAGTTTTCAGGTAAAGTTTTGAAGAAATCTTACTGTTCGAAAATAATAGCGAACTGCACACCGAAAAAAAGGAGCGAATAGTCTTCGCCTCAAATTAAAATATTAAGAAATTAACTTGGATGTGACTGGCTTCAGTGTCAATAATCTGACACGGACAAGTCGTCCAGTAAACTCCTCCAGCATGACTAGCTCCATGGTTTAACACATAGGCTCATATTCAAAATTACTCCTGCGGCCAAATTAGGACCTATAGGGCAACCCGAGGGCCGCATTATGGCGCTGACGCAACAATGGCGGTACCTGAACCTTGCACGAAACAGCTTTTACATCTTATTTCCTACAAAAGGTATCGTGAATTACAGGCAAATCATTTCTAGCCGTCTCTATGTTGTTTTGAAAGGAACTTGTTCACTCACTGGCTGAGCACTTTTAAACACCGGTGAATAAATTAAATAACTTAAATGTTGATTATACGAAAATTCCCGAAACGCATCGCGGGCCGCATAACATGCTTTCACGGGCCACATGCGGCCCGCTTGTTTGAGACCCTGGTTTAACACAACTGGTTCCGTTGTTAATGCGTTTTTCACTGCACGGCCACTCACCCACTCGATGGACGAAAAGTTTTGATTTCGACGGAAAGTTGTAGTTGACAACGTTGTCCAACATCGGAATGTCCAGGCCCCGAGCCGCGACGTCAGTGACCAGCAACACCATCGCTTTCTTGTTGCGGAACTTGGATATGTTAATTTTCCGAGCAGTCTGATCCAAACTGCTGTACACGTAAGAGCAGCTTATGCCGCACGACCCAAGAACCTACAATCAAAGTGGATGTTTGTTTGTATACAGTACCAGCAAAGCGTACAAAGCGCTACCTTCACACTTCAAGACAAAAACAAGCTGGATTAATTATTATCAAAAGTGCGTGGTCTACCTGGACTTTTATTGGGTGCAAAACAGTGGTTCTCAACCTTTTTGGCCCATGGACAATCTTCTCGAAAAAATATCCGATGAGCAATTTTGCTAGTTGACATCTCATGAATAACTAGTCAAACACAAGAACCTAAAATGATCCCACATAATTCATTGTACAGTAAAGGTTACATTTTTCAGGAACGTTTAATCAAGGATTTGTGGAACTCTCTATGGACTACCAGAAATTCCAGCTGGTCTACGTTGAGAATCGTTGGTGCAGAAGATTCGGTAAGGCACATTGTTTTTTTGCTGCCATACGAACCTCTTTAATATATTCTACGTGATGCTTGGTTGCAACGAACACAACCGTTTGTTCTGTGGGCTTGCAAATGTTTCTAAGCAGATGCAACAGTACGGGTAGCTTGTCTTCGAATCGCGAATGAAGGAACGTCAGCTGAACAAAAGAAAAAATTCCTTATAGCAAGGCTTAAGCCGAGCACAGAAGCGTGACAAGAAGTCAAATCGAGCATAAAGCAAGTCAAACAACCTTTAGTTGCTCGCTCAGTTTCGAGTCTACGTCCAGACGCACGAGCGTGGGGTCGTTCAGTCCAGCCTTCGCAAACTCAACCAGCTGTTTGGGCAACGTGGCGGAGAAAAGAAGAGTCTGTCGATCATCCGGTAACCGCTTTAATATCTCCCGCAATTGCTCGTCGAAACCAAGTTCAAACAATCTGGAAACAACAAAAAGCGTTGGGAGTGAAATGCCCTTGCGCTACCTCAGGCAGACTTGCATGTTGACGTACATCGCAGCCCTACTTGCTAATGCTTAGCCAGGAAGTGTCACGATTATTTTGTTCAATCTTCATTCACGTTCTTGAGGTTTCATTTACAACGCTCTGAGTCAGAAATACCAAGCAGCAGCAGTAACACAAACAGCAATCACATCCAGAGTTGCGGAGTCGGAGGTTTTTGGGTGGAGTCGGATTCCTAACAACACTGGGAGTCGGAGTCAGATCTTCTTGTCCGACTCCAGATGTCCAACTGGATAATTTTTTACATCACGCTCCTAAATTGCGAATTCCTGATGAAATGGTACAATTTCTTTTGAAACTGTTGCTGAAACAGATTTCTTGTTGTGAACCACGATTTCCATTGATTTTGACAGCGAAATTTCGTTTCCTCTATGTTAAGGAGTCGGAGATTTTGGAAAGGTCGGAGTCGGACATTTTACCTCCGACTCGGCAACCCTGCATCACAAAGCTTAATAATAACATCACAAAGCTTAATAAAAACCCGGGCTGACTGAGTAAGACAAGACATCGCTTGCAGATCAGCATTGTCTACCAAGGCAAAGTAATGTTCGATCAACACACAAAAAAGGCTATGGCAAAATGACAAGGAAATTGGTGAAAAGGTATAAGCTTAAATAGTCCGAGTGGTTTGTGATCCATGTTGCGTCGAGAAAGCAGAAACGTAACGAATTTACATTGTAACGTTTTCAGATTACTGTGTTGTAAGGTTTCAAGAACAAGTACACAAAAAGGAGCACAAAACTTTAACTACTGTCAACAAAACACTGATCAGCTCCTCAGTATGACGATGCTGCGGGCACTCAGTGATTTGATGATCACTTTTGGAAAGTCGCAGTGCTCAATATTGCTATTCGTAAGCAATCTGAGTTATCTTCTTTCCTGAGAGCTGTGAAAACTAAATGTTTACGTTTTCACGACAGGAGTTTTTGTTAATCTTACAGTAGTCCAGATACCTGTTTTGAAATGTTTTTGATTTGCCGCATTTTATGCTCGACAGTATTTCATGTTCACGTCTACCAGCAAGTCATGAAATGTTAGCAATTTTACTGCTTTGCTGCGAGTGATGCTATGAGCCAGAAATATGGCAGAACTCCATGTTTACTATTACCTGACCTGGCTATATTTGCGCAACAGTTTTCCAAACCAAAATAAATTCAAACTACCTATCTCAATTTTTGAAGCTCCTCGAATTCATGCATGAAAATAAGTTATTTCAAAAAACAGATGATCTTTTTCTCTGAATAAATAGCAAATAAGATCTTCACATTTGATCACAGGAAACACTCTCAATCGATGGGCTATCATGGGTCCTTTTATACACTACAGTGAAGCAGGCACAATGGGGTAGAGCACATCAGTGAAATCAAAACAAACAACTAATATGCTTTTACTGATCACATCACGCAAACAAAATGATGTAGGTCGTCATGAGACAAACTGCAAATCATTGCCTTGGAAAAGAGGCAAGATAAACTGAAACAAACCCAATATGCAGGCAAGAGATATTGCATCTGCATGGACGCAGTGGGAAGAGTCGTTTTAACTGCTTTATTCCACTCTTTTAGGATTTTGCAGAAAACCTCTCTTCATAATTTGTGACTACTGCATTTAAAATCAGCAGTTTTATGACAGTTGGCACAGGCAAAAGTGTATTTCAGCAAATAGCAAGCCATCACTTGTGAAATGTTTTCACTTCGCCAGGGTTGGTGGAGTTTCAAGCTGTTTTTTTTGGTGATAGACCACAACATTTTTGAAAGGGTCGAAAATAATTAAGTCACTTCAGTCAGGCTGTCTCAAAATATAGGCTAATGAACACTGTAATGGCGAGTTTTGATACAACTGTGAGACAAATGACTAAAATGCCTCAGCAAAAAATGATTGAAATTTCTCAGCAAAAAATGACTGAAATTTCTTGCAAAAAAGAATAGCTTTAAAGCTGTGCAGCTCTTTAATACCTTGGGATAACACTAACGCTGTAGTACTTACTAAGTGTTCAGAAACACAATATGTTAATGGAAATCATGAAAATACTTTGTTAAATGAAAAAAAATAATTTTAAGTGTTTAGCAACTTTGTAGCTGAAGTCAGCAGAAGCAGCAAAAAGTGATCTACAAAACCTGATCCACCTGCCAATCTGTAACAAACTTATTTTGCAAATATATTTTCATGTAGCAGCGGTTTATGTGCAGACATGCATTACAACTTTCCGAATGCTATGACTACAATTTGTATTGGACATCATTTTTCCATTTCCACGCAACTTCTCAAGCAATGCGAAGGCAAACAGTTACAGGAAACCAATCAACACTATCAAAATAAAATTATGAAAGGAAGGTCTATACATAGCAATGATACCACAAACTAAACAGATGTCAAGTTTGAAAAACTCTAGAAACCTTTCAGATCTATGGAATTTAGGTAAGACTGCTGAATGTTTTTGAAACATAATTGCCCTGAATTATTATCAGATGTTTTCTATGTTGTAAATCTGAAATTGAAAAAATTCTTAAACAAACTACTGTTTGCTAAAACCACTGAAGGCTTTTACAAAAAACGTTTTTACCTATCTGCTTCATCAAAAACAACATACTGCACGCATGATAAACGCAACTCCATTTCCAAAAGCAAATGCATTAAACGACCAGGAGTGGCAATAATAACATCAGGATTTTCATGAACAGCAGCAAACTGGTCATCCATTTTGTCTCCACCCAAAATAAGTGCTGTTTTCAACCCAGTAAATTTTCCCAGCTGCAACAAACAAGAAACAAAGACATACTTCATTAAAAGCAGCAACAAGTCTTCACAAAGTCAGACTATTTCAACAAAAATAAAATGTTGAACTTTTGCTTTACTTTCAAATTATATTTTATTTTGTTAATACCTGATTTAACTTTTGTTTTTCACTACAAACTTCCTGAACCCTTAATTATCTAGTTTTCAGTGCTGATACCATTTTCCAGACTTAAACTTCTTTAAATCTTTACAAACTTCCACTCCTCAGTAAACACAACAACAACTTAGACACACAGAATATCACAATATGTGCAACTTATACAATAACCAGATGGCAAAGCTATACAGGACAAAAAATTTTGTGGTAAAAATCATACTGGCCAGGTCATCGCAAAATATTTTGATATCCTGCATGTAATGACATAAACACAAATGAAGGAGTGTCAAAACTTTATCACGAAAGTTACAGATCCTATTAAGAGAAATATACCAGTTCGAAAGTTTACACTAACACAAAAACATCAAGACAAAGATGTTTTTTGATCTAAAACTAGGGGTGCAAGAAGGGACTTCTTGGGGTGTGAACTTCTCTGATGTTACAAAAAACAATACATCAAATGGTGCAAGGGGTGCAAAAATGATTTTTCCTTCCAGAGGGGGTGTGGGCTTCAAAATAAATTGAGAACCACTGATCTAGAAATACAATCAAAAACTAATACACACCTATTCTACAGTCATAAGGGCTCAGTATAACAAACAATATTTTCAGTGTTTTGCGGACCAACCTTACCAGAATTTTGATGAGGATTTCTTTAAGCACAACTGAGTTGATGCACAGATACTTTTTCTTTGTTTCTAATTAAGTTTTTTTAATGAGTTAGTGTTTTCTCACTTAACACTTTGGCTGCCAATGTACAAATATATCATACCAGGGGTATTTCAATTGACGTACCAACCGCATCATTCCTCAACGGATTGTGCTAGAGAGCTGTTCAAACCCTCAAAAAACTCTGTAAGTCTGCAATGAAAATATAATTTTTGTTTTTGTTTTTTTTTGTGAGGACTTCATAAGTGAGGTAGGTTTTTGACCATTTCGACTCATGTTACCTGGCCTAGGGCCCAACTGCTAGACAGAAGTATTTCGCTCAAGTTTTCATTGAAAGCTAGGCAAAAATCCCAGTCTTTTGAGCCCTTGATCAACTTTCTAGCGTTTCTGATTCAAAAGTTATGATTTAAAATAAACAAAATAACTAATTATCTAATTAGTGGATTAATTACTAATTTTGTTGTTTTTAGGTCATAACTTTTGAACCCAAAACCGCAGCAAGTCATCCAAAGTATCACAACACTCGGATTTTAGCCTAAATTCCAATAAAAGCTTGAGCAAAATACTACCATCTAGCGGTTTGGGCCTAGGGCTAGATAAAGTGGGCCAAATAGGCCTGAAACTACTCTACTTATGATTTCACTCACAAAAAATCCAAAACCCAAAAATTTTTTTTCATTGCAGACTCGAAGACTTGCCGAGTCTTTTGAGGGTTTGAACAGCTCTCTAGCGCTTACGGCACTGGAGATATTCCTGTGCAAAGACACGTGCAAATACTGGTTTTAGGTTGAAAGCATACCGGAAGCCAAGGTGTTAATAATAAACTGCATGTGTTGTGATCGGAAAGCCTGGGCAGCAAGTGCACAAAGCTTCACACTGTGGCAGCAAGCAACAATGGAATCACCCGACAAGATCACTCTTGTCGTCACTGTCAGGAGGTTAGAATCAGCTGTTCATTAGGTTCACAAACATTATTAGAGGTCACTCACCAAGATTACTCCATCGGGATCACTCTATTATTGCTTGTTTGTGCCACATATATAAGTGTTGTTCTTCACGCACATCCTGTTTGTGGTGAATCACACATTTAATGCAACGCCAACAGAGAGGTTGCAACACATATTGCATTATAAGAAGCTTGAAGCTTCCACAGCTCCACAAACCAACTGCTTCAAAATCATTTTCTTATTGAAACAAATGGGTACATATCTACGTGGCACTTAATAACTTCAACAACCCTCGGATTGCTTTTCGAAAATAAAGGTTTCAACACTAAAACCAACAACATATCAAACCTCTTTAATAAATTTCATAGTTTGTAGAGCCAACTCCCGAGTTGGAGCAAGTAGCAATGCTCGTGCTCCAATCACAGCTTGGTGGGTTTGCAGCTTTTCAAACATTGGTATAAGAAAAGCAGCTGTTTTCCCACTGCCTGTGCGAGCCATAGCAACCACATCATGATCTTCCATAATCAAAGGGATACACTGAATTTGCAAAGAGTGTAATGATCTTCATAAAGCACAAACTTAATCACAATTTTTCACAGCAAACCATTGACCCATTATGTATCGATATAAAAAATTTCTCAAAATAAAATCAACGATATCATCCACATGGAAGTTGGGTAAAGTTACTGGGAACTGCCACAACTTTAAAGAATCAAAATATTTAGAAAAAATATCGAGTTCATAGTTTTACAACAAATTTATAAACAAAGCATTTCAGGGCAATGTTTTCTGAAAGTTTGAGCATATTGAATCTAAAATAGAATTGGAAGATCCTCAATAATTATTTTTTTGCTTCATGTAAGAGTAAACAAAAGTTATATCTGATTAAAACATAAGTTTGGCATTAGAAGGAATATTACTATGTAGACACCAACAAAATGCACTCTTTGAACGATTGCTTTCTTACCACCAACATTTCAACTTCAGCTGTAATTCAAATGTGTCAAAAAAGTTAACACATTCCTTGAGACTACAAAGTTTTTTACAACCAACTCTCATGGCAAATCGCAATCAAATTTGCTTATACTGTCTGAAGTCACCAGCTTCCAATGTTAGTAACTTTTCAAGAAAACTTGCATACAATTAACATTCAGCATGTTTCTATAACAGTGCTAAAAAGACAACTTCGTTTTATAACTTCAGCAGTGATTTCACAAAAACAAAAAATGGAGGCAGTGATGTGCAAGTTATTTAACTGAAGACTTTGTTTGAGTTGAGTCAGGCTAATATATAAAGCAAGAACTAAGGGAGCCAATTGAATCTCTGAAAAATGTGACTTCACCCAAGCAATTTGCTCCAAGCACTTAGAATCTGTTTCCTAAGTTTTTGCTACAAACAAAAAGTTCTCTATACAATTATTGTCTGGCACACTTGCAAAGGAACTAGCAGCAAAAACTTTCAAAAACTAAAATAAGATATCTCTGCAGCAGCGAAAAGGATTTGATATGCCATTGGGCTATTAGCAATAGGGACAATCAGCATATTGGTTGTGCATGAAGATTTCATAAATGTATGGCAAGATTCTAAGGTCCATAGAAGATACTACAAACAAAACAGTTTTTAAGGTAAGAGTGGATTGATCAATATGAAAATGCAGCACTAAAACAGCGGTTCTCAGTTGCCGTTTATTTATCATCACTTTCCAGCTCCGTAACTCACCAGCCGATTGTGCTAGAGAGCTGTTTTTACATTGATCAATTATAGTTTTCATATTGATCATTTATAGAACAACGAAATAATTCATTAATCCCCTAATTAATTATTTAATTATCATTTTTAGGTCATGACTGTTGATCCAGAAATGCTAGAAAGCCAATCAAAGGCTCATCAGACTCGGATTATAGCCTAGTTTCCAATAAAAACTTAAGTCAAAAAATTCCCTCTAGCAGTTGGCGTCCAGGGCCAGGTAACCTGGGCCAAAATGGTCTAAAAATGACCCCACTTATGATGTCACCCACAAAAAACTTGAAATCCAAAACTTTCCAATTTTTTTCAATGCAAACTAGACGACTTGCCACATCTTTTGAGGGTTTGAACAGCTCTCCAGCACAATCAGCTGGAGTTGCAAAGTGGCATGAAAATAGCAGCTCAATGTGTGATTCCCTGAAGACTGAGTATCTCGTACACCGGCAGCAATGTGTTAACACCTTGGTAGACGGTGTACGAGTATATCGTACTTCAGAATCATACATTGAGCTGTTGTTTCCACGCCACTTTGCAACTCAGTAACTCATCAGTCAATTTTGCTGGTAGACACTGTCCAAACTGCCAAAAGCTTCAGCAAGTCTTCTAGCTTGCAATGAAAACATATTTTAGGTTTTGGGTTTCGAAGCTTTTTGTGGGTGACGTCATAGTGGAGTAGGTTTAGGCCTTTTTGACTAAGGTTATTAGGCCCTGGGCCCTAGAGATGGCACGGGCCAGCACTTTTGCAGCCCGGCCCACCCGGAGCTAACATGAAACTGCCTGGACCGGCCCGTTCTGCCAAACTACAACATATTTTCTGGCCCGGACCGGCCCGTGGCCCATAATATAAAGTAGGCAATATCTTTTTTGC
>JGI24159J19872_10006578_pt1 | contig 15161 bp, 13 predicted proteins | sample Ectturendosymbi4_FD_19872 | JGI IMG/M metagenome (IMG submission 19872) | reverse complement strand
ACAAAGATAATGAAGAGATTTGAGGAAATTAGCCCTGTTAATGCTGCTATTGTCTATGGACACAAAATAAATACTTTACTGCTCATTTACCTTGTATACTACATGAGGTTGATGTTGGGAAGAATTGCATTGCTGAACTGCTGTTGAATTTCTTGTACCATGCATGCTGAGCATAAGGGCAACCATGAAAAATTGTCGGACCACAAAAAGATAGCCATTTTTGTAAGTCAATAAATTTAACAATTTTTTTGATTCGACTACTTTGTTGGATTATTTATTGTAAATCAGATTTCATGTTAGAATTCACAATGGTAATGATAATTTTCCTGACCATGAAAATAATATATGCAAATTTATGTTATATTTTTTTAATTTTTAAAATTAAAAAAATTTAGCAATATTCAAAATTGACTCTTTTTTCTAATTTTTTCACATTTTTCAACATGTTTTTAATCTTAAAAATTTTGTTGAGGGTATTGAGCATACTTAAGAACTGTATTGTTAAACATTCATTAAAATTTTTTTAATTAAACAAATGAAATTAAATTAGATTTAATTAAAAAAATTATATTTATTTAGATTTAATTAAAAAATTAAGTTGCGTTGAAAAAATTAAGTTTTTTTAATTTCATGATAATATTTTCAATAAATATTTTTGATTAAAAAATTTTTTTAATGGATATATACTATTATATAAACAATTAATTTTTTTTGCCTGAAGTTAAAAAATAAGCATGGGTGACCAAGATACAGTAGTATCTCCATAACACCAGGCCTTTCATAAAAAATGAAATCAATTGAAGTTGCACTATTTGAGTTATAGGTATTTAAAATATTGTCATGCTTGAATGCACAGGAAAAACATTTTCCCTTATAACAACAATTGACCAGGGTTCAAAGGTCACCAGTGAAAAACTTTCTGTGTTGTTTTGTTCAGCTTGGAGCCTTCCACTTTACTGCAAAATATTGAATGAAACTATTCAGAGATAAAGGAATGACAGTCAGTTGAAGTACCAACAGCAAAACTCCAAGAATTTTTTGGTCCAATCCTCTTGAAAACCAAAATTTCAAATGCTCATAATTTTGGAAATACAGGTCCAATTTCAAAAATTTCTACTTTGTTGAGCTTAGAGCACTGAGGTCTTTGCCCTTATAAAACTTCGTGAATTTTGGTGAAGGTCAGATGAAAAATGCTCATTTTGCTGGATCACCTGACATGGAATGACCCGTTGTTTTTATAACTATGCATATGTATGTAAGGAATGGTTTGGTTTTGTCAATTTTGTAGTAATTTTTGCAAAACAGTTTTCTGCCCCATCCAACATTCACTTTGTGATTTTAGTTTGCCAGTAGTAGAGACTTTTTTTGAAATGCTGTTGCCATTGAGGTTAAAGAAATGAAGATGTGTTCAATATGAATTGAAGTATTTTAAGTGTTATAGTTTGGAATGGGTTGGTGGGTTATAGGACAAATGGGACCATAATACGATCCAGCCTTTCAAGAAAACTGATAGTGCAGCTCATAGTTTCGTTTCAGATTTAATAATTGCTGCATGCCTGCTAATGCAGTGTTATTGATCCAAGGCCTTTCCTACACAAATATTCCCACAGTAACATCTCGTGGTACCCCCTGTTCCTATGAAGTTGCTGCACAAATGGCATGACTGGTCCAATGGTATAACCTGGGCTGTTGGTTACATGAAATGTGCAAGGATAATCAATACCAATCAACAGGAGGGAATGCACCAACTAAGTGGCATTTCCTTCCTTAGCCGTACTGGAAAGGTGTATGCCAAGTGCCTTAAAAAAGGTGTAAGATAACAGAACCAAGAATATATAGGGGACACTCAGTGTCGTTTTCATCCTGACTGTAGCACCACAGGACAAATGGAAGTGTGGAAAAAGCATCTACACTTGTTTTCCTGGTCTTGAACAAACATATGACCAGGACCCTCAAAAATGCTGTGGGAAGTTTTGCAGCACTACAGTGTTGACAACCACAGCTACTGGCCATGAATTCATTGTATTCCTGCTTTGAAATATGTGTCCATTTCAACAGCATTTAAAAGTCAAAACCGTTTGCCATAGGTGTTGTATTCTGACAAGGATATGTGCTGTCACCACTCTTCTTCATTGTCTTTAAGAGCTGGGTATCCAGCCACAGTCCTTTTCAAGTTTTTCAGCAGTAGCTGATTGTTGTTTTCTATTTCAGTTTTAATTAAATTTCATGCAGAGTTCCTGCAGAGTCTTAAAGTATGGGAAGAGTTGGTCATTTTCCAGTCTGGAGAAGTCTTCAAAATTTTTTTGGCCTGTTAGTATGGAAAAAGGAAATAATATTCCAGACTTGATCTTTTCACATGCATTCTGATAATATTTTATTCTGGTATTTTTGATCACATTGATATTTCATTGTGTTAACTATTAATAGTGCCTGTATTCGACCTGGACATGGCATTCGGAAAAGTTAAGTCTGAAATCAGTCCAAAAAATGGTCTGAAAAAAGTCTGGAAATTTATATTCAAAAGTGCATGGAAACCCTGATCACAAATCATTATCTCGGTTTGTTTTACAGAGATTTTCTGACAAGGACTTTCTACTACTGTTACATAACCACAACTAGACAAACAAATCATTATTACCCTACTATTCCATACATGAAGCAAAAATTGCTTGCTGACGAAAGGTAAAACATCATGATTCAATATTTCAGCTATTTATCTGTGCTTGCGCTATATCAGTTGTGCTATACACAGATCTGATTTATCAGTGTAGGTAAGTTCAACCATGCCATAGGTTAAAATTTTAACTTTTGCATCAAGTGATAGCGTACCATGTAATAGACAGTTGTGCAGTAAATTATACGTAACTGTTGTTTGTGGTAACTACTCTCCACAAAGGCGACATAGTCTAATAGATCAGCAAAATTTTGATGGGGATTTGAAATAAAAAATTGTTAATTTTTTAATAGGGAAATGGAGATCCTCTTTAATTGAGGTTTCAGGATTGAGGATACCTTTTATTATGTAAAATAAATTTCCTATTGAAAAAAATTGGCTGATTGAAAAGACTCTGTGGCCTTTGTTGCAATTAGTTACTCCAAAACAGATATGTGCAATCCTGAACCATCACAAAGTCATGAAACCAGAGCTCAGTCAACTGATTCCTCGAAAGCTTGCAGCAAACCTAAAGTTTTTAATTGATTTTTGTAGGATNTATTTTCTACTTTTCAGTTCTAAGTCAGCTTTGCTGCATATTCACTGAAAAACTTTTGCATTGAATTTAATTCATAAGTTCATGAAACTTGCTAGTACTGTAACAACAATCATCAATACTGATTAGTTATACTTCTTAGTTAATGTTTCTTACACGCAAAGTCAACCTTTGAAAAGGTTTACGGATAGTCAAATAAAACATGACTTTGTAGCAATCGATTATTTTAACCTTGGTGACCAAGTATCAATTGTTCCTCCTATTTTATTAGCTGTGAAACATTTCGTTTTTTTAAAACGATTAGAGCAGCTTCGTAAAATACTGGTTCTGTGTTTGAGCTGCTTTTTCATCCGATGATCTAAACTACTTTAGCAGACATGCTTATGTTTTTCGAGCCATTCCTCAACACTAAGTTATGAAAGCTACAGGATGGAAATTTTAAAATATTTTTTTGAAAATCACAGATTAGAAGACTCTGTCGTGTAGCTTTTACAGCTTCGCATCACCTGCTGATTTAGAATTCTGATTGTCTCCTATCGTGCTTCGTAGCTTGATGAGTCAGATCTTGCACTTTAGCTGATCTTATGCTAATCTAGCGAATCTTTGTTCCCAGCCGGGAAGTTGTCTTTTCTCTATTAACAACCGATTTTCAATAAAGGAACAAAAATTAAGTACGCGTTTTATTTGTTAAGAGTTCACCACGCCATTCAAAACACGCTGTGCATCATGGACAATCGACAAGGCAGTGACGATTTTCAAGTGAAACGCGACCGACTTGTTGAGAAACAACTTCAAAATGTAGCAGGAAAGATGCTCGATGACATGTTAGCCACTGTTACGTCGAAAGCTCTCAAGTAAGTGTAGTTGCAAGTGGCACATGCACAACACAGAGTTTGTTGTTTCATCTTGTTTGCGATTCATTGCGCTCTGCTGCTAACATTTCAATTTCTTGGGAGTTTTTTCTTCATTTCAATATTTTTTACTCTGTCATTTTTGTATACATTTCTCGTAGGCTTGGCGTGTAACCCGTAAATGATGCGGGAATTTCGGTGACCCAATTAGTCAAGAGTATTGAAATTGATGACAGCGCATTGCCTCAAACTCGACTCAATCTGAACCTATGGCCCGTCGTCTCAAAGTAAGGCCATTTGCTGACCTGGAGTTAGATGCGCGCTAGCCAACCGAACATATCCGTTGCTGAATGACCGGAAATTGAGACCAACGTTCGCGGAAGGCACCCATCTTATCAACCTGGCTTTTGAGTTTTTTGGTAGACGGTCGGGCAGCGTTGACCAAAAATAAATACTAAGTGCAGCATTATTCGTGGTGGATGTGGTTACCACCTCACTCACTTCAAGTATAAATGCCTAAAACGAATATGTTTAGGGGTGGGTTGCATCCGATTTAGTACTGCATGCAAGATCATGCTGCTATTACTTCCGATTCTTCTCACCCCGAAACGCTGCAACGTTTTCTGTGCCTCTTGAGTGCTCAACGCGCTTACGTCCGATTTTTCTTCGCGCAGATTTTGTGGCTGGTTGTTCCTGACGATTTTGCGACACTTGACCACGTCAGTGCATTTGCACCCCGGTCAGCTTCATGCGTTGCGAGCGATTTCGCAGGCGAGTGAGCGTTGCTTGGCGATCGTACCGTGGTTGGTCGGACTCGAAACAGTAACGACCTGCATCTGTTTTCCAGGATAAGAAACCAATCCTGTACTTGCCCCTGCATTTTAGTCATTTCGATTACATTCTTCTCTCCCTGCTCCTGTACCACAATGAAATTCGCGCCCCGTTTGTTGCTACGGGAAACAACTTGAATATTCTCCCGTTCGGGTAAGTGAAAAGCTTCACTCTATGCAAAAAAGCAAACAAAGAAACACCTGCAATGTATGTCCGTTCGCATTATTTATACGACAAGCGCAGTATTTTCGCGAAAAGTGTTGATGTTTTCATTTTAATCCACGTGACATTGAATCGAGCTTGCAAACCAGTGTTGGGCAGTTTTTGTGTCTTGACCAAGTCATGACTCGACTCGTGAGTCGACAGATGTGACGCGGCCACATCACTGGTAGTTATAGTTGACGTAATGCCTGTCTAAGCTATGGACTTCTGTTGCGTTTGTGCTTCGCGTAGCAATGACATGTTGCTGTGGGAACTCGTGCACGACTGTTAAATCGATTGTTTCGTGCAATTAAACCACTTGCCGAGTAACTGGTAGCCTCCAACGCAACGTGATGACTGCTAGCTGCTGCAACTGAGCGATGCGCATGCGCGTTGACGTTAACCTGAAGCGCAGGTTTTCCTTGCCAGGTTTGTGATGCGACGCGTCGGTGGATTCTTCATTCGAAGGAAGATTGACAAGGGCAGCGAGAAAGACTTGATCTACAGAGCAGTATTGCATTCGGTTCGTGGCCCTTTCACATTTTATTCCTTGCAGTTTGTTTTTTGTTTCCGAAACGTCTGGATAAACTTTCAAAATGTGTATTCTTCGCTGCTGTTTAACTCGGAACACTGCTGTAGCACTACTTCAAAGTGGCGCTTCGCGTATTTTCAGACGCCGCTGAATACCGTATTGTTAAAGCCGTTTCAACATGCACTCTTTGTGCTAGTTTCTTACGTAGTTCTTCCAACTTGGACACGGGCCCTTACCTTGGCAAAGATCGTTCTAAACTGAGGAAGTTTTGCAGTTGATATAATCGATTGGATTAACTGGCATATTAATTGCTCACTTGATCCAGAAAAAAACTTTTGGCTTAGAATCGGTTGACGCAGGAGTCTCAGAAAAGGCTTAGTTTGAACGAAAGGGAAGGTCCACTAGGAAAAGATCCAGGCCAGTGTTACAGCGCCTACAACTACGTAGTACGTACCACACACAAGCGTCTAAATGCGCAATAGCGTTTATTTGGCGCTATGCTTGAATGAAAAAAAAGTGTAAAGATCTACAAAGATTTTGAACTCAGTCACTGACACTAACAAAGCAATTTCACGAAATGAAAAAAATGACTGTCTTCCACAGAACATGACCCACGGGCCGCGTATTTGATAGCCCGTTTAAAGCTTTGCAGCTGCAAAAATGCCAGCGAACCCCTCTATTGCTATTGTGTGCTTGATTTCGGACATGTGAAGCAAATCTGATTAAACGTATCTTATGCTTTTTTCAGTACATCACGGAGCTGCTGAAGGAGAATCAAAGCTTGGAAGTTTTTATAGGTATGCAATTTCTTCTGGTACTCATGCGTTGCTTGAACATCCATTATCCAGTAGATTTCGTCGGAACCTATTTTTTCGCAGTATTGCAATTCGAGTTTATATAACTTTACCGGTTTGATGTCATGTTTAAAACTGAATCTTATCGCCACCAGAGGGAACAAGAACCCGGAGCGGATTGCCCAACCAACCGAAGACTGGCATTTTTTCCGTGGCTGTCGAAGCAGTGCTGCAAGGTCACGTGCCAGACATCACCCTTGTTCCCGTGTGTGTTAGCTACGAGAAGATTATGGAAGGCGTCTTCAACCACGAGTTAATGGTATGCGCACGCTTTGCATCACTTGTGTTGGCATCAACGCGCTAATTCGCTCTAGCGTGTGTGCTAGTGGTCGCAGTGCAAAGTGAGTTCGCCGTTCAAGGTTGCGTCACCTCGATCAGTTCAGTCAAGCAATGTTACTGATGACGCAACAGATGACGTGAACATGCACAATGCCGTGCTCCTCAGGGCAGCGTTTCGTAAAAACACGATACACCACCTGCTTGCGCTTTTTCTGTGTCCTGTCACGGCGAGGAAATATTTTCGTTTTTCCGACCATCACGTGGAAATTGACTTTGCGCGAAGGAAACCTCCCATTTTTTCAACATGCAATTTTGAGCACACGGTTTGTTGAGCCAGGCAATTCGAACATGTGTGCGTATCCCACGGCGTTTTGCTCCAGTGCATCCGCTAAAATTTGTCCTGTCCTGACCATTCCAGTTCTGTTGTTCGCGGAAGTTTCGTTGGTAAACCTGGTGCAAATCTCTCACCCGCTCTTTTTAAAGGCAACTTTTGTGGCTTCGCATTGCAAAAAAATGCATGGCTTTGCAACCAACGATCAAAGCTCCTGGCTCAACTAGGCACTAAAATTTTTACGTGTACAAAAAGCCATCGTTATTACTTTGTTGCTTTCAACATGAGCGTAAACTTGTGTGAGTTTCAGAGCCGTTAACGGTCGCGCGAGACCTCAGACGAGGCTGCCACCCTCCCTGAAAAATATTTTCTTTTTTTCTTAAATATATTATATGCATTTTTTCGTCTTACGACCTTGATTGCCATCGCTCCTGTTCGTTATTCCCGAACCGACGTATGATTGCGGGTTTTAGCGAAAGTCATTCAAAGCAGCAACGACAGGGACTAATCTTCTTCGCCACTGGCGCTGTACTTGCTTTATTCTCCAAGGATCGATCGAATATTTGAACCACGCTGCGGTTAATCGCCGCAAACAGCAAGCTGCAAAAAATGCCAACGGTGCGTCGCACGCCACTTCCTTCATTTTCTCCGCTTTATAATGATAATAATGTACATGTCGTCATCGTCTTCCCAATAATCGATCGACAGACTCGTCGAGCGCGAGCCAAGTAACGTGACCCTGTACCGGTGCTTGCTCGCAGAACGGAGACTGTTTTTGCGCCAGGCTGTGCTGAGCAGTGTGTTAATACTCTGCCGCAGGGTCATCCCAAGGAGCCGGAAAACTTTTTCGGTTCCGTCAGGACAATCTACAGAATGGTGCGAGGCTTCTACGGTCACATCAGGGTCACTTTCGGACCGCCGCAGTCCCTCAAGGTAATATATCGACTCGTGCCGTTGCAGCCACTTCCGCTTGCGGCGTTGATTTTTGTAAACATCGGCTTATGGCTAACATCTGCTCTGATAACAGCTTATGGAGTCAGCTTTGTCTAAGTTGTGAGATTTTTTTAGCTTTTTTATGACCAGTTTTGCCATTGCTAGCCCGAGAAGTCCCACTCCCACTTGAGCTGCCTCGACTCTTGCATGTCGTTGGAGAGACTCAAAACTTTACGTGATCGGCGCCAGTGACGTAGTAGGCTGAGCTCTGGCTGGTGAATTAACTTTTGCGGTTTTAAATCGCAGCACTCGTGCTTGCACGAGAGACCGAAGTTTGATTACAGATTGTCGTTGCGATGAACATTGAACTTCGATGGTGCTGCACCTTTACCAGGATCTGCATTCCGCCATATTAATGTCGTATGAAGTGAAACTAAAAAAAAACATCCAACGAAATTGTCTTTGATCGATTGCCCTGAATAATTTATTCTACGACTGGTAATTGTGAGCTTCTTGATAAATCATTTTCATGCGTTTCGGAAATCGTGTTAATTTTGCTTGTTAAAAGTACAGCTTCATCGTTTCAGACGATTCGTATTTCTAGCCGCCCTAACGCAATGGACACTTATTTTATACAATTTGTTTTCTGTTGTTTTTTTAGTCATCGCTAGAGCAGATAAGGTCTTCACCGCAGTGCGTTCTGCCTTTGACCAAAAGCGATTCCATCACAAGATCCAAGTCCCTCTACGAGCAAGCATATGACGTCAGCAGCCATTCCGGTTTTAGCGCAGAGGTAATGGTCATTATCCAAATTTTGTGCCATCTGTATTGGTTGCATGCACTGAACTCGTGTGGTCTGTCGTGATTGTAGCAGGGGCGTACCGAGGTTAGATGGCGCCTGGGACAAGAAACAAGTTTGGTGCCCCCATGTTCGAACGTGGTCTTAAGGGAGTAAATGCACTGTGTTGACGAAAGTACTTGCGACATTGCTGGGACTTTTCGGTGCCCGGGGCATTGTGTACCCCTCGTTACGCCTCTGGATCGTAGCTACAACGAAACGGTGCCAAGACTTACAATTTCATGTTTGTTTCCTTTGTTGTTGAAAAACTACGAACATAAACAAAATTTCAAAGTTGGCTCCAAATTTAAGAAAAAAATACGTCTTTTAATCGGTCTAAGACACCAGCTAGTGATAGCTTTATGGAGCAATGCATAGGTTCTCAAAGTGCTCCGTACGGAGCCCCAGGGCTCCGCGAGAGAAACCTCGTGGCTCCGCAAGCTATTCGTTAACTTAGTATATTTTTTTATAAAATTTATTGTGGGGCTCCGTAAATCATGGTCAATTTCTTCATGGGCTCCATAACACCAAAAGTTTGAGAACCCCTGGAGTAATTCACCTTGATGATGTGGTAACCACGTCATGACAGCTCAAAGCTTAAAGGTAAGATTGCCCAGTCCCTCTTGAACAATTCCGGTTTCACTGTCTGCCATTGTTATGTTGAATGCAAATGTTTTGTCGCTTTAAGAGCTTAACCAACATGCAGTTCAAGCAGTAGGCGCCACCTAAAACTGGTTAAAAGTTAACTGATCTAGTGTGGTAAAAATATGGCGTTCGGCAAGCAGCACACAGAACAACAAACGAACAACAGCGCTGGGTTCAAAGACCTATATCTGCTGTGGGGCATGTATCGGACGCACCATGCAATCCAGAAAATGAACATGTGATAGAGGAATTTTTCACTGAATGCTCTTTTACTCCTTTTTGCGTTTGACACGGCATGAGACACTCTGTGACTGTGAAAGACACGACGGTACGGTGAATTCTCTTGTATTGCGCGGCTCAGACACACTTACGTGGAGAAGCGCATTAGATTACTCCAGCAATACTTAAACTTGAGACAACGGACTATCGAGCCTGTCAGAACCAAGCTTTTGCGAGATCCGCAAAACTGTGTTTTACTCAATGCATAGCCAGCTTGGTCCACGTGCAAAGCATCGAACTCTTCAGAGCTCTTGAACAAATGTTTTGAGTGAAATGCAGAAGAAACTTCCGCGTCGAAGGTCACGCTGTTCGCAAAATAAAAACCCCGGCCGCTTTGCAAGTTCGTTCTTTTCCTCGCAGCGATCGCGTTCCGCCCCGATCGTTGACCTGCCTTTGTCCGTGTGCTCGAGCCAGAGCAGTTGCCGACCGCATTACCACAAGATGTCCCGACCATCGTCGTCGCAACTCTTCGAAGACTGCAAACAGTACCAAGACGACCGGGAGCTGATTACGCTGCTCGCCGAGCGCGTCGTATACCGTAAGTCGCAGTGTGAGCGCTTGCATTGCTTCATTCGCGCGCGACCCTGAATATACTCGTGTTGCATTCTTTTCTAGTTCCTGGCAACGACCTCTTCGGTCCTGTTCTTCCATGTCTGTCGCCTTCGCGTAGTTTTTCGTCACCATGCTGTGATATGCTATTGTAGTGCCGTTACCTGTGTATTGAAATGCAACGATCGTGCTGCATCTAAATGTCTGCGAACGAACAAAGGCATAGCGCATAATTTCCCGAAAAGCATTTCTATTAATCCTACATTTTACGATGCTCTGGGATCCTGCACACAAAAGCTTTACAAGGCTCCACGTACAGTAGTTTCTCGACCACCCGGAACCGGATGCATGTTGCTTTTAACTGGAACGAACGAAACTAACGACGTACATTGCGGCGTTGTTGCGTAAAAACAGTCGTCATTACGATATGAAGCTTTTTAGGAAGATGAAGGATGTATTTTTGTAAACTGGAAACGCATTTGGAAAAGTAATTTTAAAGAATGAAAAGGTAGTGGTGACGACGTCACGAAATGACATTTTTGTTCAAAAAATTTGTAACGAAAAAGTCGATTTCAGCGCCATCGAGTGATTTTGGCAAAAGATCGGTTTTAAATTTTACGAAAAACCTGACGATTCGCGAGGAATTGATTGGAACATTGATATAGCATGTAACTCCCGCGCTGTGGCAGGTTCGTTGAGTTGCAAAGTCTTCATGTCGACCAACATCGTGTCCTTCCTCCTGCTGCACCACTTCAGGACGGGGGTGGCGATGCCTGTCCTGGTCGCGACCTTTCGTCGCCTGGTAACCGACTTGCTTGCGAAGGAAAGAGACGTCGGCTTCACAGGTTCGCTTCAATCATTTCCATGGCAGCTTCCGGCACCGGTCTAAGGAACGGTGCCCTATATTAGTTCTTGCCTTATGCTTCGTTGGTGAATATAGAACAATGTTCGAAAATGAGTTGAGCGCTAGGTTCAAACTAATAAGAACAATTTTTGCTTTGTAGTAGTAGTAGTAGTTACTGCTTGACTCTTGGCTATTCAGTTTTGTCAGGATACGGTGTTCGTTTAGGTCGTAACATAAGGTTTCTACGGAGTCTGGAAAAGTATGGAAAAAATTTCGGTCATTTTTCATCCTTGATATTTTGACATATACGTTCATAAAATTTTATTCAAGATTGATATAATTTCACTACCATCGTGTTAAATATTATAGTGCCTGTATTTGACCTGGGTAGGTCATTCAGAAAAGTAAAGTCCGGAAAAAATCTGGAAATGGTTTTGAAAAAGTCTGGAAATTTATATTCAAAATTCCCTAAGATCCCAGGAATAGCGATCGCACAGTTCCTGTCACAGCAAAGAGTCAGTCGCTGTAGATTTTACTGGCGATAAACATTTGGCTGCCCGTTCATGTGTCCTCAGATCAATCGTTCAAGTGAAATCGGTTACATTTTGTTTCGCGAGCATTTCCTGCAAAACACTTGCTCGCGATCCCCGCTTCGCAGGTGACTTCAACGAAGTCGTACTCCACGCGGTCAACCTGTTGGGCGCCAGAGTGGTTTCGCTCGACTGCACCGTTGACGCCCCGTCGCGAAGCCGCACGTCGAGCGTCGCGAGCGCCCGGAGTCGACGCAGCGCCGATTCCGGATTCGATCTTGACACCGAATCCACTTCGAAAGACGCGAGCGTGGCGGCGGCTGCCAGCGACGATACCGAGGAAAGCGGTCAGAACTCGTCCGGGGACGTATCCCCCGCGCAACCCTCCCCTTGCTTATCCCCCCTGCGAAATCCCTCCCTGCCGACTGGCGAGTTCATGACCCTGTCGGAAGTGGGCGTGTGCGACGACGAACTTCTGGCACAGGCAGCGTCTTCATCCGATTATAGCGACTCGTTAAGTACGGACGAATGGAGGTATTTCGCCATTTCTACAACTGCAATGGTTCACTTGTTTTATGCGCTTAGTATACTATAGTTCAATATACTATAGTTCACTGTTCGTTTTTCCAGCAAGTGATTTGGATTTAGATATTTTAACCTAAATATTTCATTTAAAAAGGCGTCACATTTCAGGCAATCGCCTTTCGTCAGTGTTTTACATATTTATTTCTTTTTTATTGCCAGTTGTCATCAACCAACCAAACTAACTAGGGATTATGATTATATTTTTTCTTTTTCAACGAAGTTATAATATTTGTGATAATTCATGCGTTGTTGGATCTTTGACATAGTTGATAAATTCCAGTACGGAAGTGGTGCAAGTTACAACTTCACCGATCACCAGTTTTGTTTTTTTATGTGTCAAATCGATGATCCTTTTGATGTTGAATAAATGAAAATAAAACAATCCCTAAATATCTCGATCATCGAATTTTTCAAGAATAGAAAGCTTCCGTGTGGCAGACCTTTCAGTTAGTCGCAGGATTTGTTTCGCGGGCAGCGCAGCCAACACTTCGCAAGATACGCGACGACTTGATGCTGTGCAGTTTTTTTCAGCACGTCTTACTCCCGTTGCAGCATCATCGAAGGCCGTTATTCGCGAGTCCTGACGAAGCGGACGCGAAGCCGAACTGACATATGTCTGTTCGTGAAGCCGAACCTCGACATCCCGAACATTTTCACGCTCGTGTACTACGCCAACGCGCTGACGCCGATGTTCGCGATGCAGTCTATCGCTGGTGGGCCGCCGTTTGTTTGTAAAAGGGCGCCTGTTGTTTGGCAGAACTTGTGTTGAGCGGCATCGTCATGTCTGATCAAGGACTTTGACAACGCTGCTAGTGCTGGTGTCGAGCCTCGTTATTGACCGACGGGTACAAAAGAAATGACCCACAGTCGCTGTTTTCCGCTGGTTCGCCAACATTTTCACATCAACCTCATCAGCAGTAGTCTGTACGGCCGTCCTACTCCGACTAGAAAGATTTGCACTTTCACGTAGCGTCAACGGTAACATAAACGTAAAAGTCTTATGATTGTCGCATTTGCACTGTTTTCACCTGGAAAGGCTGCCGCCAGTTATTCGGTTGCTTTTGCGTTCGCCGACAACGTTCAACGCTTCTTTTCAGCGCTGGCGATCAGCGCGGTGACGGGCTTCCGTTTCTCCGTGCTCGAAAAGCAGCTCGAGTTGTACCGGGAGAAAAATCCCGGCGCCGCGCTGCGACTGAACAGCGATGAGATTCCGGAAAACGTTCGCAAGTCGTTCCTCCGTTCGACTTTGCTCGACAGGCTGCTGGAACTGGTCGATATTTTGCAAATCGACCTCATCCTTTGCGACGTAAGTCGACTGCTGCTGTTGTTCGCCGTCGCAGTGTCCCGCAAGTCAACCAGGCTCGTGCCGACCACACAAGCAGTCGGAACTCGCTGTATGTGGGAGCGAGGTGTGATGCTTTGATAGTTTCCCAATGTTTTTCCTCAGCGGCGAAAACGCCCCCCGCAAAAAGCCTACTTCGGATTTGTCAGGCTCGTGGAAAAGCTAGTTTCGGTTGTCTTTATGTGCCCTCTTTAGCACATGTTTCGAACTGATTTTGAGTTTCCTTGCTCCTTTACACGTTTCTTGCAATGTCGGTATTGATTTACTGCATTGTTGGTCAATTTTTAACTTCAGGTGGTGAAATGCGATGTTGCCACGTAGACAGGGCGTCATACATTGGATTCTTAAGAACGTATCCCAGTATCCTTTTCAGATATGTCGTCCCGTAAAAGTCAGCTGTTCTTTGCCACGTTTAGTTCTCTTGCCGGAATAAGATTCTTCTTTAATGAAAAATGTTTCCAGGTTTTGAAACCAAACTTGTACGCTGCAGGACGGATTTTAAAGCAATAGTGTGCAACCCGTGATCTGGGAGCTGAAGTTTTGTGGCCCGCGGAAAGGTCCAGATTTTAAATTGGTATTGCCAATCTTCCGTGGGTGGCCATCGAGTTGGCCTAACCCGCTGAGCTTGACACATGCAGCTGTGGACACGGGCCCTTACCTTGGCAAAGATCGTCCTAAACTGAGGAAGTTTTGCAGTTGATGTAATTGATAGGATTAGCTGGCGTATTAATTGCTCACTTAATCCAGAAAAAAACTTTAGCCTTGGAATCGGTTGGCGCAGGAGTCTCAAACTCATGTAAGGAAAAGGCTTAGTTTGAACGAAAGGGAAGGTCCACTAGGAAAAGATCCAGGCCAGTGATAGAGCGCCTACAACTACGTAGTACGTACCACACACAAGCGTCTAAATGCGCAATAGCGTTTATTCGGCGCTATGCTTGAATGAAAAAAAGTGTGAAGATCTACAAAGATTTTGAACTCAATCACCGTGGACCAATCTGGTTATGTGCATCAGGCCCGGCAGTGCTGCATGGTTGCACACCCCTGCTTCAAAAGATTAAATCTGATATTGCCAAGTTTTGCTCGACGAACATTTTGACTTCCAGTTAGCACTAACGACTTGGCGTTATTCGAGTACAACCTACGCATCTCGTTTGCGACTGTGATCAATTTTTTAAGTGACGAAAAACCGCACGCCTGGTTGTTGCTGCCTGTTCAGGGTCAAGTGCCATGTAGGCTGTTGCAGACGATGCCTGTAAATTGCCCGTTGATTCAGAGTTGGAATCGGGCCGTAATTTTTCAACCCGACCCGAACCCGATCCCTGTTGTCCGAAACCCGACCGGAACCCGACAAGTGAAATAAAAACCCGATTCTGGCCCGAAAATTTTATTACGGTAGGCTATGTATCTGTTTTGATGGCAACAATAGCGGCGATTAGGGTCATCATTAAGCTGGATATCGCGAAATGCACTTAACAGAAGATTTTCCTATTTCTTCCAGACTGATTCGTAAAACATTTCGTGATGAACA
>JGI24159J19872_10006576_pt1 | contig 15162 bp, 9 predicted proteins | sample Ectturendosymbi4_FD_19872 | JGI IMG/M metagenome (IMG submission 19872) | reverse complement strand
CAACGTGAACAAAATGGCTGTGAGAAATTTTAATGGCCATTTTTAGAAAACAGCAAGGGAAGTGGACAACACAAAACTTCAGGAATTTATTAACAGAACCCNACAAGTAAAAACTACAGCTGTGAATATATTTTTTGAGAAGAAAAAAAGNAAGTAGGTCTCTTCGCGTACCACCTTGAAGGTCTTCGCGTACCAGTNGTGGTACGTGTACCACAGTTTGAGAACCACTGGGTTAGAATAAAATGCTGACTTTGTCACTTTAACAGCACCGTTGTGGTAGNGTAGCGAGCAGAGATGATCACCATCCGGTTTGCCGGTTGGATATCCAGCAGGATAGTNAGTTTGCAACCGGATAAGGATATCCAAAAACTGCTTTCAAACGGGAACCGGATNCGGATCCGGATATCCGAAACGCTTTTATCAATATTTCGACGATTCAGACTTTTGGAAGAAGTTGCACATTGCACAATCATTCATTTGTTATCTTCAGAAGCATCTTTTCAGCCTTCTGCGCCATGACTCCGAGTCTGTCTATGGTGTAATCTTTGAACCGTAGAGTTATGCCAAATTTGTCAACATGAATCTGTTCCTGGTGTGACAAGATAGGGCAGGATTGCCAGATGGTGCCAAATTTGGCGAATATTGCCAAAAATCACTGTATTACAAAAAATTTGCCAATTTCTTATGGCAAAATTTTTGAATACTAAAAATTTGCCATTTTTGAAATACCTATTGTGACTATTCATATTAACAATATGCCTGAATATGATTGATTTACTGCTTGAGAAATTGCTGTAATTGTTGTAGTGACTCATTTGATTAACAACCGGTCATAACCGTGAGTTTATTTTAAAACTGACCTGCTGTAACTGTGTTTCAGGTCTCGCTGTGCTTAGATTTGTGTGCCCTTAAAGTAATGGTTGTGTAAATAACGATCAAATCTGAAATATTTCTTCCAGTTTTCAACTAGGCCTGAAATATTACTTTAAGTTTTGAACTATGAATCATAAGGAATCATTTTGCAGCCAGGAATCAGGGTCTGTGATCTAAACCAGTGTTTCTCAAACTTTTTAATTCCAACTCTCCATTTTCACTCCTGACACGTCGTTTTCGCCCCCAAGCTTGCTAAAGCAAACACAAGGTAGTAAATTTAAGACGGGGTTCGTGATCAACGTGGTCTGTTACGAACGGGTCTGTTATGAACGGGTCTGTTATGAACATGGTCTGATTTGAAAGCGGTCTGTTTTGAACAGGTCTGTTATGAATGGGTCTGTTATGAACGTGGTCTATTTTGAATGGTCTGTTATGATTGGACTTTTATGAACGGGTCTGTTATGAATGGGAACCATTTTGAAGCATTGTTATGTTTTTATGAGTCACGAGTTTCACACTGTTTACTGTAATTGGGTTCAGCGCAAAAGCCCCCTCATACTGAAGGTGTTGGTGGCAATTGCATATGTTGCAACAATTTTGACCTCAAAAATGAAAATTATAGGAAATGATTCTGAAGTTTTCAGGATGAATGGAAAGCTTCATTAATAATGTACCTCCAGATAGAGATGGAAGGAAAGATGAAGCCCTCTTTTAACTTCAGGTATGCCAGAGCTAGCCCATGATGATTTGCCAGAAATTGAGATTAAAACTGTAGAATGCTTGCCAAACAGCTATGAACGTCCTGCACAGAATCAGGCGTCGAATTCTAAAACTTTTGGGTCTAGTAGATGGAGTTGGGAGTCAATAAATTTTATCGAATGAGTATTGGCTACATTGAGAGTACAACAATATAGTTAGCCATTAGCTGTAAATCCAACATTGATTGACTGACTATCGGAAATATACTACAAAAACCATTAACCCATTAGCAATATCGACAAAAATTTCCTCATTGGTTGCAACAGAAAACTATTGTAAATGGAATAGAAACATATTGACCTCCACACCTTTCCTTTCTGGTATGACTGCGTGTAGTATGCATATCAAAACGACTCTTGTGACATCACAAAACTATTGACTTTCCCTCCTCCTTTTCACAATTTGTCACAACTCCGGTGACCCCTCCCCCTCATTAGGGTGTGACGTCATTTATGGACGACCCCACTGTTCTGAGCAGGTCCACATGGTGTGAAATTAGAAATTTTGCATGTCAGATAACTCGCTAATTGAGGGCGGTTTCTCACAAATTTTTGACTCCGGATTCCGCACCTGAGTCCGAAAAAAACGCAAAATGAATCATAAATTTGTTAAAAACCGGACCGGAGCCCGAGTCAATTTTTATTTTTGCCTGTAGCAGGAGTTTGTGTGGTCATTTCTTAAATAAAAACATGGGTAAATTTCGGTTGGATCGATCATTGTTACCAGAGTCTGAACAGGAGTCGGATTGCTAATTTTAAAAAGATCCGGATGCGGGTCCGGACCCGGATTAAAAAATTCGGGAATAGAATCGGAGTCAGAGTCTGAAAAAGGGACCTCTGGTGAGGTGTTGGAAGAACATACAGATAAGAAATATTTCGATTTTAGATTCTGAAACACGTGAGATTGCTGCAATTTTCAAAACTTTGTTGTTGGGCCTTCTCCTTCTATATGTATTTTCCTCTTGCAGATTGTGGTCTGTAGTGTATAAGCAAAAAGCAAATATAGCAACTTAATATCAAAAAAAGCAAGATCATGAAGATGAAATCACGAGGAACAAAATTTGCAGTAATTATACTACAGCATCAACCAAGGTATCCAAGCAAAAGTAAGCAAAGCCACCAGGCACTCAGACTCAGGCAGTAAAGTAACAGATTACGAAAAATGAAAGAGAAGACAGAGAAAGCACATGAACTGAAGCAAAGAGCAATCCAAAAAAAAACAATTGTAAACAGGCCAGACCATATCAAAAAGGGCAAAGAATAATACACATAAAAATGTACATACAAAACAATTGTTCTGAGGTGCCCTGTAGTCTAAAAGACGGATAGTATCTGCCAGTGGCGGATCTTCTAGTGGATCTTCGTTGCGGATATGAAATGAATTTGCATGCCAATTTCAAGGAGGTAGTGCCTATTTTACCGCCGATTTTTTGGCGCCAACAGATCAGCTGGAGCTATTGTGCCCCCAGTCTGAGGAAATTCGAATCAAAAGGTCAGTTTGCCATGCAATCAGTGTGCTGCTCATAGTGTAGTGGTAACGCTTCATGTCTAGTATGCCATTGGTTTTCGGTTCGAATCTCACCTTAGTCACTTTTCTTCTTTTCCTTTTTTAAAAACTTTTCCATTAGGTGTTACCTTTCGGGTTTGGTTAGGGGTTAGGGTTAGCATTATATTATATGGTTAGGGGTTAGTGTTTGGGTGAGGGGTTAGCATTAGGGTGAAGGGTTAGTGTTAGGGGTTTCCATTAGGGTTATCATTAAGGGTTAGGGGTTAGTATTTGGGTGAGGGGTTAGCATTAGTGTTAGTGTTAGGGGTTAGCATTAAGGGTTAGCATCAGGGGTTAGCATTAGTGCTGGGGTTAGCATTAGGGGTTAACATCAGGGGTTAGCATTACACTACTACAGTTAGGGTTAGGAGTTAGCATTTAGGGTTACGGTTAGGGTTTATGGTTAGGGGTTAGCGTTAGGGTCAGGGCTAAACTTTAGGGTTTATCTTTTGTTTTTACTTTGTTTCTGCCAAGCTTTGGACTGGCGGCACAATAGCTCCAGCCAAGCCGTTGCCATTTTGGCAGCGAAATAGACACTGCCTTTCACCCTTTAAGTCCCACGAAAACCACGTTTCTTGCAGAGCATTGCAATCCTATAACTCGCCAGACGATTGAGCTAGAGAGCTGTTCAAACCCTCTACAAATTCAGCAAGTCTTGTAGTAGAAATCGAAAAAAAAAAGTTTTAGTTTTTGGTGGTTTTTTTTGGGGGGGAACGCCACAAGTGGAGGTGTTTTTGGCTACCTTTACCTGGCCCTGGGCTCCAACCCATTGGGCCAATATTATGGCTCAAGATTTTTTCAGAAACTAGGCCAAAATCTGCGTCTTTAGAGCTCTTCATGACTTTCTGGCATATCTGTAGCCAAAATTATGGCCCAAAAACCCAAAATTGGTGAAAATTTGTGCACCCACAAACCCCAATTTGGGTTGGAGCACCCCTTTTTTAAATGGCCATCACTCGCCAGTGGATCGAGCTAGAGAGCTGTTCAAATCCATTCTGAATGGGGAAAGACTTGTAGTTTAGGCTGAAAAAAAACCTGTTCGCCGTGCGATTTCGGCCTTTCTGTCTATGTTCACAAAACCACGGGTTGTTTTGACAGGTTTCTATAAATAATCTGTGACGTCAACGGCCCGTGGGAGTGCGTGAATCGAGCAGAATCAGCGGTGCGAAACCGCGTGAGATTTAAATGCATTCTAGGCTATAGTACGAGGTTTTAGAGGATTTGATGGACTTTTTAGCATTTCTGGTTGATGAGTTATGGAAAAAATGGTCGAATATTAATATGGGAAATCCCCTGAGCGCCCTTGGGAATTCCTGACATATTTGAATATTTTTGGCATAACTTTTGAACCAGAAACGCTAGAAACTTGATCAAGGACTCTAAAAGTGCGTATTTTAGCCTAGAATCCAAAAATACTGCAAGCCACAATATTGGCACGTGGGATCGGATGAGGATGTCATATATTTAAACAAAAACAGACCCCCATCATGAGCCCATTGGCCCAAACCCCCCATCCAAATTTAAAAAATGTTTTTTTCATTCTTAACTACACAAAGCCACTAGTCATTACAGGGTTTGAACAGCTCTCTAGCTCTATCTGCTGCCGAGTTATGTCCGGCCAAAGTTTGGCCTGAATGGGAAAAATTATGCTTTTTCTGAAAGTTAGGAATTAGGCCAAAAACTGTTTTTGGCCCGTAATTTTGGCCACAGATGTGCTAGCAAGTCAATCAAGGGCTCTATAGACGCAGATTTTCACCTAGTTTTCAACAAAACTTTGACCCAAAAGAATGGGTTGGAACCCAGGGCCGGCCAGAGATGGCCAAAATTTCAAAAACATGTCCTCTTTGTGACGTCACCTNCAGAAAACCCCCACCAAAACCAAAAATTGTTTTTTTCGATTTTGACTACAAGACTTGCTGAATCCGTATACGGTTTGAACAGCTCTCTAGCTTAATCGCCTGGTGAGTTATAGGATTGCAAAGTTTTACAAGAAAAGTGGCGCACGCGGGACTTAAAGGGTTCAAGGAACATTGTAAAAATGGGCTAAAAAATAATAATTAGGTTTTGCTGATTAGCCATAGGAGACAAAATGAAACCAATGGTTTTGAATAAAGTGAATTATCGTGAAACACAATCTAAAATATGCAGAGTGGGCGAAACGTCCACAGTGATGGTTTCTCGATGCAGACAATAAATAACCCANGTTAAGCTATTACACAACAGTAATAGCTTTTACGTTTACTTCATTCTACCTAGTCTACTGCCNTCTCGCTGTGTGTTACTGTTATATCACAGGTGGCGTATGAATAAGTGTTCAAATTTCAAGATCCAAAGGTGTATCTATAGCCATTGCCAAAAGGAAAACTGAAAGTTGCTAGACTTCTATGCATAACAAAAAAACAGTTTTCTTGCGCACTTTATTTACGCGCATTCTCAATTCTTGTGCAGTTTCGCAAGATTCTATCTTGCAAACTGGAGTGTGCTCCAGCCAGTAATACATAGTAAACCTGTTTTGTTAATAAAAAAGTCTAGCAGGTTCACACCAAAGGTGGGATTCGAAAATTTTGTACAGTGGGTTTGTCAATTAATGTAATGTTATATATTTGAAACAAAAAATGTTGAACATCAATTTCTCACAAAAGAAAAAACAACAAAACAAACATGGCTTTTGTTCACCATTTCTGTTGATAACATAATAGCTGCAAATGCAAGATATTCTCATACATAACATGTTTTGCTGATCGTAAACTTGAGATTGTCCATCGTGTTCTCAGAACTCTACCAATGTTATCCATCCCAAGTCCATCTTTTCTAAAGTATTTAGTAACTCTAGTTGAGTTTTGTTGGATTACAATAGCCCACGGGCAACATACCGCCTTCAAAACCATTTAGTCTGGTCCACCAAACCATTTCATCTGGCCACATGCGCAAAGGTAGTTTGTCAATAATGAAAAAGTAATATATTTACAAAAAGTTGGTTGATTTGGTAGATTGTAGCATAACCTGCAACAATAACATTAAGATGTCCAGCCCTCAAACTGTTGTGTAATAGCTTAAATGTAGCCCTCTGACAAAAAAGTTATGAGATCCCTGGACTAGCAGGTAATGCTGTAAATTTCATCTACAAAAATCTGAAAGTGTATTATTTATATGTATATTTCATTAAATGAGTCATTTAGAAAAAGTTGTAAGCAGTGGTTCAACCATTGTCAAATGATGGTTTTGCAGAAATCATTGTTTAGTTTGAAACTCAATTTAGATTTTGTGCTAAACATCACACTTGCACCATTGGAACAGAGTCCACTCAAGCTGGTTGTTGCATAGTCACCTGTAAGTGAACTTAGTAGTGAATCAACCAAAAATGCAAAGCTGAAACTTATTTACCAATAATCACAATTGCTTTGTTTATAAAAGCTAAAAAGCCAATAATCGCAATTGCTGCATAAACTTTACATACAAAAATTTACAAAAAAAACTGTGTTTATAAAAGCTGGTAGTGCTATTGATTTCTCTGCAGTATGAAATTCCAATACATGTTCATTTTCAGCTGCATGAATTATGTTGAAATCTTTGAAACAAATTAAAACAATGCTCCATTTGAGCCTCCAATCACATCAATATAGCACATTACAGTTAGAACTTTGAACCACCTCAATAGCTGAATTAAATTTAATGTTTTGTGGCATGGCTTTCATTTGCTGTTTAATCACTGCATTTGAGCAAAAGTTATTAGGAAAAAACAGTACTCTGTAGCAACAAAAATTTAATTCCTGTACCAGAAAAAATTTGTTTTCAGGTTCTGGTCAAATGTGAGACAACTCACAAAACTATTTGTCAATTGAAAGTTCGTACAGTGCTTTTTTAATACATGGGTAGGAGGTTTTCAGGCATGGGACAAAGCTTGGCTTGAAATTCAGCTAGTTCTAATGGCAAGTCTTTGGAAGCATCACTTGAATTTTAAGCAACGTAAAAATAACTTCAGTTGTGTAATGTGCTTTAAGGTGCATCAGCTCCCCCTTACTTTCTAGTTTCAAGCCTACATTTTTTCTAATAGTGAGGTTAGCTTAGAAAACAACATCTGCTAAGTTTCGTGTTGATTGGACCAAATGTAACACCCATGTGGCTACTTTAAAAAGAGACTGACACCATTTATTGAGAGTAATCTAAACTATTACATACTTTTTTGAGATATTTTTGCATCANAGCAGTTTCCAACTTCAAATTTAGGAGCAGTTGTTGCCACACAGACATACTGCTGTGTATACACATATATTTCAGTTTTACTATTTGAATAAGAACTGAGGATGCGTAATTTTACGTGAAATCGATTTCCTATTAAAAATTTGCTGATTGATTCCTTGCTTACACCCATCGTGGAAAGTACATACTATTTCAGTTTTAGTCATACATTGTTTTGTGAGGGCACAAACAAAATAATAACATAAGGAATATTGCAACAATTCTAGAAGTTATGATGACCTTGTTGTGACTGTGTGCTACTTTGTTGTAATGCAGAAGTACAGATTAGTGTCAGGTGGTCAAGTATTAGGTGTATGAATGCAACTCCAGGATAGATTTCCTTTTTATATTAATTGTTAGTGTTGCAGGTTTTCTGTAAGCATCATAGCAAGCTAAAGGGACCATGTTGGTTTAATATGCAACGGATACAAAAAAATCCAGCTAATTTTCGTAAATACATACTTGGAATAAATCCCCCAGCTGATGATTTAAAACTAATTGGAAGCAGACTGCCAACAAAAAAGCAAGTAGTATTACTATGCTTTCTGGTCAGTTGTCAGTCATCTGCTACTAAACATGAAGCCACCAATAAAACTGTTGATGGGGATCAGAAACTGCTTGATCAAGCGTGAATACCTATTATCCAATGACACAAAATGGCAGAAGTAGAGAAATATAACAAAGTCTTTGAAGGTACTCTCAAAATTTCTGTCATATAAGATCCACTGGAAAACCAAAAGAAAGAATTGATGGTATCAAGAAACAACTAGATACAACCTTCAAGTTTTGGTCAAGAAATGTAATGGCAAAAGTAACTAATGGGGAAGATAAACTGTTTCTTCAGTCAACACTTACTGATCGAAAAACATCTCTGGATGGCATTGGTAAAACACGTGCTATCGCAGAAGAAAAGGCAAGAAAAAGAAAAAGGAAGAGTTGAAAAGAATTTAAAAATTGAAAAAGATGAGTCTCCTTCAACATCTTATAACCTGTTAAGAGACGATGGAAGTATGTCGGTCATCAACTGATGAAAATGAAAAAGACTATTCAAAAACCACACTTAGCTGCATTATTACACAGAAGAAATTTAAAAACTGGAGTTACCATGCATATTCTTCTTGGTATATTGAGATCAATAACAGTTGTACAATCTCTAATTTGAAACATTTAAAGTAAGTTCTGCTGAAATTTCTTCCGTGATGCATGACATAACTGCTGTTGATGGATAGCCAACAAAATTAATTCTTGGCTATGCAACAATGCAGTGTTACAGCACTGAAGCTGTGCAGAAAGTATCTGAACAAATTGCTGCAATATGTAAACCACCTTTACTAGCCAATCTTCACTGGGATGGCAAATTTATGCAAACTTTGGATGCAAGCAGTACTGTTGAGCTCTTGCCAATTCTGTTGTCAGAGACTGAAACAGTCGCTCAAAATACCTTAAAGAAATACTGCAGGTGGCTGACAGCTGTTGAATTTGCATTGATTGGCACGTGTATAAATGCTTTTGAATTTTCTCTTAAAGAATTAATTAATCTGGTCTTACATTATTACATCTTGGAAGTTATTTGCAGTCCTGAGATCTATTCATAAGTTCTACAAAACAGCAATACATACTTCTATTTATTCCGTGCTAGAGACAAACCTTTACCTTTTATGATAGTTGATAAGATGATAGGTTTATGCAACGTATGTTCTGTTGCTTTTATGGTGATAGGTGTCTCAAGTAAACATTTTGACATCTGCATAGTTTAGTCTGTTTGCTTTGTTTATTGAGTTTCTTATCAGTTTTTACTAGTATTGACATTGCTTGATTTAACCATAGCTGTAATTATATTTCAAGAAGACATTTTCAGAAATGCAAGGTAAGCCATTGTTTCATTCTAGTTGAATTTCCTCTGCTTTTAACTTTCCAGTTGTTTTTAATTGCTACTGATGGCAAATTAGTGCAGAGCTTTTACAAAATCAAACATTTTCATTGACATGTTACAGCTCTGTGAATGTTGATTGAGAGTACATACAATAATTGGGTTTTTGTTAAATGTTGTTGAGAAAATCCAAGTATGCTATGACTGTTTCACAGTTCAACGACTTATTTTTCTAAAAGCTATAAACAAGATACTTTAGTGCATTGAGAGGTTTGGTAATCAGTTTTGTTAATGAAGTTTTCTTCTGATATACTTGGTAAATTTTTATAACAAACAATCATAGCTTTCACTATGATTTTTACACATGTAGAAGCATGCTTAACTTGAAGTGGTTTGTTTTCAGTGTTGTGTTTTAGTTGCTTTAGAAGTAACTTTTCCTAGCCTGAATTTATAGTATTTTTTTGCTCAAACTTGTGGTTACATCAATTGTTGCTCAAAAGTTTTCAGCTTTTTCACCGAAATAAATGCCACTATCAATTTTTTTTAGGAAGACCAGTTCTTTCCTCATTACCCTTGCAAATCTTCATTTGGATAAATGTTCTTCTTGTTTTTCTTTTTTTCATTGGCGAAATACTCTTGATAATATACAAGGTAATTCCGTTTTTAGAAAGTTTTGTGTGTCTTTTGTGGATGTTTGTATTAACTGATTCTGATGCAATAAGGTGTTCAAGGTTTTGTTTGCACAAATAAATTTACCACATACCTAAGGACTCTAGGAAAGTTAGTTTTGAAATTGTTTTTCTAAATCATAGCAATGACATAGTAGCATCAGACCTGTCACTACCTGTGAACTTTAGGGAGCTACAGTATGTCTTGGAAACTTTGATCAAACCTCCGTTTCATTGACAACATACAAGGGTGTTAATTGCTATTTATTTTCAATAAGGTCAGGATTGAATTCCTCATGACCTCCCATATAAAAAGCTTCTGAAGAGCCCTTATTGGAGGCTGGAATGAACAAACTGAAGCAAAAAGGAGTTACTGTTAAAAAGGCAGGAGCAAAAAAATCCTCACATTCAACATTAACGAAAGCTTGATGACAAACAGCATGAAACTTTTGCTTACGTTGTTTTCAGCTTAGAATCTCTCTAATTATGTATGAGTTTTGTTGAATGCGTCATGTTTCTTAAAGCACTTGTTTCCTTTGCCAACTCCTTGATTAGATTTTAGATTTTACCGTAAGCATTGCGAAAATACGATCTTTATCCTTTGTGTAATAAGAAATACATGTTTCCCTTAGACTGCCATCCTGCCTTTCCCTCCAGGATTGCTGGCGCGAGACATTGTTTTATTGTTTGTTCTTGTTGGAGTGGAATCTCTGTGGATTTTTATTGGTACGAAATCGTGTTTATTAGTACTAGATCGTCATTATTGGTACAAAATCATGTTTATTGGTGCGTGATCGTGTTTGTGATTAACCACTGTATCGTTCGAGGCCATTTTGTGTTATATCTGTCACGTTTGGTTGTTTGCAGGAGCGAAAGGAAATCTTACAGAAAATTCGGGGGCCACTATTTTCTCGTTCGTTTGGCTGATCGGCAGTATATTGCTTGTTTTGTATTATATTCTGTGGCAAACGTACGTGATGCCAATGGATCAACTGATGTGTGGAATTTTACTCGGACTTCATGGACTTCAGGCTCTCTTCGCGCTTATTGCTCTTGCAACATTTTCGAGGTTGTTTCGAATTGCTTTTTTCTTTAGAATCTAAAGATTGCACAACCTGCGGACGGCCGCATGCGGCCTTCGATAATGAAATTTACGGCCGTCCACATGTAATTTAAATTACAGTATAACATTTGGCGGCCGTGCTGGCGTATATTGAAGCAACACAAACGCAAGGCAAGAAAATCAGTCGACACGATTTGACCTTTTAGTATACATTTAGGCACAAGTAAATGACATATCCCGGATGAAACCTATTCTTTAATTAAAACGTATCTCATAAATATAAATCGAACTCATTCGCGGCCGTACTTCATGTAAATAAAAGTAATGCGGCCGACAATAGCGAAAGGTTGTACACCCCTGCTTTAGATAGTCGTAGGATGTGTTCCATGGTGTCTGATTACTCGTAAAATGTGAATATTTTATTAAATTTGAGCTAGTTCTGAAAATTTGGTGGAAGGTCTTTAGTATACTTCGAATGTTACTAGAATGAGAAGCAGAATTCTGATACTTTAATCCATTCTTCGATAATTACGGTTAATGAAATGAGTACGGCTGCAAATTAAAAAAAAATTAACATTATGACATCATTATTGTTCGGTTTGTTTTTTTGAACGTTTGTGGTGAAAGCTGGAAAAAAATTACATTTCTTAAAAGCGTGTATTCTTTGCAGCTGTGATGTTCGATACTAGTTCTGCTCAACTTCGATCGCTGTACTGTGGTTGGAAGGTCTGCTTGCTCTGTCATCTGTCTGAAGCTACTAAATGAGGCTTTCTTGCGAAATTCACACTGTTAAGCTTTAAGTTCCCGCAATGTTGCTGAAATCTAATCGGAAACCTTAGGGTTGTTACATAAGTAAACTTCATCAAAACGTTTTTGTGCACTGCCATTTTTGAAAAAAAACCGGAAGTACTGACCAATTCCAACAATACGCACGAGGCTGCCTATAAGCTTGTAAGGAATCATTGCAAAAATCATTTTCCTAGAGAAAATTTGCCCCATACTTCAATTCGCAACCAAGCGATTGTGTGAAAAACGCACAAGCCGCTCATCAATGCAGTTTGTTCGTGAATGATTTCGTACATACCGAAAGGTTTTGTAGTCTTCATGAAATTGTTGGTAGCAGTTCCTGGATTGCTAAGCATTTGCTTGAAAGCCAAATCGGATTCATTTTCAAACAGCTTTTGTACAACATATCTATAAGCTGTATAGAGCAAATCCTCAGCGATGGTTGTGAGCAAAGCCCTCTTTGTATTGATATCAGACACGAGCATCGCGAACGTACGTTGTGCGTGAATGTGCGCTACCTAGATTGCAAATTCTATCTTCTCATAGGCCAGCAGCATTGTAGTGTAAATGCGGGATTAGTGTTGCTGAAAATGCTGGGCAGGCCTGTGACTACTTGCCTTTGGTCTCTTTGCACGCGTTAAGTTCGGTTCATATCACACGTTATCAACCTAGTTCGCCAATTTTACTGCAGTTCGTTTATCTGTAACTGCTTCTTACTGTTTTTCTCGTTGGTTTCGCAGGTCTACTGCCATCTGATGCACGGATTTTCGTTTCTACGAGGGACTTTTATATTCTGTGAACGGCTGATTTGTCTGAATTAAATTCACAAACTGAACATCTGATACTTTATGATTTTCGTCAAGCGACGGGCCAAGTCGATTCAGCCGATGTGTTTCTCTGATTCTAATATACTATGTTCTTGTTGTAGAAAGTTTCCTCTATTTTTGGATTTGTTCCCAGTAGAAGGATCGTTTTGTTATATGATGTTGCAAAAGTTGCTACAATTACCACTGTGTGCGCGATATTTTTTACCACTGTGATGCTGGCTGGCAGTGAAGGGAGCGATTCAAGGGTTCAAATGTCGGTTCCATGGTGATGGTTCAGGCACTGAGTGTTTCAACTTGACAGTTCAATGCGACATGCACATGTGTACACCTCCAAACCTTCCCTGGCCTAATCCTGAACGTATCTTGTACCGCTGTTCAGGTTTATTGACCTGCGTGTCAGTTGAGCATTTGAAAAAAATGGTAACGCCAGTTATATCATCTATTATTGCAAACGAAGAATCTATTTCCACTGAAAATGAAGAAAACGGAGCTTGACTTTTGTAATTTTTTTTATATAGTTCGTTTGAAACGAAAGAATCAAAGCAGCTTAAACTTCGAATCAATTTATTTTTTCCAATGTTCAAATGTATGTCTGCAAGAGCTCGTGAAATCGTTTGTGTCCTACGTACAAGCTTGGCGCACGTAGATGAAATTTAGAAGTTTGCGTTGGTTTGTTTCATTATTTTCTGACGTTGTTATATTTCTGACGTCATAATCTTTTGAAACAAACGATGTTATTCTTGTAAAGTTTTTGAATTGACCAGTCTGGTTTATCCTTAAATATTTTTGATGTCGTAGCAATAAAACTAACGACCAGTACAGCGAAACTTGTCACGTATCATGACCCTTCCTTATACTGTATGTGTCGGACGTTACTGGTGCTAACGGAGGTTTCAGCATTCCCGTTTATTGTGCACGAAAATGTTGTAGTGTACTCGTCAATTGTGGTATCAGCCAGGGTCACCCTGACACGAAATCCATTTACAACTTATCTTACGAAACGAACTATAGCAAAAGAAATGTATCAAAAATCGAGTTATTGGCAACTCTTGACAAAGAACTTGGAGTTTATCAGAAAACTAAAAATATATACAACATGTTTTGGTGGTGTTCAGCTAGATTGGTAGCAATTTGTCGTTAGCTTATCTCAACTATCTTTTAAGAATAAGAAACGATTTCCGTACTTGCAGACTTATCGGTTGTACTGCGTTGGTCTTCGACGATGCTTCGTTTAAAGCAGGGGTGTGCAACATTTTCTGTCGGTGGGCCATATAACCAACTTCAGACATGTAGCTGGGCCACACGAAAAATTTATTTTTTTCACATAAACTGTCGGAGTAGGATTTTCATGCTTGATGGGGAAAAATCAGAGAGTGTTGGCAAGGGCCACACCAAATGGCTTGGCGGGCCGGGTTGTGGTCCGCGGGCCGCCTGTTGCACACCCCTGGTTTAAAGCTATGGTGTTGCAGATTGCAGCATTCCTGTGATTTTGCTCCCTTCTGTCAAGTCCACCTCGTTACGTACGTCTCGAGGATTTCTTTGACTGAGATCAGCTTTGATAACAGTGCGATGACATTTGTGAAACTCCATCTTACTGTAGTAGTTCACGACAGCATAATGCTGTGAAGAACTGCAACTGATCATGGGCGCTGGAAAGATTTTTCTCGGGGGGAGGGGAATAGTGGATTTTTCCAGGGGTTGGCCAAAGGATTTTTTCCAGGGGCGGCAACCGTGGTGAAATTGCATTTTTCCAACTTGAAACTAAGAGAAACATTTTTCTACTAAAAGGTTATAAGGAAAATATCAAATTCCTATATCCACGTGACCAAGACCTCCCTTCCGACGCCCTTGTATCTGATGAGTTTAGTCGCAGAAATTTCTGCTTCTGTAAATACTGTTAAAAATTGTAATCTTTTTTCAAGTGGTATTTCACAGTGAGTGACCACCTCAGAAGTAAATGTACCAGAATGTGGTGATGAAAAGAGTGTAATAGTCAAGGTTCTTCCTTTGCTCATTACTGAAATTTTTCCTGCTCGGATTTTTGGAACCATGGAAATGCTTATTCCGCCTTTACAGTCATATGCCGAGGTTAAGCTATAGACCCGCATTGTGCTTCATGCACACTACCGGCTATAGTCAGGAAGCAGCAACTGACTTGCTCCGCCTTTACGGTCATATGCCGAGGTTAAGTCACTGTCCCGCATTCGTGCTTCATGTACACTACCGGCTGTGATCAGGAGTAAACAAATGTTAGTCCGCGGCTCGCACCAGATACCATGTCAGTTTGGAGTTTCAAGAAACTGATTTGTCCTAGCAGGATTCTGCCAGTCTAAAGTGGCTTGTCCGGGATGATCCCTGCCAGTTGAGACGACAAGTGGCTTGTCCGAGTGAAACTCTGCCAGGCTATAACGCTGTACCGTAACAGCATAGCCCTCTTCCTGTCAGTCGTTTAGGCTTAAACAGTATTCGTGAGTGAGTTCAATTCCAGAAAGTGAAGTTCTGTCAGTTTAATTTGCAAATACTGTATTGTAC